>OGIM01000324.1_pt1 | contig 17843 bp, 14 predicted proteins | sample 1571801 | NCBI WGS metagenome assembly OGIM01 (sample SAMEA2582106, study PRJEB24529) | metagenome | biome: Human gut stool | place: China | collected 2011
AGAGAGCAACCGCACCCGCAAGGATTTCATCGCCGACCGAGTGCTCCACATGGCAGGCTACTACGATTACGCCAACCAGAACAACTACCGCGAGGAGGAAGAGAAGCCTTGCACCATCGGAGTGTATCGCCTCACGATGAAGAGCAACAGCGACAATTTCCGCCAGAGCAGCATCCAGGGCGTAATGAAGCGCATCAAGGCAAAGGGCGCCCAGGTTATCATCTACGAACCTACGCTGAAGAGCGGAACCACCTTCTTCGGCAGCCGCGTGGTAAACGACCTGGAGGATTTCAAGAAGCAGAGTCAGGCGATCATCGCCAACAGATACGATAAATGCCTCGACGATGTGAAGGAAAAAGTCTATACCCGGGATATCTTCCGAAGAGACTAACGCCCTTAAAAGGGCAAAAGCTTTAAGAATATCGCAAATAACAATTAAAAAAAAAGATAAAAATGGCAAAGTTAGTAATCAATTCCTATGAGGATTTTGCATCTCACCTCGGTGAGAAGTTAGGTGAATCAGACTGGTTGCAGATCGACCAGGACCGTATCAACAAGTTTGCAGACGCAACCCTCGATCCACAGTGGATTCACGTAGATGTAGAGCGCGCAAAGGTAGAAAGCCCTTACCACAGCACCATCGCTCACGGCTACCTCACCCTCTCTGTACTGCCTTATCTCTGGCAGCAGATCATCGAGGTAAACAACATCAAGATGCTCGTAAACTATGGTATGGATGAGATGCGTTTCGGTCAGCCGGTCATCACCGGTTCACGTGTTCGCCTCGTGGCAACACTCCATGATATTCAGAATCTCCGTGGTATCTGCAAGACCAGCATCAAGTTTACCATCGAGATAGAAGGCCAGCGCAAGCCAGCACTTTCTGGTATTGCCCAGTTCCTCTACTATTTCGAGAAATAAAAAAGATACCTCTAAATAGTCAGCACTTGCCCCCTTCCGAAGTTGCATGCTTCTTTCTTAGCATACGGCAGAAGTCGGGGGCTTTTTTCAACTTGATTATCATTCAGAAAAATCAGTATATATGGCAGCAGGAAAATGGATAGGAGGTTTTCTGGGATTCATCACCGCAGGACCTCTTGGCGCCCTTGCAGGATTCGCCCTCGGATCGCTCTTCGACCATGGGCTAGACGAAGTCAACAAGCCTGGCAGTGAGGGACATAACAACAGAGAATACTCCAACGCCTACGAAGCTTACAGCGGATATGGCAGCGGAGAATATGGAAACGGAAGTTACGGCGGCTACGACCAGCAGCACGCCTACGAGGGAGAGCGAAATAGTTTTATGTTCTCGCTCCTGGTTCTCGCCTCTTACATCATCAATGCAGATGGCAGGATCATGCATTCTGAGATGGAGCTGGTGCGCCGGTTCCTACTCCAGAACTTCGGTATGGCAGCGAAGCAGCAGGGCGAGGAAATCCTCCTCAAGCTCTTCGAGCAGCAGAAGCGCATGGGCATGCAGCAGTATCGCACGGTGATACAGGACAGCTGTCATCAGATACGTGCCAACATGATGTACGAGCAGCGCCTGCAGTTGCTCAACTTCCTCGTGATGATCGCCCAGGCAGACAATGTGGTTTCTCCTGAGGAGATTCAGGCGCTCAAGGAAGTAGCCCTCCACATGGGGCTGGAAGCATCGGATGTAGATCAGATGCTGGGCATGCATGGCAGCGGCTCATCAGACACATCTGCCACTTCGCTGGAAGATGCCTACCGCATCCTCGGCGTCTCCCCTGACGCTTCCAACGACGAGGTGAAAGCAGCCTACCGCAAGATGGCGCTCAAGCATCACCCCGATAAGGTAGCAGCTCTGGGCGAGGATGTTCGCCGTGCCGCCGAGAAGAAGTTCCAGGAAATCAATGATGCCAAGGATAAAATCTACAAGGCTAGAGGCATCTAGGAAAAGGATTCCAATAAGGATATTCATATACAGCAAGGATATTCATATACAGCAAGGATATTCATATACAGCAAAAGTGCCGATAGGTGAATCCTACCGGCACTTTTTTTATTTGATGTGTTAAGACATGCAGCTTTTTCAGCTTCGATGTGTCAAGACATGCAGCTCGTCACGCCCAGAGAGGCAGCGATGGCGGTCAAGATAGATAGTACTATCTGAAATACAGTTTTCCAGGTTTCTTTCTTCATAAGCAGTTTTTTTAGTGATTAGTGATTAATTCCGTTAGGCGTTTCGGCGGATTTGCAATCCGCCGTTAAAAAACGTCCTAACCTATTTGAGCTCTGCGGATTTGCAATCCGCATCAGCAAGACTTAAAAATTTACGTTGTCGCCGCCGCTGTCGGTTCCACCGCCGCCCTGGCTGGTTCCGCCGTTATCCTTGTTGGTCTCGCCGCCAGTGCCCTGACTGGTACCCCCGCCAGCACCCTGACTGGTACCACCACCGCTCGGTGTATTCTCCGTTCCGCCGCCATCGGCTCCCGAAGTATATTCATCGTATGCCACGATCTTGGTGAGCTTCTTCAGCTCAGCGTTGCTCCATGATTTCGTGTTTCTTACAATCAGGTGCACGCCCTGCACGCTAGCCGCCGTCACCTTCTCCTTGCTCACCTCGCCACGTGAAGTCATACCGATGGAGAACAATCCGAGGTCGGAGAAACGAACGCTCTTACCGTCCAGAATCAGATGCTTCAGGCAATCCAACGTATCCATCAGCACACCGTGGATGGTGCCTCGGCTGTATGGCGAGTTGTGCTCGGAGATATGAGTCACGAAATCCTCGAAACTCATCTCACGATCGCTCACGGCAGTAGCATACCAGAGCTTCTTACCTGCGTTCTCACCCGTCTGAGGGGTACGTGTAATCTTACGATACTTACTAGTTCCTTGTCCCATAATCAATCAGTTTTTAAAGGGTTAATAATTCAATTTTTAATGGTTATTCATTCAGTTTTTTGTCACTCATCCGATTGGCGCCTTATCTCTGAATGACGGTGCAAAGATACGGCTTTTATCTGGAACCACCAAATTTCAAGGTGTGATAAGGGCCGATTTTCAGCAGCTTTCAATTTGAAACTGCGTTAATAATCCTAACTCGTAAGATAAAGAAGAGAGAAATATCGAGTTGTTGTTTGAAAAACATAGAAATCCATCCTAAACTACTATTAAATAAACCTTTAAGCCATTATGGATCTTCTATCCGTACTCCTCGAAAATCGTACTCAATTACTCAGTTACTCAATTACTCAGTTTTATTCTGCCCGTATGTTTCTTCCTGTATAGATAGTATATTATATATTTATATATATATAAATATATAATATAAAAAATATACTTTCAATTTATAACCAAGTTACAGGTATAGGGGTCTAGAAATAAACTGAGTAATTGAGTAACTGAGTAATTGAGTCAAACCGAGCCAAATTCCAGCTTCGTGTCTGTATCAACAGATAATCTCCGTGTGGCTTCTTCTGATGTAAATAAAACTCTAAATATGACTCTCAAAATACGCTCAAAGATTTGCATATTCCTCTACCGCCTTCTGATCTACCGCCATCTGATAAGTAGGTTCACTACCTACTGCTTCTGTGATAACATCCGGCACATATCCACTCGTCACCTCAATTTAACAGGTATTTAACTAAAAATACGTTTATTATTGTTAAAGCATTCTAAAACGGGGGGGGTATTATGTAGTATCTACAAAGTTATATACCTTTGCAATCAGAAATCAGTCTCCAAGTAATATACAAGGGGATTAGTTGAAATATGTTGAGGACCATTTGATAAGTCATAATAGGTTTATTTTGGTTTACAACAATGTTTATATTGCTTAATAACAATGTTTTATATTGCTTAAAAACGATGTTTTATATTGCTAAACAACAATACAACAGTAAGATTCCGGGTAACCGGATAAATAGTTAATATAGTAAGTGACAAATGAAAAAGATAGCAGTTTTGCTGTTTGTTATTTTGGGAAATAAAACAGTAGGTTACACACAAGATTTCGCCCTGAAGACGAACGGACTCTACTGGGCGACAACCACACTCAATATGGGCGTGGAGAAGGCAATCAGCAACCAGGTAACCCTGGAAGCAGATGTAGCATACAACCCCTGGACATTCAGGGAAGACAAGAAGATGCATCTTCTCTTGGTGCAGCCAGAAATGAAATACTGGCTGTGCGAAAAGTACGAAGGACATTTCGTAGGTATCCACCTGCATGGTGCTCAATTCTACGGAGGTTTTGGCAGCAAGCTCTACGATGGCTACTTGGCTGGCGGAGGCGTAACATACGGTTACGACTGGATTCTATCCCCTCACTGGAATCTGGAGGCAGCCGTCGGTGTGGGATACGCCCACCTCTGGTACAAGCAAAGCCCTAACTTGCCCTGCATCAAGTGCCAGGAAAAGAAGAACGATAACTATATCGGTCCTACCAAGGCTGCGCTATCATTAGTCTATATCTTTTAAAAAAGTGCATCATTTAATCACAAAGAACATTATGGATGATAGAATGAAACTCAAAATAGTATATCTGGCTATTGCAGGTGTAGGCTTGGCTCTTCTGACGACTATGTCTTCATGCAGCAAACAGAACATTGTAAGTGATAAAAAGATTACATGTACTCCCGACTCCTTTATGCTCCTGCCAGATAGCAGCAATCAGGCTGCACTCAACCTTCAGGTTCATATCCCGAAGCATTATTTCTCGAAGAGAAGCCGTCTCTTCGTAATACCCGTATTGACAGACAGCGACAGCATCGTGGCTAAATACAAGCCTATAGTGCTGGATGCGCCTATCTACAGGAAGAAGATGGAACGTAAATGGGTACTCGACAGTATTGCTGACCCATACGATTCTATTGCACAGAGAGTTACGAACACGAAAGTAGATTTGTCCGTGTTATATAACGACACCATTACCCTGCCTGCCAACTTCCATAAGGGAAGCCTCGTGGCAGTGGCTTCTGCCGACGGATGCGGCGAATGCCGTGCCATCAGCCATACCAAGATAGTCGATGTGTTCCGTCCGGAAATCAAGAAGCAACTGCATCTCAACTGGATGAAGCATACCTTCGAGATCAAGCCGAAGATAAGAGAAGGAAAGGGCGTGGCACGACTTGAGTTTGCTATCAATAAATATGATATCAATCTCAAGATGAGCAACAACCAGGCAGAGCTCGACCACATGTTGAGCGATATAGCTCCAGTGCTCAGCGACAGCCTCGCTACCCTCACTTCTTTGGGCATCTATGGTCTGGCGTCAGCCGACGGCCCGCTGAAGTTTAACACCCCACTTTCCCGCAACCGTGCCAACTCAGCCCTGAAGTGGCTGCTTGCGCACATAGAGAATGGCGACAAGGTGAAGAAGATAGCCCGTATCGGTTCACGCCCTGAAGGATGGCAGCCAGTATTGGATGCGATGGTGGCCGCCGGCGATGCCGACAGCACGTTGGTGAAGAACATCCTGACCCGATATGCCAACTTCAACGATGATGTGCAGGAACGCTATATCCGCCGCCTGCCTATCTGGAACAGCATCAAGAAGAAGTATCTGCAGAAGAGCCGTAGCGTGGAATACACCTACACATACATCATCAAGAACTTCACCACCGATGAAGAAATGCTGCAGATGTACGAGCTCCGCCCAGATGCCTTCAGCGAAGATGAGTTCCTGCATGTGGCACAGATTGCAGAGAGCGCAGAAAAGCAGAAGCAGGTATATGAGACGACTTTGAAATATTACCCTATGTCGAAGATTGCTGCCAACAATCTTGCCATCCTACTCGAGAAAGAAGGCAAGGTGAATGTGGCTGAAGAGATATTGAACCGCCAGAAGGTAGAAGAGACTCTGATCAGCCAGAAGGCACTCACAGAATAAATTACAGCGTATGACAAGATTAAAAGTTATCATATATGGTATGGCACTGGCTATGTCATTCACCTCGTGCGTTCGTGAAGATCTGGACCAATGTCCTCCTCTGCGTATCAACATCGAGGTGAAAGACAAGAATTATTTCAATGTTGATCAGACTGCACCCGAAGAAAAACGAGATGAAAAACAGCCATTTAGATCATTCATCCCGACTCTTTCCTATCGTCTGAGCCGACTCAACGACGACGGCACTCAGCAGGTTGTCGTAGAAGAAAAAGGTTTCGGAGTAGAGGGTGATGGATTAACTTATCCTGTAAGCTTCGACCCCGATATGCCTTTCGGAAAATACGTCTTTACGGTATGGGGAGGTATGAAGACGCGAGGCGAACTCAATCTGGATAAAAACGAACTGTTGCTACATCCGGAGCACAGTCAGGGCGATGATGTTTATCAGGTTTGCGATACCCTCGTCTATGATGAAAACCATTATTGCTATACCAGCGAGATGGAGCGCACCAAGGGTAAACTGGTTATATGGACAGAGAATCTTCCTGCCGGGTATCACCTGATGGATACTGAAGTAAGCCAGCTCTATGGAATAGTAAATCCAAGTTTCCTATATTCTGAAGAGACCAGCGTCTTTCATGAATCGGAAATTGAAGCTGGCGCCAAGACCAAGACCTCTATTTTCCTGGCTCCTTCTTTCCGAAAGGATGAGTCAGTGGTGGATGTCAATTTCTATAAGAATAATGGCGAAGGCGGCAATTCATCTGTGTTGTCACCTGATGACGTGAAGGTAAGCATGGAGCGCAATAAGATTACGGTGCTGAAATATGTGTACGATTCCGACCGCAATCGCTTCACCATCTATATAAAGGTGAACGACAACTGGGAGGAAATTCACGGCATGATATTGGATTGATAATTAATTTATACTCAATTTTTAAATTTATAATTTATGAAAAAAGGTATGTTTTTTGCGCTTGCAGCAAGCAGCTTGCTGTTCAGCGCATGTAGCAGTGACGACGCTGTGGTTAGCACAGTGGGTCAGAATGAGGCAGTACAGCAGATTGTATTGCAGGTAGCAAGTAGCGGTGATGGCTTGACAACACGTGCAGGCCGCCCATTGTATTCTTCACAGGCTTTGCAGACTATTCAGAATGTTCGCGTAATGATTTACAAGAACGAAACTGAAGGTGGCGAGAAGACTATTGTATTTGACAAGAAGTTGGACTGGAAATCAAGTACTACTTACAGCACAAATGGCCATGGTCGCCAGTTTACTCTTTCCTTGAAGGGTAATGACAAGTTGGAAAAGGGTAAGTATACTATTATGGCTGTAGGTTACAGCGATAACAGTGACTATACCTATAAATTGGACGTAACAGGTGCAACTAGCCTTCAAAATCAGACTTACAATGACATCACAGCAACTTTGAAGTCTGGCAAGAATGCTGCAGAGGAAGTATTCGCTGGTGACGCTGCTATCGAGATCAACGAGAAGAAGGAGCTTGTAAAGAAAACAACAGGCGAGAATGGCGTAGCAGTAACTTTACACCGTCAGGTAGCAGGTGCTTTCGGTTATTTCAAGAATATCCCAGCAAGCGTTGATGGTAAGGTTGCAAAAACTCTTCGACTTGTAACAAGAAGCAAGAACAACACTTTGACTTTCAACGGTTTTAACAGTTCTTTCACTGCTGCTAATGCAACAGGCAGCACTATCAAGTACTATATTAATGGTTCTACAACTGGCACTGCATTCACTTCTGATGCCAAGTTCCTTAGTGGAGAACAGGCTTACGTGCTTTACTCTATCAATTTGGATGAGTGGTATAAAGATGGTGACACAAATAAAGACGGCTTATTGACAGAAGAAGATGGTTGGACTCATCCTACAGCTGTTAAGACTACCCTTGCTAAGGGTTCTGTTTTCGGAAGCAACTTCATCATTCCATTTGAATTGACAACAGGCAAGAACACTATGGAGCTTCAGCTCCTGGATGGGGATGACACTATCATCAAGACTTGGAATGTTTCTATCCCTAGCGCAGATGTTAACAATGACTCTAATTTGGGAGTACAAGACGAAAGCGCTTTTATCTTCAACGTAGTTCGTAACCACATGTACAACTTGGGTGTGAAGCCATCTAATGGCGGAACAGTAGATCCAGGACCAGGTAATCCAGATCCAGAGCCAAAGCCAGATCCTGATCCAAAGCCAGATCCAGATCCAGACAAACCAGAAGACTTGTCTAAGGGACAGAACCTTATCTTGAAGGTGAACGACAACTGGGAAGCTATTCATCAGATGGAGTTGGATTAATTTCCAATTCATTCATTTTTGAAAGATAGAATTTTACAGATATACGAACGGGGATGCGCTGAGCCTGCTATAGGCTCTCGCATCCCTAACCATCAAGCATAACAAACTTGTTATTATCATTCATTTTTATACCCAATCTCACATTCTAAAAATATAGAGACGAATATGACGAGAATATCTATAAAGAACAGTATATATATATCCCTTGCTGCCAGCCTCTTGGGCAGCTGCAGCGCAAGCAATGATGCGCCTGATACCCTCGCCGACGGCTCGCATGCCGTGAAGTTGAACATGAGAGTGGGTGTAAGCGCAGGTGTTGTGACCGGCTCACGAGAACTTGATACGTGGGATGGAGCACAGCAGGTGAATGATATGAGAATCTACGTCTTCAGATGCCCCGAAGACAAGAAGGGCACCCCCGAAGAAGCATATACCTATTGCATCCCTATTGAAACGGAAGCAGCCAAGAATGGTTACTATTCCGTTGACGCATTCAACAATAGAGAACCCTACTATTCTGCCGATCACCAGAACATGCCCGAGCAGCATCTATACACCTTCGTACCCTATCTGCAGAACGGCTACTACTACCAGTTTCTAGCCATAGGAAGAGATGACAAATACGCAACGAACAAAGTACTTACAGAACCCAAATTCACTGAAAAAGAAACGAAACTGGAGGACGCAAGAATCGCCCTCACCGAGGAGGCAAAAAATAGCGCCAAACTCGGTATCCTCAATACCACAGAGCTGTTTAGCGGCATCCTGCAAGACGAGAAGACACATGAGGAAGCCCCCGTTCTCGTAACGGAAGAGACGAAATACTTCCACCGCACGCTGACCGCCAGCCGTAACGTGGCTGGTCTGATGATTTACGTAGAAAACATCCCGGCACAGGTGGAGTCGAATGCAGCAGGAGACGTGAGCACCGTTACCTTCACGCCCACCTCTCTATCCGTTGTAGCCACCGGCATCAGCACCGAAACGCTGATAAGGCAGAAGCAGGCACCAGCAGATGCTGAACCGTTGACTTATCAGACGTTGGGCACCATCGACCTCACCCCCTCAAACGGATGGACCGTAGATGCTACAGAGAACATATTCAAGCGAGCTGAAGACTCCCAGAAAGGATGGAAGGCAAACAGCTACATGATAAGCAACTTCATGATGCCTACACCAGAGGGAAAAATGCAGAAAAGCAAGAACTCGGCAGAGAACGAGACCACCTTCTATCTGCATTACACGGATGGCAAGCACCACAGGTACGACAACATCAGGAAGTCTACAACCACTGGCGACAAGTTCAAATTCCCTATCGAGGCAAACCACCTGTATTGCCTGGGAGCCAAGAGCAAGACCGTGAACCAGCCATACGACCTGAAGGAGTATTACGAGCCGGTGATGACCGACGTGAAGGTTGAGATAGAACCAGCCTTCGAAAAAAAACATGAATTTGAAACAGAATAAACGTTACAAAACAGCATAAAAACGGAAATAGAATATGCAGAAATTAAGATTTAGCATCTATAAGATAAGCTCCATCAAGATGAACGCCATCAGGATGAACGCCATCAGGATAGGCATGGCGGTAGGGGTTTGCTTCCTCCTCGCACTAGCCGCAGGATGCAGTAGCGATGCCGATCTGCCACCCTATCCAGATGGCAGCAATGGAGATGCAGGCATGAATCAGCCTTCGGAAAACGAAGATGAGATTACGACTGTTCCCTTCACCATCACTCTGGGCGGATTAAGCGGCAGCGATGGCAATGCCAAGCAAGATGGCAGAAACACCCGTGTAGCCCCTCCTGGTGCAGGATCCTCTTCCTCGTCGGGCACAACAGGAGAGGACTACGGATATGCCGAGACCGAAAACGTCAATGCCGTAAGGCTGATAGCTTTTCGCCGAAGAGTTCAGAACAATGGAGAAAATACTGCAACCTATGATGCCGCAGTCAACGATATCCAGGGCTTCGAGTACGACCCTACCAACGACAGGGTGATTAACGGAAAGCCCACGTTAGAAGACGGCAAGGAAGACGATTATCTTTCGGGAAAGCCCCACAAGCACTATGTGGTAAAGGGCAAATTCGGCATCAGCAGGGGCTACGAATATCGCATCATTGCCCTCGCTTACAATAGCCAGGAGAAATCGCCCTATCCGCAGTATGAGGAAAACAATGTGGTTACCACGGAAATGCTCAATTTAAAAAAAGGTACTACATTTCAGGAGTTCAAGGCCACGTTTGCGAGTTACCTGGTCAAGGATGATGGCAAAACCGACACCCCCAACAACTGGCTTGACTATCTGAAAAAAAAAGATTTCTTACTGCATCATGTAGATAGCTTGAGCCGCCAGCTCATCACGGTGCCGCAGCTCTTCTATGGCACCCTCTACCAGCAGGGGGATGATACCCAAAATCCAATCATCTCTTCTGCTGATTATCAGAAAGAAAATCTGGGAAACAACACCCCTACGCCGCTTGTAGGAACACTCTATAGAGGCATGGCAGAAGTGGAGGTTCATATCACTCATGCCGCCCATTACAGCATTACAGCGCAGACACAATGGTATTGCCTACTTGCCGACACCGTGCTTACCCAGATGCCTCTTACCAGCTACGACGGTTTTAAGCAGGGCAGTGTACCTATCAAAAAGTATTCAGAAAAGGGAGGCTCCTATACCGCCATTGCCTATGCCCCCTTTCCGGGTGAAGGCAAGGAAGTGGTGCTCAAGGCATTTGTGCTGCCAGGCAAGACCCATCTTGCCGTGAGAATAGGCCTCAAAGCCTTACCTTTCGCCCACAATTATCAGATAAAGGCAAAGGATATGATGTCTTCTGAAGCAGCCACGGGCGTTATCGTGGTAGATGGAGTAAGCAACCTCTTCTATCTGAGACGAAACCATAAATATGTCTTCACATACGATGAGCAAAAGACACTTACAGACTCCAGACATTTGCTCGAATAAGATCAAGAGAATTATCAAGACGTTATGCTATGTTTTAAAATCAAACAGACAATGAAACTGCATTTTATATATAAAACTTTCATATCATTTTTGTTGGCATTCCTGATGGTTGTGCCCGCCTCTATCCAGGCGGCACAACCCAAGGATGACAACACCAGTCCCTATTTCGAGAGTGCTGCCGTTAGAGACTCGTTCAAGAACTGCAAGAAACCCATCTGGACCAACAACTGGGATGATCTGCCAGCCGACAAGCACCAAGACCATTTTGTGGAGTTCAACAATGACCCCAAATATTACAACATGACATTCCGTGAACTGCGCAACCGCCGTGCCCTTACGGGCGAATCGTGCACCATTAACAAATTGATTGGTGTGGTAGGCGTAGGCAGCTGGGCAAAGGATATGGGCGCCCTTACCGACGATTCACTCGACAACTATGCACAGGTGAACTCCGTGGTACGGGCAGGGGTAACCGTAGATCCGATAGTAAGTGTAAAAGATATGGATAATTACTATTCCAAGGGAACGGTGGCAGGCTTTACCATCGTGGCTGGCTCGGGTAGCAGCGTGCTGAGCCTCGATGTAGTCAAGGCATTCTCCATCGGATTCTATCGCGACGGCAAACTGAAGGGCGTAAAGGCGGTGAGAGAAGGACAGGATGGTTCGGGAGTAACGCTGAAGCTGCTCCAGATACCGGGTTCCGACAACATCTGCGCCATGCTGACTGCAGAAAGCGACTGGCTCTTCGATGAAATCACTCTCGACTGCTCGGGCGGCATTCAGGCAGAAGTGGCGAATATTCTGAAAATCAAATATGCCTTCGTGGGCGAATCTACGGAGTTTACCATCACCGATGGAGGCATCAAAAAATACAACGAATATTTGGAAGGCGACAAGCAGGTGGCGCTCAAAGAGATGAAAGGCTGGCGCCCTATTATCCTCGGCATCCCCCTGCCTTTCCTTGACAACGATATAAAGAAGATGACAGATGATGATCTGGACAATTTCGCCACCATCGTTCCTCTTCTTGACATAGGTTACCAGGGCGGAGCCAAGTTTATGATGCAGAACAACAAGAACCCGCAAGGCGAAGCATTCAAGGCTGGCATGGAGGCTGGCTTCAAATACAAGATGGATGCCCTGCTGAGCCTCAATGCAGGAACATGGGTCAACGTGCTGCTCTTCGACCACAAGGGAAACAAGGTGCAGGAAGAAACGATTTCTGCCCAGGTGCTCCACCTCTCGCTGGTGCAGATTGGCGACGGAACGGTGAGCATCAAGGCAAAGGTGCCGTTTTCAGGATGCGAAATCAGATTCCTTACGGTTCTCGGAGTTGACGCAGGCGCCATCGGCATCCACTATGGATTCGTAAGAATGGCTCCAGATGTATCCCACCGGTGCCCCATCAATCCTACCATCAGCAGCAATGTCTGCCAATCGCAGACTTCGTTTACTCTCCGTTCTAATCCGAAAGTAAGCGTAACATGGAGTCTGGTGAATGCCTGGGATTCGCAAAATAAAGATATTCTTGCCACCACACCTGTAAAGGTTACCTCTGATGGTCAAGTTACCAATCTGGAACCTGGTAAATATACCTTCAGGGCCACGGCTCAGGACGGATGTTATGATGAAACCACCATTACCGTAGGTGGTTTTAATGATGGAAATACAACTTGCGGCAAACCACTTGTCAACAAACTGGGTGAAGATTTCTACGAGGTATCGCCTAAGATTCACGAATCATCCGGCTCGTTGCTTTCTATCTCTGAACTCAAGGATAGAGACAATATTATCAAAGGTGAATATGATAAATATGCCAAATATATAGGTGGCTTGAGTCTTGCCGATAACCTCTGCATCATCGGAATTCACCGTAAGGATGGTCAACTGATATACGATGCTACCGACCGACACAAAGGTGAATCAGAGCCGGATGCCGTCAAGAGAGCTCAACCTAAGCGCATTGGTTTTGTGGTAGAGGCTGATGCTACAGTAATCAATTTGCATACCCTGCAATTCCTGCAGATACGCTGCTATAACCAAGGCAAGGAAGTATATCGCCATCTGATAGATGAGAACAATGCGATTGGTGCAGATATCGCAGGTTCAGGCAAGCTGCAAAAGATAAGATATTCTATCGAAGTTCCAGCCTACGACAGCAAATGCAAACAGATTCAGATGGATGAGTTCCAACTCTGGAATTCGGGTGTACTCAATCTGGGCGGTTCTGAACTCCGTATCTACTATGCTTTCATCGAGGAGGCTGCCGATGACTGTTCTTCGCCACTTGCATGTAGCAGTATGGTGATGTCGCATAATCATTCACATACTACCATCAATGCTAATGAAACCAAATTTGGCGGAGCGGTGAGTGTGGCTACTGTAGATGATAACTTAGGTTATCTGGTGGATGATGACTTGAATACCTATATGGCGGTTGCCAATACGGTAAGTCTGGGAGTTGGTCAAACATTCGCCGTAAAGATGGGTAGAACACTCGACTATCATCATCAGTTGGGAATTGTCATTGACAACAAGACTTTCCTGGCAGCCGTAGATGTAGGAGACTGGCTAACGGTAGAAACCTTCAAAGACGGTAATTCTACGGGAGATAAATTTACCGACTGGAAGGTGATTTCCGCTGATGTAGCGGGTTATGGCGATAAGAATATCCTCTTCTTTCAGCCAAAGAAAGCGTATGACGAGGTGCGATTAACTTTAGCCAAAATTGTAGGCGCATTGGATGTGCAGAAATTCTACGGACTCGTGACACGTGGTGATATTGATAATGATGGTATTCCTGACTGTAAGGACGACAAGTCGTGCGTAGATGGTGTAGACGATATCGTTGTCAACAATGTATGCGTAGGAGATAAGATTGTCGTAACTGCTACCGGATTGACCGGAGTAGATTATCATCTTTACTTCGGTGATAAGAATGCGGGAGAAAATGGCATTGTGTCTCTGCATTCTACACCAGACACCAAGAACAATATCCAATATACCTACACCACCAAGGAGCCGGGCGAATATCAGCTCACCTTCTTCGACGGCAGCTGGACGCCACTCTCTTCTGTAGTATATCAGGTTCATCCATTACAGACCCGATGGCTTCCGAGTGCATCTACCAATGAATGGAACAAATGGGACAACTGGAGCGACGGTTCGCCTTACTGCTGCACCAACGCCATCATCTCGTCGGATGCCGATAACTTCCCAATGCTGGGCACGCCAGTGAAGCCAGCCGACTACTGTTGCAAGGACATCTTCTTCGAACCCCGTTCGGCGGTGGATAACGTGCCATCGCTCAACTATCGCAAGGCATGGGTAGAACTGGAGCAGAAGCCGAACCATTACTATCTGCTGAGTGCACCGCTCAAGCAGATGTACACGGGCGATATGTTCATGCCAGCCGACACCACGAAGGCGAACTACTTCGAGGATCTGAACGAAGAAAACTGGAAGGAACAGCGCTTCAACCCAAGCATCTACCAGCGCCTCTGGGCGGCTGCGTATCCGGGTAAGATCTATTCTCTCGATAGCAAGGGGAATGCAGGCTTGAAGGATGAAACGCTTGCCGTGAGCGAGGCCACCTGGTCGCACAACTTCAATGCCGTGGCTAAGCCTTACGGCATGGGTGAAGGCTTCTCTATGTGGATAGACAACGGCAATCTGCCGGCTACCAATAAGTTCAGTATCCGCCTGCCTAAGGCGCATAAAGAATATAGTTACTTCGTGGATTACGATCAGGAGAAAGTGGCTAGTGAAACAGTGACGAAAGATGCAAATAAGATAAACCGCTTCATCTACGAACAGGATTCTCCGGGCGACTTGACGATGGATTATAAGTATCTGTCGGAAGGCAAGGAAGTGACGGAGAACCGCACGGTGTTCGTAGGGCAGAGCGAGTATCAGATTACGCTGAAATCGGATATTCCTACGCAGACCTTCTTGCTGGGCAACCCATTCATGAGCCGCCTGAATATCGAGAAGTTCCTGGAGGTGAATGAGAACGTGAACAGTGTGAAGGTGGAAGTAGAGAATGAATTAGGAGGCATGGAAGAACAGACTGTAAGCAAGGTCGCTTCTACGGGCAACGCCACCACCATCGCCCCAATGCAGGCATTCTATGTTACCACAAATGATGAGGCGAGTAAGCAAATCACCCTGCTGCTCACCCCAGAAATGATTGGTGGAAGCAAGAAAGCTACTGAGGAAAGTAAACCTGCTGAAGCCAAGGGACTGAAAGTGTGTGTGGAAAGCCTGAAGACGCGAAGAAAATCAGCAGCTATGCTGGTGATGGAGAATTCAGAAACTGCTTATGATGTTTCTGCCGGTTCTTCTTTCAAGAACTCTGTATTGGTTCCAACTCTTCTGGATAGTGAAGTGAAGTCACCTTTGAAGGTATTTGGTATTCAGCAGAGTCAGGCTTACGATATCCTTCCGATGACTGGCGCTACATCTTTAGGAATCTATCTGTCGCAAAAGGATAGCATCCGTATCGAGGTAAAACCTATTCAGGGTGTTGATATGAGCGGATATGTTCTCCATGATATGCTTTCGGGTGCCGATTATTCACTCGATTCTCCTCTCATTATTGCGGATGCCGAGACCTCGTTAGGCAGATTTGTTATCAGAAGCCGTTATGGAAGTACAGATGTGACATCTGTCGATACTGATCAGCGCATCAGTATTGTTCAGGAAGGTTCTTCTGTCCTCGTGCAATCTGCCTGCGGTCTGCTCAAGAGTGTCAAGGTCATAGACCTGAATGGCAGAATCATCAGCAGGGTACAGGGAAATGGTTCAAGGTGTTTAAAGGCGAGCATAGCCACAGGCATTCAAATCATACACATAGAATTGACAGATGGTAGCAGTAAGGACTATAAGATGATTTTCTAAGTGAAATCAGAATAGCGAATAGCTGCACAAAAGATATTTGATGGATTAGAGCCTATTGATAGCAGGTATATGTGAATATGCCTCCTTCATATTACATCTTTACTTATAATTATCCCTGCCAGCTTGTGAAAGCCGGCAGGGCTTTTATAATAGTCTTTCCCGAAAGAGTAACAACATAACAATAAGGAACGCAAGCCCCGCCTAGCAGAGTAAAACGCTCTCGCTAGGCGGGGCTTTTGCATATACTTAAAAACCATAATAATATGAATGAAGAAGACCAACAATCAAGCAGCAGCCAGCCTGCTCCTGATGATGAGGAAGCCAAGAACTTTGTAAACCAGCCGGGCTATCAAAAAGGAGCCATGGGTATGGTTAACCTGATCGTTGATGTAATGAATGATACCCATGAATACAAAGAGGCGATGTTCTGCAAACATTTACTGATGGAATGCAGTCGCAAGCATCATCTTGATTTAGAAGAGCAGATAGAACGTGTGGTGGCACATGCTCAGGACATAGATGAGTTTGGTAAGTATATGAAAGCCAAGAAAGGCGAATTGAACCCCAAGCGTATATCTGAGCAGCAGTTTGCTTATGCCATCGACCAGCTGATGGAGTCTGTAGATGAATCAGGCAAGTACATATTCAAGATTCAGCGCCACTGGATTGCCGTGTTCAGAGTGGCTGTAGATTTGCATTTAATAGGAGAGAATGACTATAAAGGCTTCTGCAAATGGATAGATACGATTCACCCGGGAGCATTCAGAGTGAAGCTGACGCAGGGTGATCTGAAACAGATCAGTAACTCGGATTGTTATATGAAACCATTCGATAAATGGGGATATGCTCCGATGGGAAATGTGAAGAAAGAACCTTATATTGCGATGACCCATGTGGTGGTTTGCTTCAGAAATCTGTTGGGAATCGACGAAAAAATTGCTTGAAAACGGCTCAGAAATAACCCTCGTTATAACTTTATAACCCTCGAAATAACCGCAGGGTTATTTTCTTGGTCAGTATCAGATTTCGCCGTACCTTTGCCTCGCAATCAGATGATAAAGTCTGGTTGCGAGGCTTTTCTGTATATGGAAAACCGGTACCATTTCCTGGTACGGAATTTAGCGGATAGTCGCAGCTCCAACGTGATAATACATATATGAATATGGATAAGAACAATATGAAGCCGTATGTTTTCAAGCATCCGGAGTATGAATGGAGAGTATTTCTAATTAACAACATATCTTTCTAAAACTTCAATATATATGAGCAAGAAAAGTTTTTCTGCAGCCGCAGAGGCTGCTGTACAGGCGCTTTTGAACGCCCAGAAGGTAGATGCCAGTATCATTACTGACGAGTGTGGTAACGTAGCTATTCGCAAGGCTCCCTGGAACGATGCGGAGACCATCTGCGAGGTGCCCAAGGTGATTCCGGGCAGAATGATCTGCAGCGGTGGCGAGCATGGCGACCAGCTCGACTTCAAGCCTTATGCACAGTCGGGCGGGAAGCTTTATACCGAGATTATCCATACCTCGCATGGCGCCCTCCGTACTTCGCCGCAGCGTGTGTTCGCTTCCTTCTCTTTTCCGAAGGAGATGAGCAAGTCGGACATTCTGAAATATCTCTACAAAGAGATGATGGAGATGAAGGGCAAGGCTAAACATTTCAAGGAGAATATAGCATGGGAACAGTACAAGTAATGGCTCTGAATCCGGCACGCAAGGGCAATATGGGAAGATTGAGCTCTTCCCAGCCCCTGTATGTCTATGACACCCTGATAGCACAGCCGTGGCTGAAGG
>OGIM01000326.1_pt1 | contig 17768 bp, 11 predicted proteins | sample 1571801 | NCBI WGS metagenome assembly OGIM01 (sample SAMEA2582106, study PRJEB24529) | metagenome | biome: Human gut stool | place: China | collected 2011
TCCGTCAGGAGTTCCTGAACCGTATCGACGAAATCATCACATTCCAGCCATTGACCAAGGATCAGATTGCCAAGGTTGTTGAGTTGCAGATGAACAGAGCCAAGAAGATGTTGGAGCCTCAGGGCTTCGATCTCCGCTGGACTCCAGCCGCCATCGGTTATCTTGCCGAGGTAGGTTACGACCCAGAGTTTGGTGCCCGCCCAGTAAAGCGTGCCATCCAGGATTACGTTCTGAACGATTTGAGCAAGAAGATTCTTGCCGAGGAAGTAAGTCGCGAGAAGCCAATCACCATTGACTACTCAGAGGCAAGCGGCATCGAGTTCAAGAATCTCTAAAAGATAGGTTTTTATCATTTCCTATTATATAAGAAAGGTTCCTTCGGGGAGTAACATCCCCGTCGGGACCTTTTTTTATGCATGCATTCCCCAACTTTTTGGGGAATATTTCCACAGAGTTTCCTCACATTCCACACCATTCATTTTTGGCACAAAACGCATAAGCACTTGATTATCAACACAAAGTCATTTTTCTCATCTTTTTGGCACGCAGATTGTGACTATGATGATCGGGTTCGATAATGAATCCACAAACAAATAAGTAACATCAATTAGTAACAATTTTAAAAAGATAAGATTATGAAGAAGTTTATGTTTGCAGCTATCGCAGCTTTGGTTATGGTTTCAGTAAGCAACGTTTTTGCATCAAGCAAAATGGTTAGTAACGCTCAGGTTGCTCCTGTTGATACAGTAGCTCCAAATGCACCTTCAGATTCATTGGCAGTAGATGCTCCTGTTCAGCCACAGGCTGCAGCAGAGGATTCTACCCAGCAAGAGAATGCAACAGAGGAGACTCCAGCAACAACAGAGGATTCTACCCAGCAGGAAACTACTGAGCAGAAGGAGACTACAGAACAGCAGCCAGCAGAGCAGACTGCTACAGAGCAGCAGACTATTGCTGAATAATAAAATAGGAAAAGACAATTCATTTTGCAGGCGTTATACAAGAAAGAATAGATTAGGTTAGTTTTTTAAAGGTAATAAGACTTATTCAGGTTTCCATAGAATTTACATGATTTTCAAATATAAGATAGAATTTTAGGTTCGGTTTAGTGAAAAGTGAAGTCTGTTGGCAGTGATGCCAGCAGACTTCTTGCGTTTCACCCTTCTTCTTTTCCTTGCTGAAACAAAGCAGGGATACAGATAAGTTTATCGCCCTTCCTTGATAATCCAGTCGCAGAACAGTTTTTACACACACGTAATGTTTTTCCTCGAAAAAGTATCATAGTCTCATTCTTGACCAAAGACACTAGGCTATATTACTGATATATAGATATTTATAACCAATGATACTTCTCGGAAAAAGCAGAAAGAAGTATCATGGAAGTATCATTAAAGACTGCAGAAGTATCATTAAAGACAGCACGATGCACGAGAAAAGACTATTAAAACATCAAGAAAAGTCAGTTTAAACATCGCAAAAAGATAGTTTAAACATCGCAAAGACTCAAAAGAATATTGCCCAAAAACAAATCCTATATTTGGGCACTCGTTGCCCACGCTATGGGCAATAGCTGCCCAGCACACGGTCTGCCGATGCCCACTTGGTGGGCTACGGATGCCCGTGTAACGGGCACAAGCAGACCAACCGGAGGGCATTAAGAGACCAACTGATGAACTGAAAAAGTAGACACATCACCATGACTTATCCTGATTATATTGACATAACCATAGAACATCTACAGGTGAAATAGGGTTAAAAAAGCCAATGAGACTTCCATGATACATCTATGAGACTTCTCGGCTCAAAATCCGAGAAGTCTCATTTCTAATATCTTATTACATATCAAGCATTTAAGCCCCATTTTTCAAGCAAAAATGAGACTTTGATACTTTTTTCGAGAAAAAAACTTTTTCACGTAGGCAATCGATACCCGTAAAATTTTCACGTAGGCAATCGAAGCCTAAAACATGAAGATTATTCGATGATGATACCACCATTAGGCTGAATCACAACCTTTGCCTTACCATCCTTTCCAACCTTCAATGCCTTCTTGACAGAAGTGAAGAACTTCTCGCCCTTCTTCTTTGGCTGGTCGGTGATATAAGTCACCGTCTTACCAGCAAACATCGGCAAATCCAAGGTCAGGGCAAGAGGCTTGTCTGTAGCATTCAGACCACCTACAAACCATCTGCCGGCTGTAAGTGCTGCACCTGAACCATTCTCTACACTCGACTTGCGAGCCACCACCGCATACTTGGTTGGATAACCGGCAATATACTTGGTATCCTCCCAGGCGGTAGGAACATTCTTGAGCCAATCCAACTCCCACTGTGGTACATCCTGCAAATTGTTAGGATAGAGACAGATGCAGTTTACGCTGCTCTGGTTGGTGATGGCAGTAGCCATCTCGAACACATCGCTGGTATAACGCTGGTGGCGGCTCTTGTTGTCCTTGGAGAAATACTTGTTCATCATCACACCACCCCAGTCGAAGCTGGCTACGGCATTTCTTGAGAACGGATGCATCGTCATCTCGAAGGCCTCTTTCTTGGCATGATAATCCGTGAAATATACGTTCTCAGAAGCCAGGGCAGCCTCGCTCGATACATAGTTAGGATACATACGCTCCCAGCCACGTGGCATGGTGCAACCATGGAAGATGACCTCCAAGCCATAATCGTTGGCATCGCTGAGGATATCCTCATAGAGCTTCATCGTCTCCTGCTTGTCGCCACCGAAGAAATCCACCTTGATACCTACCACGCCAATCTTCTTCATCCAAGCCATCTCCTTCTTGCGGGCGATGGAACTGTTCATAATCTGACGAGGAGTCTGAGGAGCATCATTCTCGAAACCGTTAGAATTGTACCAGAGCATCAGGCTTACCTTCTTGCTCTGTGCATACTTGCTCAACTCTTCGATGCGCTTTCTGCCAATCTGCTTGTCCCACCAGTTATCTACCAGTACCGCCTCATAGCCCTGGGCAGCAGCAACATCCACCATTTTCACCTGGTCATCATAATTGATGGAACTATCCTGCCAGATGAGCCAGCTCCAGGTATAGCGCGATGGCTTGTAAGTCTGACTTGCCTCGTACAATGGTTCAACCACATCGTAAGGGATGGTGGTCTCTACGACAGGAGCCAGCGAAGAACCTACGGTGATGGTGCGCCAAGGAGTCTCGCCCGGCAATGGGATACCGGCATATTCAGAACCGATACCATTGTTCTCACCCTTCTGAGGAAAGGCGATGGTATAACCCTTGCCCGGCTCGTAATCAGAAAGACGACTGCCTGGATAAGTGCTCGACACACCGGTTTCGCTGACCAATACCCATCCGTCACTGCCCACCTTGAAGAGACATGGGAAAGTATAGCCCACCCCAAACTGTGACTTCACGTTCATCGGAGCATCAGGAGTATATTCCTCCTCGTAAGATGGCTTGGTGCGCTCCCAACCGGTCATCGGAGTAATCTGAGGACAGAGGAAGGTAGTGGTCTTCTCCGGGAAATTGAATCCGCTCACCTCATTATATATAATCACCGACTTAGGATTATCCTTCTTAGGACGGCTCATCTCATACTTGTAGGCGATGTCGTTGTTGCTTACATGAAGATGGAGGGTCATGGAATCCTTCTTACTGTTGAGGAAACCGATGGTAGCATCCACCACATCCTTCCTGATGTCACTCTTCTTGATGCGGGTCATCTTGTAGGAAAGCGGCTTCACTTCCCCACCCTTCAGGATGCCCATGGTGAGATCCTTTGAGAAATCACCGTAATTGGCAACCAGTCCGAGCGCCGAAGTTCCCAGCATCTGCTTGCCATTGTAATCTACCGTATAGGAAGCCTTGCCTCCCTCACAAGCAACATTCACTACCAATTTACCGTCTGGCGACTTCACCGTATAGTTGTTAGCCTGCATACCCAAAGCTGCAAGCAACAAAATACCAGCGATACACATTTTTTGCTTCATATTATTTCCTTCTTAGGTTTGATTTATTTTAATGCTTGTTTTAATGCTTGCAAAGATAAGCAAAATCTTGAAAAAAGAGGTGGAAGATTCATTCAAAAATAGATACTTTTCGCAAAAAAAGGGATTTTAATGCCAAAAGAGGGTGTGTCATAAGTCTGTGACGCACCCTTTTTTTGTGTGTTTCTGTATATTCTAGTTGAATCGTAGTCTTTCTTCACAAAGGGAATCTTATTATATTGTATAGAAACTTTACTTTTCTTGTTTTATCGATAACAAAACAGCCCCAAAGCTCACAAAAGGGCATAATTGTCCCAGACGGTAAAACTGTCCAAATTGAGTTTTATCGTTTTATCCCCAAATATTTCTTCAAATTGAATCCTATACCGAACAACCCTATGTCCATGTAAACTTTGGCCTTTCCGAAATGCCTGAATCGCTTGTAATGCATGTCTGCCTTCATCTGTCCAAACGCAGCTTCTGGCTCTATCGGTCTCTGACTCCTGTGTTTCATACCTTCCTCAGACGTCAGCAGCAAAAATGCTTCCTTTTTATACGCATTCAACTTATGGTTGACATATATGGTTCTGTTGCCTTTGGATTTCTTGCAGAGACTTCCAAACGGACATCCATCACATCGTTGTGCTCTATATAATGTAATGACAGACACATAGCCGGAGTCACTTTTCGTTTGCCGTTGTCTACAAGGTTCCATGTGTTGTCCCATGGGGCAGACATAATAGTCATCATCCTTGTTGTAGTAGAAGTTCGCTTGGTTGAAGGCATCCTCCTTGAAAGGCTTATGCTGTTCCTTGTGAAACCAGTTGTACTTTACATAACCCATCATCTCTTCCATCTCTAGGTACTCGTAGTTCTCCTCCGAGCCATACCCTGAGTCTGCGGTGACGCTCTTGGATTGCTTTCCATATCTTTTCTTGTACTTATCCAAAAAAGGCTTGAAGGTCAGGGTGTCTGTTGGATTGGGATAAAGGGCGAAATTCGTCCAATATTGATTCTCTGTCGCAATTTGAAGATTATAGGCAGGCTTTGTCTGCCCATTGTTCATGGCATCTTCCTTGAGGCGCATGAAGGTCGCATCGGGATCAGTCTTGGAGTAACTGTTTCTCTCGCCCAGTATATCCAGTGATTTTTCATACTCGCGCAGTTTGTCCGAGGCTTTGAACAAGTGATCTATCTGAGTATTTAGCTTTTGCTTCTCTCTTCCTGTAAGCTTTGCCTTAGGAAGGTTCTTCACTTGCCTCTCACACAAACGTGCACTTCTCTCTACATCCTTGGCGAAAGTGGCTGGCTCGCTGTCTTCTTCCCTAATGTCACTCCCGCCATTCAGGCGAATTTGTTCTTTTATCTGAGCCAATGCAGCAGAGGTCTTTTCCAAGAGCTTAGCCCTGTTCTTTTCCACGGTCTTCTTCCATACAAACGTGTACTTGTTTGCTTTCGACTCTATCTTAGTGCCATCAACATATTGTTCCTCCAGACTAATCACGCCCTTTTCAGCCAATATGGAGACGACTGCATCAAAATAGAAGTCGATGCACTTTATCATATGATTGGTTCTAAAGCGGTTGATGGTCGCGAAAGACAGTCGCTTGCCTCCACAAATCCACATATAGCGAACATCGTATTTAAGTGCGTCCGCTATGCCACGACAGGAATAAACGCCATTGATATAGGCAAAAACAACTAAACTTAGAAGCATCTTCGGACTATAAGGAGGAGCACCAATCCCATCATAGGTATCCATGAGAGGGTTGATGTCCATACTGCGAACAATACGATCCACCATACGAACTTTGCTGTCTTTTGGCACATAATCATCGAAAGAGTTAGGAAAAAAGCTCAATTCGTGCCGAGTTTCAGATTTTATTTGTATCTTTGCCATACTTAAAGAAGTTTTCTGCAAAAATACATTTTTTTTGCGGAAAGACAAAGCCCGAGCTTGTGAAAGTTTGGGCTTTGTTGTAAATAAAAATGTTTTTTAAAGATTTCGTATCTGTGAAAAGGCAAAAAATAAAAAGGGGTGTGTCACAGACTTATGACACCCCCCTGTTGTTGTATCTGCGAAATCCGCGTGCCAAACCTTTTTTGTTCGGGTTTTATAATCAACGATTTTTATAACCTTTGGTCATCACCTTGCGCACGGTGCCGTCGCTCATTTTCACGATATTTATTCCGTGTTGCAGAGAGTTCACTTTTGTGCCGTTTAGCGTATAGATGGCTTTCACGGTAGCTTTGCCGACACTCTCTATAGGCTTCACCGATGCCAATATGCCAGATTCTGGCACGTTCCCCTCTATCTGGTAGAAGTTTTCGGCAGGAATTAAATTCCAATAGCTCTCCGTCGTCTTGTAGGTGTCGAGCAATGCTTTTGGAACGTACACCTTGGAATTGAACTTCTTTATATAATAAGTGAAGTAATAAGGCACTTCCATGGGTTGTGGCATGCGGCATACCAATGACTCGATTTTTGCATCGACAAACGCACAGGCTCCGATGTTCACAAGCGTAGAAGGGAGGTCAACGTATTGCAATGGTTCAAAGTATATGAAAGCATCGTCGGTGATATATTTCACACCTTCGTCCACGATGAGTTTCTCGCAGGTCAATCCGGGCAGTTCACCCTTTCTCACACCCCCAACTGTTTTAACGACGTTGCCTGCCGTTTCCACCTTGCCAGGAATCAGAAGGACACCATTCTTCACGGCATTGTTGAAAATGACATCCGCCCACATGCCATCTACCGATACTATGTCTTTTAGCTCACGTGAGTTCTTGTAGAATGTCGCCGTACCTTCGCAAAAGAGTATGCCGTCCTTGTAGGCGTACACGGGATTGTCTCCAGTGTCAATGTGCTTCAGGTTGGAGTTGAATGCCAATGCCGACACTGCTCGCAACGACTTTGGCAAGACTACCATGTCTTCGGCATATGTCAGTGCGTATGCAGATATTCCGAATATGCCTTCGGGAACTGTCACCTTGACTGTTTCGCCTTGGGGCGTGTATTTTATAAGCCAGTCGGAGAAAACGAAAAATTCATTCTTGATGCCGTTGGTACGGAACTTTGTTTCGGAGAATACCGCCCCAAGATACTCGATATGTTTGGGGATATTGTTGATGTTTTCAAGATTCCTGCAGTATGAAAAAGCTCCGTCGTTAATGTACTTCAGATTATCGGGCAATGTGACGGAGGTGATGCTCTCGTTGTAAGAGAAGGCGTTGGCATTAATCCCAACCACCGTGTATTCCTTGCCGTCAACTTCTATTTTCGACAGAATCGTAACGTCGCCCTGAGTCTTCTTGCCATTCTTCACCCATGCCGTTCCGTCGGTGAGGAGTTGATAGTCGATGTTGTCCACTTCATGAGCCTGTCCGTTAGTTGCCGCAGCGATGAAGAAGCAAAGCAACAAGGTTCGCATCAATGATTGTAGAGAAAAGGAATGTTGTCCTTTCTCGAAGAGAGTTGAGTAAATAGTTTTCATACACTTTAGTTTTTTGTTGGCAGCCCCCGATGCCATTTGTTACTTGAATGTTTATGTCGCTGCATAGCCGGAAGTGATACGGAGGCACATCGCCCCGAACTTACACCGATTGTTTTCTTGCAATGAATGCTGTTCCATCATACCAACCTGCAGATGGCAAGATGATGAAATACACTGAGCCCTATTCTTGCCCATCTGCTATTTGATAGCGGAATGAGCGGTTTGTTACGCTGCCCTTTTCTTATTGAGGGCTTTTTATCCCCCGCCAGCACTGAGGCTGACGGGAATTTTAAATCTTTATTTATTTTTCAAATACTGGGCGTACAGAGACATCACTTGCACGATTTACATCATATCTTTTATCAGACACTTATTTATTAGAGTAGCGGTCGAATACCGGTCGTACCACAACACCATATGTACGCCATATTGTTCCAAGCCATGGCTTCTTGATACTTCCGCTTGATGTCTCTTCAGCAAATATAGGCCATTTCAGAGCTACTGCCCGTTTGTAGCTATATTTATCTGATAACCCATCCGGATATAAATATAAATTAGCTGTAGTATAGTAGGTGTCCTTGTCTGTTGTGTCATGTATTCCAGAACATTTGAAACCACCGGTCGCCGGTAAGATGATATATTTTCCGTTAGGTCCTGTCACTATCCATCGTGCAATGGATTTCGTCTGCGACGGATCCAATTCTATTGGAAGTGTGACAGTAACGGCCTCCCATTTACAATTGTCAAGCAGCTCTTGCCAGTCTTCTTGTGTAGGAATGCGATAGCCTACACCTAAATTAGCATTAGCAGCATCGTCTTCGCGCTCAAGCACCGTCTTCCAGTCTTTCTCACTGTACTTTAATATCTCCTTTATAACACCATCTTTATCAGTCTTAAAAAGCTTGTAGGTCGAATTTTCATAATCATTCTTGGTAGAAGTCTCTCCCCAGGCATAGTAATCGCCAAGTTCTGTAGGCTCGGTTGTACCCATATTGCTCTTAGCCCACAGCAGTCCGCTTGGCAAACCGAGATCAATACAATTCTTTGGTATCGGCATTGGCTCAGATCCTCCGCCGATGCCTCCGGCAGCCTTCAGTTCCTCCAGTTTCTTAGCGATTTCAGCCAAAGCGTCAGCTTCGCTCTTGTTTCCGGCCTTCACCTCCTTTACGAGGTTGGCAATTTCGTCCTTGATGCTGTTGATGGCAGTGTCGTAGTCAGGCATAGCCTTGATAGCATTCTCAATGGCGTCGAGCTTGTTGCTGTAGTCTGGAATAGCGTTCATGATGCCCTCAAGTGCAGCAATCTGATCGTCGAGCTTGCTGTTCTGGTCCGTAATGAGCGTGTTGAGAGCCTTGAGCTGTGCCTCATAATTAGGCAGTGCCTTGATGGCAGTCTCGATGGCTGCGAGCTTTGAGGTGTAGTCCGGCAGACCCTCAACTGCACTACTGATAGCTTCGAGCTTGTTTGCCAATGTCAAAGTCTGAGTCTCCAATGTAGAATTGAGCAAGGCGAGCTTGTCCTTGAGTTCCAATGTCTGATTCTTCATGGCTGTTTCAAGAGCGCCGAGTCTGAGGTCTAAAGCCTTTGTCTGGTCATTAATCACACCCTTGAGAATATCCATCTTCTCCTTCATAGCGATGGTCTGGTCTTCCAAAGCAGCCTGGATGAATCCGAGCTTTTCTGCGAGCGCAAGAGTCTGCGATGTGAGTGCCTTCTCTATAGCCTCAAGCTTCGCTGTGTAATCAGGCAGAGCGCTGATAGCCTTCTCGATAGCCTGGAGCTTAGCGGTATAGTCTGGCAGCGCCTTGATGGCAGCCACGATAGCGTCGCATTTCTTTTCGATCGTGAGGGTCTGAGCCTTCATGGCGTCCTCGATAAGAGCCAGCTTGCCTTCCAATGAGAGGGTCTGAGCCTTCATGGCTGCCTCGATGACAGCGAGCTTGGCGTCGATAGTAGCATTAACCGAGTTGAGCACATCCTTGATGGCTTGCAACTTGGTCTGCTGGTCGGCATTCATCTTGTCGATGGCAGCCGTAAGCTTTGCTATCGCCTGCTCGTTCTTTAGCGTACCATTGTTGATGGCATCCACCACCTTGCTGAAGTCGTTGACCACAGTAACACTCATTGTATAGTCGATCTGGGGAGCGTCTTCCTGACAAGAACTGAAGAACGCAGGTATAGTCAGCAGCATTGCGCCAGCTAACAAGATTGATTTTAATGTTCTCATAATCGTATATTTTTTAAGTTATTACTTTTTTACCTTGATAGTTACTCTTCTGCCTTCAAACGTCTTTTTGCCGTTCTTGGCTCCGATGGCAGTCTGTGGTTGGAGATCCTCTGGAGCGAAACCTTCCTTCAACAGTACCTTTACTACCCGCTTCAGGCGGCGCTCAGAGAGGGTCTGGTTGTACTCTTGGATGCCTGGAGTGCTTGCTTCGGCAAGGATAGACAGTTTTTCACCCTTTACGCTGCGTGCAAACGCGCGCAGGCGGTCCATTTCCTCACGGCTCATGTACGAGCTGTTGTGGTCAAACTGTACGAAGTGCTCCTGTGTAGCCGCTACAGCCTTCTTGCTCTTCTGGCAGTCATCGAGCTGTCGCTGCAGGTCGCTGTTCTGCTGTTCTGCCTTCTGTCGGAGTGCAGCTTCACGGTCGGCACGGATCTTTTCGGCATCAGCTTTCTGGCGCAGGTTGTTGGCTCGGTCGTTGAGCGCAGCCAACTCGCCGTCGTAATAGTTGCGCAGCTTGCGTGCACGACTCTGTACGAAGTTGTAGCGAACGGTTGCCATAGCGTAGATGAGATGCTTCGGAGCCACCTCCTTGCGGTTGAGCAGCCAGTCCATCTCGCCTTTAACGCCTAAGGTGAAACGGCGGCTCACGTCAGCCTCGATGTGCAGCGTGGCAGGGATGAAAAGCTTGTCGAAGTTCTCGTGGCGGTTGCGTGTGCTCACGTTGCCCGTAATGGTGACGGTACCGTCATTATTGATATTGGTATTGCTACCTATCGGCTTGTTGGTACCGTTCTCGGTCATGGTGTTGTTTATCCACATACCGTATTCATTGCCACGGGCGAATATTCCGCCTACGCCTGTGCCTATCCAGATGTTGAACCACTGTGCCTTACGTGCAGGCCAGAACTCCATGAAGTTGAACTGTGCGCCAAGTTTCACGCTGTGGGTATTCATCACATAGTTGCCATAGGTCTTTACAGGCATCACCTGGGTATTGATAGTCGAGAAGCGTTGCTCACGGCGGTAGCGCGACCAGATGTAGTCGGCACCAATGCGAACCCACGGGCGAATGGTGAAGTCGATGCCACCGCCTACTGCCGGCGACTGCTTATAGCTTTTCTTGGCGTCGAAGTTCTCATACCACACACCGTTAGCCCACGACAATCCGCCCTGAGCGTAAATGCTCCAAGTATTAGTGCGCAGTTCCTTATTAGTATCGCATGGCGGATCAGCTATGCCCTCACCCTCGGTCTGCGCCTGAGCGCCTACCGTGAAGAGCGATGTAAGCAATACGCTGAGCCCTACTCTTGCCCATCTGCTATTTGATAGCGCAATGAGCGGTTTAGTTTGTCTTGTATTCATACTATATAAGTTTAAATTGTTTTTTGAATATACTATATACCTCGCTTATCCGAATATATTGAGCGTGAGGCGAAGCCCTTTCTTTCCTCGCAGGTACATTATTTGCTGTTTGTTATTCACGCGCTGTACAGCTACATCACTTATACGAGGAATATAATCCTTGATATTGAATTTATTACCCAAAGAAGCACGTGGGTCAATAGGATCTTCCACCCATATAATAATAATTATTCTACCTCTGACCTTTATAACTTCGTAATGTCCTGGGGCTTCAGTATAATGTCCTACATTATCTGTACTCACATTGTTCTTCATATTGCCTATCACTTCCAGTATAGCTATTTTAGTAGGCACATTGTACGAATTAAAGCGTCTAAAGGTGTTAAAATTGATGTTTTCAATTACCTTATTATTGACATTGCCTACCTTTCCTTTTGCGGGAGTAAGCCTGTAGTATTTTGATTTCTTATTCATAGTTATATAAATATTATGGTGAAACAAATAATATTTGAGGTGTTTATCCTCATTATTGTACAGCACGTATTGGCATACACATTATACGATTTATATAGCCTTTCATGCCTTCTTGCGGTTTACTAGCTTCATAATATAGGTAGTAGAAACTACTACTATAAATGGAAAGCTCTCTTGATGGTACCCCAAACCAACCACCAGCGTGATGATCATCTATAGAAAAAATAATAATGTTACCATTTTTCTTACTCTCACCAACCAAAACATCTTTTCCGTCCAACTTTGATACTGACCAATTACAGTTTCTCCAAAGTTCTGTCAGTTCTTTTGCGTCTGGCATACGCCATGGCGTTCCGAGATTGACGGTGGCGGCATCGTCCTGAGGTTCGAGAGTTTTCTTATTGTCCCAATTGTTTGGATACCATATCCCTTCTTCTCTCCCATCTTCGACTTGGTATTTGTTGATACCAAAACGAGTGTTGTAGCCTGGTTTCACAAATTCGTATTCAGCCCATTCCTTTTCTGTGTGCATAATTGTGGAGTTTTCCACATATGGGTCTGTCTCGCCCCATGCATAAAGATGACCTATTTCTGATGGTTTGTTTGCACCGAGATTGCATTTTGCCCACTTCACACTCAGACCAAGGTCAACATATTCCATTTTCGACGTTCCGCTATCTCCTCCTCCGGCAGCCTTCAGTTCCTCCAGTTTCTTAGCGATTTCAGTCAAAGCGTCAGCTTTGCTCTTGTTTCCGTCCTTCACCTCCTTTACGAGGTTGGCAATTTCGTCCTTGATGCTGTTGATGGCAGTGTCGTAGTCAGGCATAGCCTTGATAGCATTCTCAATGGCGTCGAGCTTGTTGCTGTAGTCTGGAATAGCGTTCATGATGCCCTCAAGTGCAGCAATCTGATCGTCGAGCTTGCTGTTCTGGTCCGTAATGAGCGTGTTGAGAGCCTTGAGCTGTGCCTCATAATTAGGCAGTGCCTTGATGGCAGTCTCGATGGCTGCGAGCTTTGAGGTGTAGTCCGGCAGACCCTCAACTGCACTACTGATAGCTTCGAGCTTGTTTGCCAATGTCAAAGTCTGAGTCTCCAATGTAGAATTGAGCAAGGCGAGCTTGTCCTTGAGTTCCAATGTCTGATTCTTCATGGCTGTTTCAAGAGCGCCGAGTCTGAGGTCTAAAGCCTTTGTCTGGTCATTAATCACACCCTTGAGAATATCCATCTTCTCCTTCATAGCGATGGTCTGGTCTTCCAAAGCAGCCTGGATGAATCCGAGCTTTTCTGCGAGCGCAAGAGTCTGCGATGTGAGTGCCTTCTCTATAGCCTCAAGCTTCGCTGTGTAATCAGGCAGAGCGCTGATAGCCTTCTCGATAGCCTGGAGCTTAGCGGTATAGTCTGGCAGCGCCTTGATGGCAGCCACGATAGCGTCGCATTTCTTTTCGATCGTGAGGGTCTGAGCCTTCATGGCGTCCTCGATAAGAGCCAGCTTGCCTTCCAATGAGAGGGTCTGAGCCTTCATGGCTGCCTCGATGACAGCGAGCTTGGCGTCGATGGTAGCATTAACCGAGTTGAGCACGTCCTTAATGGCTTGAAACTTGGTCTGCTGGTCGGCATTCATCTTGTCGATGGCAGCCGTAAGCTGGGCAATGGCCTGCTCGTTCTTAAGCGTACCATTGTTGATGGCATCCACCACCTTGCTGAAGTCGTTGGTCACCGTTACTTCTACCTTATACTTAAGCTGTGTTCCGTCCTCTTGACAAGAACTGAAGAACACAGGTATAGCCAGCAGCATTGCGCCAGCTAACAAGATTGATTTAAATGTTCTCATAATCTTATATTTTTTAAGTTATTAATTTTTAGTCTTTGTCTTGGTGCTGCAAAATTAGACATAAATTCTGCTAGTATCTTATGTAAATCGGACAAAAATATGTGATAATCGGACTTTTTAATATGAACAGGATTGTTCTAATCGGACATAAAAACAGCGTAAGTTGCTGATTTTCAGTAAAACATCAAGAACACAAAAACGTAGAATCGTTGTGATTTCTGTGGTGTGTCAGAGTGATAAGTTTTACCCTCATTACTGTATTTTTTTCTATTTTATTTTGGGTTTAGCAAACAATTTGTATTAATTAATTTTAAAAAATCGGTCTATATCAGTAAAAATCTCCGATATTTCCACTTAATTCGTTATCTTTGCACAAAAACCCAATAATCCTCGCTTATGTACAATCTAAGACATAGCACAGCCACTCTTGTGTGGTACCTTATTATATATGTAATGCTGGTTTCCTGTGGACAGAAACCTGCGAAGATATCCCTTGCCGAGCGCAAAGCTATGGACAGTATCGTCTCCTCTTCTCGTAATATTGACACACTCTCCATGATACAGAAACGCATGGAGCGTGAGGGAAATATGTTAGGTAGCATCGTTGCCTACAGAGCGATGGGAAAAGAGCTGCGCAACGACAGTAGATTTGACGAGGCACTGAAGGTACACAGCGAGGGACTGAAGCAGGCGGAGACCTTAGGCGATACATTAGAGATCGTGCAGGCTCTGAACAATATCGGCACCGTCTATCGGAGAATGGGATTGCTCGACATGGCTCAAGATTACCATTACCGCGCTTTCGCTATCTGCAAAGAGTCTGCCGATACATCTTTTACTACCAAGAAAAACCGCGTGGTATCGCTCAATGGACTGGGCAACATCTATCTCACCCTGGGCAATTACGCACGTGCCGACAGTGCGCTGCGACTGGCATTAGCAGGCGAACGGGAATTGAACAGTGCCTTAGGACAAGCCATCAACTATGCCAACATCGGTTCTATATTCAGCCACCGTGAACAGTTGGACTCGGTGTGGCACTATGCCACATTTATTTCGGTGAGCTACACGAGAAAGAGCACGACTATGAAAAAGCCATTTCGGAGTATGACAAGGCTTATCAGCAGTTGCAGTCGTCACAAGACGAGTGGCACGCAATGAATCCGCTCATTGCCCTGGCTGGTATATACACCCAAATGGGCAACGACACCAAGGCACAGGAATATCTGGACAAGGCGCTGCACGCTGCACGCGCCATCAATTCGCACGAACATTTAGCTGAGGTTTATAACTTATATTATAAACTATACAAACGCAAGGGCAACTACAGTGCGGCGCTGGCGGCGCACGAGAAGGCAGCAGCCATGGAAGACAGCGTCGTCGATATGGAGAAACTGAACCGCATACAGAACGCAGGACTGCTCATAGAACGCAACATTCAGGCTCGGGCGATGAACGAGGTCAATACAAACCTGAAGAACGAGCAGTCGGCACGATTCACCAACACCATCGTCTTCATAATCATTATAATAATACTGATTGGTACACTGGTGGTATTCTACTTCGTACAGCGCATACAGCGTCGCAACCACCTGGCCCTGAAAAGCCTTGCCGAAATGCGCGAGAGTTTCTTTACAAACATCACCCATGAGTTTCGCACACCACTCACTGTGATTCTCGGTTTGAGCCGCGAACTGCCTAATAAATCCCCAGACGAACTGAAACAGGACGTCGATGCCATCGAGCAACAGGGAAACAACCTGCTGACGCTCATCAACCAGTTGCTTGATATTTCGAAAATTAAGTCGAAGATGGGCAACCCCGACTGGCGCAACGGCAATATCACCACCTACGTTTCAATGCTGGTGGACACCTATCGCAACTATGCATGCAGCAAGAACATCGATCTGCAGCTGCTTGTGAAGGAACCCGTGACAATGGACTTCGTTCCCGACTATATCAACAAGGTATTCAACAACCTCCTGTCCAATGCCTTTAAATTCACGCCCGAATATGGCAAAATCACCGTTGCCATGTGGCACGAAGACAGCAATCTCCTTATAGAGGTAAGCGATACGGGAGAGGGTATGGACAAAGAGACAGCCAACAATGTGTTCAATCCATTCTATCAGGGAGTAACCGACTCTATGAATATTGGTACAGGCATTGGACTGGCACTCGTAAAGCAGGTGATTGACTCATTGAACGGCAAGATCAATGTCAGGAGCAGGGAGGGCTATGGAACGACGTTTCACATCGAAATTCCTATAATAAACGAGTGCAACGTGAAACTCAACGAACAGCCTATGGACAACACGCCTATTCTGCCTACAGAGGAAAAAATACTAACAGATACTGATGCAGAGGACAACCAGTACCCAATGCTTGTGATAGAGGACAATCGCGACATTGCGACGTACATCGGTGAAGTGCTAAGCGAACGTTATGCTGTGGCTTACGCTACTAATGGAGAGGACGGATGGCAGAAGGCCATCAACCTCGTACCCGACCTGATTATAACCGACTTGATGATGCCGGGCATGGACGGTTTGGAACTGTGCCGACGCATACGCTCCAACGATGTGGTGAATCATATACCTATCGTCATCGTCACGGCAAAGATTTCAGACCAAGAGCGCATCAAGGGCTTCGAGGCTGGTGCAGATGCCTATTTAGCCAAACCATTCAACGTGGACGAGTTGCGCACTGTAGTGGAGCGTCTGCTCGACCGCCAGCGCTCGCTGCGCAGCAAGTTTAGCGACAATGCTACTCATACGAAGGAACAGCAGGATGAAGTACAGCTGACGGACACTGAGCGCCGTTTTCTCGCCAAGACGGTGGATCATACCTATCTGCTTATGGACAAACAGCAGCTTAACGTGAATACGCTCGCAGAAAAGATGTGCATGAGTCCACGGCAGTTCCATCGCAAGATAGTTACGCTCACGGGCAGTTCGCCAGCCTCGTTCATTCTGAATATCAAGATGAAGCGTGCTCGCCATCTGCTCGAGACCGACCCAAAAATGAGCATAGACGATATAGCCTTCAGCTGCGGCTTTGAACATACTTCAAGCTTCTATCACGCCTTCCGTAAAAAGTATGGAGTTACGCCAAGGGATGTGAGAAGAGGAATAGAGTAAAGTATCGTTAAATCCTGTTGGTAGACCCTTTTTCCTATTACATGATGTCTTCAGGTAGAAGTATCTTAGCTTCTTCGTTATTATATTCCATCATGTTATGCTTTACAATTATCTTTGTTCTTCGCACCATCGTATAAGCTTCGAAATATACACTACGTCTGAAGCGGCTTCAATTCTTCTTCTGTCAATCCAGTAGCCTGCATGATTTGCGACCAAGACATACCCATTGCCAACAAGTTACGGGCTATTGTCAAACCTTTAGATAATTCACCTTCTGCTCTACCTTCTGCTCTACCTTTAGCAATTCCTTTAGCAATTCCCTTTTCCTCGCCTTCAACATAAGAGCCATAAAGACCGGAGTAGTAATCATCAACAGCCTTAATACTTTCATCGTATTTTTCCTGCTCCTCACTACTCAAGCAACGAACATCCGCCAATTTAGCAAGATGATCGAATATCTTCTTCTGCGCCGTAAAAGGCAATCTTTCCAATACTTCCATATATTTCAATACATAAATCCATTTTTCAAAACCTGTCTCGCATTCTTCCTCACTCTTATCAAAGAAAGGAAGAGAAAGATAGATGAAACGAAGCTTGTCAGAAAATATAGAGTCACTAGACTTCTCCCTCAAAGCAACGTCTGTCCTAAACTTTGTCACCTCATGCTCCTTTGGCATAAAATTCATGATGCAAACCACATAAACCGGTACAAACTGGTATAAAATAGCTGTGCGGACACCAGCTTCATCAAATTTCTTGCGTTGGGCAACAAAAGCCTTACTAGCATAATAGATGGAACGATTCACAAAGAAAGGTACCCATCTGTTCTGCATCTCAACGATGAAATGCTTGTCATCGTCGGTAACACAATAGATGTCAAAGATGCAGCCACGGAGATCATTAGTATCTCCAAGCTGTTCCTTATCCTTGAATGTTACGTCCTTGATTTGAAACTCACCTTCAAACAAGTCGTTCAAAAAATTAATCAGCAAGTCCTTGCTGAACTCTTGACCGAAGAGACGCTTGAAGCCCCAATCGGTAAAGGGGTTGATGTATCTACCCATAAATTATCAATTTAGATTCTGTAAATCTGCCGCAAAGATAAACTTTTATTTCGAAACATGCAAGAAAATCGGGGAAAAGTTTAGAAAAAGTTGCTGGCAAGCACTGCTGTCCCGTTTAGAAATCATCGGGCCTGAAAAGGCTTGGATATAGCCAATCCTCCGTCTCTTCTGTTGGAACAGCTTTGTTAAACAATTCAT
>OGIM01000365.1_pt1 | contig 16487 bp, 9 predicted proteins | sample 1571801 | NCBI WGS metagenome assembly OGIM01 (sample SAMEA2582106, study PRJEB24529) | metagenome | biome: Human gut stool | place: China | collected 2011
ATGGATTTCAACTAACCACATTGCGCTACCCAGAAGCCGCGCGATAATGTTTTGCGCAGCAAACCACAAAAAATGGTTCTTGTGTTTTGGCATTCGAGAAATAGCCATAGTATTTGCAACTAACTGTGTACCAATGTATTTTGATTAAAGCGGTAGAAAAGTGACGACGTTGATTCTACGAATTAAGTAAAAGGTGAAGATTTAACGTATTTAACTTTTTTAAAGGCAAAAAATGTAGTTCTACATTTCATTGTCTGGTTTAGGGAACTGCATCATATAGTCATGGAATGCATCAATAGAAATAGTGCCATCCAACAGACCTTTAAAATAATCACCCGATGTTCTGTCAAATACAGCATTGTTAAAAGCAGACCCTTTTGCTGCGATGATGAAATTATAGCCTGTTAGGAATCTGCACCTAGTCTCAACATTTTCTCTTTTCATTTTTATAAGCCTACCCCAAATTTTAGTAGAGCCATCATCTTCTTCTTGTTTAGTTACCTTCTTGCGAAAAAAAGGACAAGGTTTATATATTGCGTACTCTTCATTTACAAAACCGCCGAGGTCTTCTTTGAGTTCATTAATTCTTTCTGATGTATAATGGTCATAAAGTCCTGTTGGTTTCTCACCTTGTGCTTCCACATACACATAGTTTGAATAATAACGTCCATTATCAATAAAGGCCACAATTCTACGAATCACCAATTCATCCCATCCTATCAGAAACTTTCGTCTATTCAAATGCCTAAAAGTGGTAATGTTTAACGCACTTCCTGCTCTGAACCACCAAATGGGATCTTTTACCCCAATGATGCTTTTCTTAAATTGTATGGGTGACTCCAACAGTTTGGACAAGTGACGATTAATATCCCTTGCCTTCTTAAATTCAACCAGACCTCTATAACCAGGAAAAGCCCCTGCCATTCTTCTTCTGAAAAACACTGTTGATTCCTCGGAAATAACTGGCTCTATGATTGTTTTAGAGGGTCTTAACTTTTCATATTGTCTCTCTATCAAATTGATCAGATATGGTTTGTCTAAATGCCTATGTCTACCATACTTTTTGATATACTCAATAACTTCAAGTATGCGTGAAGTCAAGTCACAATTAGAGGAAGTAAAACTATAGATTGCACGATGATTAATATCAAAGGGCATATTTTCAGGAATCCAATTGCCTTGATGAGCTGCAACTATAACATATCCTACTCCCAAAGCACTCATAGCATACCCTAATTCTAAAAGAACATTTGGATTAGGAACATCCTTACTGACTTGCATCCCATTCCCTGATGACTTCTGATAGGTTGTCACAGGAGTTACATCTGCAAGAAATATATCGCAAGCATCTATTTTCCTTAGAATTGTTTGGTCTATAGAAGGCATACCAGATTCACCTAAAGTGGAATGGTCAATCTCTAACCTTATTCCTCTATCATTTAACGCTTCCACTGCATTTTGCAGGGCAACATCTAATGTCTTTCTGCTCTTTTTGTCCTCAGACTGCCATGAGAAGAATAATTTGTATTGGCGGTTCATAATATCAGTTTACATTATTCTTCACAATTACCCACACCCCATCATTGTCCTTGCCTTCATGTTTCAGAAAACCTTTCTTCTGTAAAGTGGATAAGTCACGTTCGATAGTGCGTTGGCTCACCGACAAAGTCTCCGACATTTGTTTGCCGGTGATTGTCGGAGACTCTTTGATGAGATTGAGGATTTTCTGCTGACGCTCAGTGAGTTTTGTCTCCGACACATCTCCGTCATGGTCTCCGACATTTTGTGTGTCGGAAGAGGCAAAAATAATGGTCTGGAATTGGGCCGGAGTGGATTTGAACACAGGCTTCAGTTCGTCTTTATAACCTTCCAAAGCTTTGGTCTCATTACAGATGCGTGTGAGACCACTACCTCGTTTCTCCATATAGTCAAGTTGAGCCATCACGTTTGCAAGTATGGGATTGCGCCTTTCAGAAGACACATCTTTGATGTCCAAATCCTGTATCAGCATTCCATTGTACATTCCACCTGGGGATGTTACAGTGAGGCGGTCATCATAGATGTCCAGATGAACTTCACTACCCATTACGGTGTAGTCACGATGGATGAAATGGTTTACCATTGCTTCCAGAACAGCACGTTCCGCATACTCTGGTTTGTTCTTTCGTCCATCAGGCAGTTTCTCCCAGCCTCTCTTGGTGTTTGACTTCACAAAGTTCATAGCTTCACGAAGTAGCATGAGGACATTCCCTGTGAACTCTGCATCATTGATGGCGTCGCCCTTTTCCTTTCCATCCCATCGGGTACAATAGAGACGTGATTGCCACATAGGACTGTCATCCGCAAACAACGCTCCTGCATTTGTAAGAAGCCCCGCATTAGTGACAAGGCCAAATGAAAGGAGATACTTTTTGTCCCATTCTTGATTGGTACGCTTTTTGAACGTGTTGGCCAAAATCGTGAAAGAATAGTCTTCAACTTTATAATCCGTATGAAGGGAATCGTAGGTCTTATTAGAACCTTTCAGTACCAAGCGAACCATCTGTTCTGCTGTGGCTGGAAGACTCTCATCACCAACTCGGACAAATGCAATGCGCTGACCATCACCAACGTAGTAATATGGGGTATAATGTCCGGCATAGACATTGAGTTGCAAGATATGTAAACCATCTATGTCATGTGGAATCATTTCCACCTCTGGCAGAGGATCCATGTAATCCCGAATTTTACTACTGATAGCCTCGCATACATGCTGCACGTCATCAAGACCTTTGACCTTGCCGTCATTATCAATGCCAAAGAAAAGGGAACCACCCAAACCATTGGCAAAAGCGCTAACACTCTTCAACCAACTCTTAGGTTTCTTCTCTTCAAGCATCACCTTGAAGTCGTATGCTGTACATTCTGCTATCAGGGCGTTTAATTCCATTTTATGTTAAATCCCATCTATTTCTTTGCAAAGATACTCATTTTTATCGAAAATAAGGCATTTGTTTACCGTTTCGCGCGTGATTTAAGCAATTTTTGTCAAAAACAAGGCTGTGATATAACAAAAAAAAATGATTTTGCATAAATACTTTCTGTTTTTTGATAAAGGGAGGATAAACAAATTGAATGCGAATATATGAATCTACTCAAATAACAAAATATAAAAGCATCTTCTACATAAAAAAAAACAGTTTAACCTAACATTTGGGATAGAATAATACAAAATCTCTTCAAAAATCACATTTCAACAATAATATCTGTTAAATAATCGCTAAATTGTTTGGCTGAATCAAAAGAATAGTCTATCTTAGCATCGAAATCAATAGAAAACATTGTTAATACGCATCTTAAAATAGTTGAATTATGGAGAAACTTACAAGCAAAGAAGAAGAAGTGATGGAGCTGGTTTGGCAACTTGGCCAGTGCGCCCCGAAGGATGTTTCATCGCTCTATCCCGAACCTCAGCCCAGCGCAAATGCCATTGCCCAGGTGTTTCAGGCACTGGAGAAGAAAGGTTACCTGACGCATGAACCGAAGGGGCGTGGCTTTGTCTATCGGCCTATCGTGGACAAACAGGCATACGGAAGAGGAAGGTTGTCGAGTGTTATCAATCGCTTCTTCAGTGACTCTTACATGAGTGTAGTGTCGGCACTGATGCAAGAGGAGAAGGTCACCGAAGCGGATTTGCTGCAATATCTGGCTGACCTAAAGCGTAAGGAGGGCTGACGCATGGCTACATTCATTATCTATGCCATCCGGTGGGCGGTGACACTGACGCTGCTCTACTCGCTCTACAGGCTCTTGCTCCAACGCGAAACGTTTCACCGTCTGAATCGTGCCGTTCTGCTGGCCATCCTTGTGGTGAGTCCGCTGCTGCCGCTCATACCGCTGCATACAGATGAGCCGACAACCTTTGATGAGGTACTTGCCAAAATTGAGGGGTCGTTGCTTAGCCTGCCAAATTCTGAGAGTGTTGCAGAAGATACTCTTCTTGCACAAGAAGACGAGAATGCTGCATCGGGGCTTTGGGTACGATATTGTGCGTATATATACATAATAGGTATTGCCGTCGCGCTCACCTTTTACCTGTTCCGGCTATTGACTCTGGCACGCCTCTTACGTCGCTGTCAACGCATATCACATCCGATAATTCCGAAAGATGTTCATCTTATGCTGGATATGAGAATCAAACAGCCCAGCAGCTGGATGTATTGGATTTTCATTGACCCTATAGACTTGAAGAAGAACGCTGACGCTGTACTCAGACACGAACTGGCACATGTGAGGATGGGGCATTCGTGGGACTTGATTCTCTGCGACCTCACCTGCTGCCTGCTATGGTGTCTGCCCTTTGTCTGGATGTTACGGCAAGACTTGGTGGATGTGCACGAGTTTCAGGCAGACGAAGCTGTATTGCAAGGTGGTGTGACGCTGGAAGACTACGAGCACCTATTAGTACGCAAAGCAGTGCAGACACAGATTCTGCCCATTATGAACACTTTACGCCGTGGAGCCGTGAAGAAACGCTTCGCCATGATGTACAGCGGTCGTTCGTCGCGGTGGTCACGGCTCAAGTTGTTGTATCTGGCTCCAGCCCTCGCGGCCTGCCTATGGGTGTCTGCCCAAGCCGAGGTGTACAAGACATATCTCAACGGAAAACTCGTTGAACAAAAGGAGTTGGAGGTTGTTGATCCAAACACCATCAAGCATGTAACTGTGATTCATAGTCAAAAAAAGGTGGTGGTAGAGACAGAAATGTCTGGGGTTGATACGACGGTCTTTCAATCTGTTGCCTTGCCGTAAGATACATCTTTTACCGATGTTATAAGCCGTCCGTGACAATTCCGAATCATCGGCTGTAGTAAAGATTATCTTTCAATCTTATTGAATTAACTTCATAGTCCGCCATAATGTCGGACAGCCCTTACTATGTCCCAATAATAACGTAACAATGAAAGCCTTTCAAGCCCTCAACGACCCTACTTACAGGGCAGGAGAGGTTCGCTGGAGGCGCAGAGTCCCAACAATACGAATAAGTAACAGCAAAATAGCATCATGAACAAAAGACAAATCATCACCATCATCATCGCCCTTGCTGCTGCCATTTCGGCGCAGGCGCAGGGCATCGTTTTCGGCACCGTGCAGGACGCATTTCTGAAGACACCGTTGCCAAAGGCAAAGGTCTCGCTGCTATTAGCGGCAGACAGTTCAGTAGTCATCGAAAGCATCCCCGTAACGGCCAAACGCAGGGACGACGGCACGGTGAGGGAGGCGCAGTTTATGCTACAGCCAGAGAAGAAAACGTGTAAGTATCTGCTGCGAGGCAGGCTCGAAGGCTATGAGGACGGCTACTTGCCCCTGACGATAGATGCCAGTAACACAGGTGCCATCATGCTCGACGATGCGCTGGAACTGCGCAAGATTCGACAGGTGAACTTGCAAGAGGTGACGGTGACGGCCACGAAAGTAAAGATGTACTACCGGGGCGACACCATCGTCTATGATGCCACAGCGTTCAAACTGCCCGACGGGTCGATGCTCGACGACCTCATCCACCAGATGCCCGGCGTGACCATCGATGAATATGGGCAGATATTCGTCAACGGCAGGAAGATTGACGAGCTGCAACTCGGCTCGCGCTCTTTTATGCGGGGCAACTCGAAAGTGCTGATGGAGAACCTGCCTTACTACACGGTGAAGGACATCAAGGTGTATGAACAGGACACCGACCTCAACCGTGCGCTTAATGCGCAGGTAGAGAGGAAGAAGTTCGTGATGGACGTGAACCTGAAGCCGGAGCACCAGATAGGCTACATCGCCAACGTGGAGGCGGCGGGCGGCACAATGGAACGCTGGCTGGGGCGTGCCTTCCTGCTGGGCTTCACCGAGCGCACCCGCTACACGCTGTTAGGCAACTCGAACAACGTGAACGAGAGCCGCCACATAGGACGCTCTGACCACTGGACACCCGATGCCGTGCCGCAGTCGCTGCTGACGACGCACAGCGCCGCCGGGGAGATTGAATACCTGTCAGCAGACAAGAATGTGCAGGAGAACCTGACCGCCGACTTCACCTCCACCCGCGACGAGGGCGAGATGCTGAGACGCAGCGAGCTGTTCCTACAGGGCAATCCGCTACAGACCACCCACCAGAATTCGCTGTCGAAAGCCCAAAGGCTGAAGGTGGGCAACCGCTTCAAGTACGTCAAGCCCCAAGGATTCATGTTCAATTCCGATGCAGCCTTCAACTACAGGTCGTACAGCGGAAACTCCACGACGCTGATGGAGCAGTTTGTCGATAGCCTCACGACACGGCAGCGCACGGACGGCTTCAACGACGGGAAGGCATGGGGCGTAAACGGCTTTGCCCAAATACAGCCGATGCTGAAGCCCTTAGGGAAGACGGAGCAGTTATTACGAATCACTACGTCGTTTGATTTTTCCTCAGACGAGAACGAGCGTGCGCAGCAGTTCCGTGTGGAAAATTTCGTCAATCCTTCAACCGCCAACCAGCATAACGCCACCGACTACTCCCAGCACAAGTTTTCCGTGCATACACCCGTCAACTATAGTCTTGTAGGAAAAATGAATCGTTTGTTCGTAGATATAAACCCGTCGTACAGCCGCGAGAAGACCTGCGACTGGCTGTATCATCCTGACACCCTCCAGCTGCCATCGCAGATAGACATGCTTCGGGCTACTACCGATCCAAACAATTCATACGACAGTGAATTGCAAACCTACAAAACGGGTATCAGTCTTCAGCTCCGTCGTTTACAGCATGTTCCTGCCACCAAGATAATGCCGTTTGAGGCCGATGTGGATTTTTTGGACTTGTATCTGAACATCACGCCGATGCACGAGCGTCTGAACTATCGGCGTGGACTGCTTGACACATTGGTCACACGTAATAGCTTCCGCTTTGAACCACGCATCGACATCCGCCTGTTCGCCAAGAAAGACCGCCACCGCCCCGCTCTCATCCGCCTCTCTCACACCGAATTCAACGCGCCGCTGGTCAGCCTCCTTAGCATTCGCGACGATGCCAATCCCCTTGTTGTCCGTCTTGGCAATCCAGACCTGAAAGCATACACATCACAATCCAAGTTTGAAGCAGAATACAAGGACATACGCAGCGCACGCCACAACTTCTATGTCTCTGGTTTTTATGCCTACCTTCATAACAAAGTGTCGGAGGCGGTCAGTTTCAATCCCGCTACGGGCGTTTACACTTATCGACCTGAGAGCGTGCATGGCAGCTACGACATCAAGGTCAAAGGCGGCATCTTCTACACGCTCGACAATAACAAGTACTGGACGGTTGAGAGCAATGCCGATGCACTCTTCACCCACTGGCTCGACCACATGATGCTGTCGGGTGATACCGAGAGCCATGTAAATGCAGTAAACACACTGACGCTGCACGACAACGCCTATATACAATATAATAAAGGTGCGCTGAACATTCGCGCCACGGGCGACATCCGCTGGCGGCACTCCGAGGGCAAGATGTACGACTTTGAGACGCTCAACGCCACCGACTTCCAGTACGGTCTCTCCGCCCGCTACACCCTGCCGCGCCTGAACACCACGCTCTCTGCCGACGGCAACATGTACAGCCGTCGCGGCTATGGCAGCAGTGAACTGAACACCGACGATTTCGTGCTGAACGCCTCCATCAGCTATCCGTTCTTCAAGGGCAAACTCATCGCTCGCATCGAAGCCTTCGACCTGCTCCACCAGCTCAGCAACACGCAGTACACCGTCAACGCCCAGGGCCGCACCGAAACCTGTTACCGCTCCCTCCCGCACTACGTCATGGCACATTTAGTGTATCACTGGAACCGACAGAGCAGCAAGCGCAAAGCCAATCTTGATTGAGCTTTGCCGAGTCGCGATGGGGGAAGAGCATAGCTCAACAAGAACCCCATGAAAAAATAACCCTATAAAACATTTATCAAAATGAAAAAGATTTTAGTGACCATGATGGCCTTTGTGCTGACAATAGCAGCACAGGCACAAGTAGAAGTTGTCGATACGGCGCAGTTCGTGGCTGTGTACGACTACGAGTGTAGAACACAGAACGATGAGGCAGCACCCGTCACGGACAAGATGCAGGTCGTGGTGCAGGTGGGACGGACGGTAACGAAGTCGATGCCCTGTTCGGCCTATCCTGTGAATGACGACGAATCAAGACCCGATGTGGCAGCAGGATTCCAAGAGGCTCTGATGCACATGCCGACGGTGTGGATGGGTTTACCCACAGGACAGACCACCATGCGCGAGTTTATCTTCCCACATGAGTATGAGGGCTATGAGCCGACACCCGACATCACATGGACGCTCACTGACGATACGCTGACCGTCAGCGGCTATCTCTGCCAACAGGCTATGGCAACATTCCGAGGCTTGGAGTGGCATGTATGGTACACCGAGGAGATTTCTTCGTCGGCAGGGCCGTGGCGGTTGCGTGGTCTGCCAGGGCTGATAGTCAAGGCGGAGAATCTGGCACATACGTTCTGCCTTGCGGGGCTGCGAATGGAGGCATCACCCATCACAGCCCCAGAGCAAAACCCCGAAGTGCACAGGGTGAAGTATGCCAAGCTGTTGAAGCACAAGAACGAGATTTATGGCAACCGCGAATATGCCAAGAATCCCACATACTATGTACCTGACCTCCAGGGCAGCATCACAGATATGAGCGTTCTCAACCGAAACGGACAGCAACTTCTCCTTGCCAATGGCGGCCACCCGCTGCTGACAAAGGCGCATGTATATCAACCGCTGGAGCAGTGAGAGCAAAGCCAAACTTGTTTGAGCTTTGCCGAATTGCGACAGCGGAAGACGAAGTCAACCATTGGAAGTCTGCGAGTAAGTGAGAGCAGAGCGATGCTTGCATCAGCTCAGCCGAGCGTGAGCAGATTCGACTGAAAGTAAATTAGAATAAGACAAAATGAAACGACTCCTATACATTATATTATATGTGGTGCTGGCAGCGTCGGCATCGGCACAGGTGAAAGTGACGGGGCGGGTGATTGACCTGCAGCAGAAGCCCGTGAGTGACGTGATTGTGAAACTGGTGAGCGGCAGCAAGACGCTGGCGTTCACCAGCAGCAACGCGCAGGGGGTGTATAGCCTTGAAGTCAAGAATGCGCCGACGGGAGAGGTGACGCTGCAGTTCACCCATATCAGCTATGAGAAGGAGTCGGAACGTGTGACGTTAAGGGATAAGGTTTCTAAGGTGGACATGATTCTCACTCCGAAGAGCATCAGCCTAAAGGAGGTGACGGTGAAGCCCGACCCGCTGCGGCAGAGGGGCGACACGCTGAGCCATAACCTGGCATCGTTTCTGGGTAAGGGCGACGTGACGCTGGAGGACGGACTGAAGCGGCTGCCGGGTGTGGACGTGTCGCAGAACGGCGGCATCAGCTACATGGGCAAGCCAATCTCGCAGTTTAACATCGAGGGCATGGACATGCTGGGAGGCAAGTACAACCTGGCGACGAGGAACATCCCGGCGGACTATGTGACGAACGTGGAGATAGTGCGCAACCACCACAGCCGACGGGTGGAGAAGGACGTGCCGAGCAACGAGGTGTCGATGAACATCAAACTGTCGAACAAGGCGAAGTTCAAGCCGTTCGGGCAGGAGGAGGCGGGAGCGGGCTATATGGAGGACGGCAACGATAAGTTGCAAGCCCTGCTGGGATTGACGGGCATAATGTTCACGAACAAGTTCCAGACCATCTGCTCGGTGAAGGGCGGCAACTACAAGGGCTTTGCACGGGCCGACATGTACGACCACTTCGGCGGCTCGGACGTGAGCACCCGCGCCACGAGCCTGTTTAGCGGCTTCGACGGCAGTGCGCCTCCGCAGGGCGAATACCTCTACCAGCGCAACAGCATGGCGACGCTGAACGGCATCCTGCGCACGGACTCGTTCACGACCATGAAGGTGAATGCCGACTACAGTTACCACCGCGCCACGCACGACATCAGCCAGAGCACGACGTACCTTGCCGAGGGTGGGAACTATGTGACCGTGAGCGAACAGACATCGCCGCTGACGAAGATTCACTTGCCAAAGCTGTCGGTGAACTACCTGAAGAACGCCGACCGCGTGTATCTCAGCGAGACGTTTGTCCTCAAAGGGAAGTTTGAGGAGAATGAGGGGAATGTGGTTGCTAATGGCTCTTTAGTGGAGCAGCGACGGAAGACTTCATCGTTTGAGGTGGGCAACGAACTTTTCTGGATGGGCAGGACGGAGAAGGGCGCACGGCGACACGTCCATGCCAATGTGTCGTTCAAGCGGACTCCGACGCTACGGCTGTCGTTCAATAGCCTCCCCTATGGGGGGAGGTTGGAGGGGGCTTACGGGCAGACGGCGCAGTCCTCCACGCTCTCGATGAACGTCGGATCGTCGTTCCAAATCCCCATCGGCAAGTCGTTCCGGCTGAACCTTCCCGTCAGCGTGTCAGCAATGTATGACGACTTGGAAACCTATCGCACGGCGACTGGCGAGATGAATGACATTCGCGGCTGGGCCTTCACGCCGACCCTCAACCCCGGCTTCGAGATTCATTCCAGAAACCGCCGCTTCTACCTGAGTGCAGGCATCGGGGCAGCGCTGAAGGGGCTGTACTATAACCGACGGAACAGCGAGAGCCATCCAAGCTCGCTTGAAGATGGCCGAGTCGTGACGGAGGAAGGCAAAGCCAATAAACTGAACTACACCAAGCCCGTGCTCAATCCCTCGATGGGCATCAACTACACCTTCTCAGCCAACAGCAATCTGTCGTTTTCGACGGGCTACACGACCTCGATTGGTGACATGATGACGCTGCTGACGGAGCCGATACAGGTGGACTACCGCTCGGTGCGCACCTCGTCGGGCATCATCGGCGAGTCCAACACGTGGCACACGTCGGGTGAGTGGAAGTGGCAGCTGCCCATGCAGTACTTCACGCTGAGCCTCGCGGCTTCCCACAGCGAGGGCAGGCAGAACACGCTCACGTCGCAGTCGGTCAGCGGCATCGATGTGAGCAGCACCGCCCTGCTCCGCGACATCCGCAGCCGCTCCACCAACTTCTCCGCTTCCGTCACGAAGAACATCCCCTCGATCTTCGCCAAGCTCGGTGCCGACGGTAGCTACAGCTTCGGCAGTGGCGAACAGGCCGTGGACGAGACCGTCATCGACACCCGCACGAACAGCTACGCCCTACATGGCAACGCCACAATCACCCCCGTCCCATGGCTCGAACTGCGGTACGACATCAATTACGGGTGGTCGCGTTCGCGCTATTCCGAAGAGAGCAACACAACCACCTCCCTCACCCACAGCGGCGCCGTCCACATATTCCCCATCGTCGCCCTCGACCTCTCACTGGACTACGACCACGTGCGCCGCCAGCTCACCGCCGACCAATGCAAGCACATGTCCCTCTTCAACGCCTCGGCTCAGTACAAGTGGAAACAGTACGTCCTCCGTCTGGAACTCACCAACTTGCTGAACCAGCGCAGCTACTCCTACACCGTCTTCGACGGCATCAACACCTACACCTATGACTACGGCCTCTGCGGAAGAACAGTTATGCTCAGAGCTACATTCAAATTATAAGTTGTGAAATTCTTCAAACGTTTTCCTCACTTTAGGCAGAATAACTCTTCTGATTGTGGACCAACATCTCTTCGTATGATAGCAAGACATTATGGTCTTGATTATTCGACTGAGATGTTGCGTAAGCATTGTCATATCACAAGGCATGGAATTAATTTACTTGGCATAAGTGAGGCTGCTGAGTATATTGGTTTTGAAACAGCTGGTGTGAAGGTTACCTTTGAACAATTAGCAAAAGAAGGGGTGTTCCCTTGTTTCCTGCACTGGAACCAAAACCATTTTGTCGTATGCTATGGCATAGAGAAGTGTAAAAATGGAGGGTTTAAAATACATATATCAGATTCAGCCTCACAACGTCTTACATATACCAAGGATGAGTTTGAAAGATGTTGGATAGGGCCGCACCGAGACATGGTACCGCTCCCTGCCGCACTATGTCATGGTGCATTTGGTGTATCACTGGAATAAGAATCCGAAAAAGAAATAAAGAACTTTATGAACAGAAGACAACTCATCACAATCATCCTTGCCCTCGCCACCTTATGTAGCACATGGGCGCAACAACAGCCAACTTTCCGTTTGTCAGGCTCGGTGGTTGACAGCTTCACGGGCGAGGCTGTTGACAGCTGCTTAGTGGAGGTCTGGAATGCTGACAGCACCAGCATCGTAGGGAGCACTTACAACGCTGGCTGGGGCTGGCGCATCGACCTGCCGGCAAGTGGCGACTTCATTGTCAGCTATTCACACAAGCGCTATACACCTCAGTCGCGTCACGCCCGTCTGAATTTCAGCCGACATCGTCGGCCACGTATCACCCTCGACCCTGTGAAGCTGCGAAAGAAACCTCAACAGAAAGCCGCCGGATATGAAATGGAAGGAACCCTCGGCGAGGTGGTGGTGACGGCCTCGAAAATCAAGATGGTGATGCGTGGCGACACCGTTGTCTATAACGCCGATGCCTTTGAACTGGCCAACGGCTCGATGCTCGACGCGCTGGTGCGCCAGTTGCCTGGTGTTGAGTTGAAGGGCGGACGCATCTATGTGAACGGTGAGTTCGTGGATAACCTTCTTGTGAACGGCAGGAACTTCTTCCGTGGCAATCCGAAGATTGCGCTCGATAATCTGCCTGCCTATATGGTTGATAAGGTGAAGGTGTATCGGCGCGAATCGGACAGCGACGTGGCCTTGGGCATCGAGCGACTGAACAACCGCGAGAAGGAACTGGTGATGGACGTGGGACTGAAGCGCATTTACTCGTTTGGGTGGTCGGTGAACGCCGACGTGGGCATGGGCACCGACAGCCGCTACCGCGCCAAGCTCTTTGGCCTGCGCTTCTCCAACTACTCGCGCTCGGTGGCCTTCCTCAACTCCAACAACACCAACGATGCCAGCACGCCCGGCACGTCGGGACTGTGGAGCAGTCAGTACAGCCTAACCGTGCCGTCGGACTACACCTCGGCAGGACTGATGCACACCATCGACGACCGCCAGCGCCGCTTCACCTACGAGGGCGAGGTGTCGGTGGACTACAACAGCCAGGACATACTGACGCGGCAGTCGTCGGTGCGCTTCCTGACCACTGGTGACACCTATTCGCGCCTGCGGGCACAGGACAAGAAGAAGTCCACGCACGTTGTCACGCGCCACACGCTGGAACTGAAACGACCGGGCAGTGGATTCCACATGACACTGAAGCCGAAGGTGGAATATACCGACAACCGCTCGGATGCCGCCTCGTGGATGGCAGAGCTTTCCAATCCCATAGACGAAAGGATGGGCACGGTCATCGACAGCATCTTCTTCATGTCCGACCGTCTTTTCTCTCAGCAGCCGTACCTCATTTCCACACAAGCCATCCAGCGGCACATGAACGGCCATCTATGGACGGGCGGTATGGATGCCAGTGCCTCGTTCAAACTGTCTGAGCTGGGCGACGTGCTGCACCTCAGTCTCAGCGGAAACTTTGCCGACGGACGCACCAGGACAGGAGAACTCAACAACGTGCGCTTCTTCCAGTCGGCTGAGACTCCCGACATCGAACGCCACACACAGGGAACCGCTCCTCTACGCACGGCCAACGGGACATTCGCGGTGGATTGTCCCGTGACGTGGAACGATGTGGCTGGCTGGATGCTCACGCTCACACCGTCGCTTACGCTCGACATGAAATACAACCGTGCGCCCCGGATGCTCTATCTGGTAAGCGACTCGGTGAGCCAGACGCTTCAGACGCTGGATGTCATCAACTCCTACCATTCCACCCAGCGCACGCTTACGGGTACGCCGAACTTGAAGCTCAGCCTCTTCCGGCAGTTGAAGTCTGGCCGTCGGCTCAATCTCTCTGCCAATGCCTTACTGCGGATGGAGCGCCATCAGCTCGACTACCAGCGCGACGTCATCGACACGTGCCTGACCAAGCGGTTTGCCTTCGTCGAGCCACAATTGCGCATCGGTTATGAAAAGCCCAACGTGTGGCTGCTCCAGTTTGAGTATGACATGAAACAGCAAGCTCCGTCCATGACCGACTTCATCCCCTACAGCGACAACACAAACCCGCTCATTGTCAATCTCGGTGGCAACGCCGACATACGGGGTATGCTGACTCACAGCGTATCATTGTTCTACCGCAACATGGATTTCCGCTCGCGCAAGATGTTCCAGGCATCCATCGCCGCCAGTACGCAGCCGCGCCAGATAGCCCGTGCCATCGAGTATGACACCGCGACAGGCATACAGACGGTGAGTCTGATGAACATGCGCGGACGCAATGCCGTGAGCGGGATGGTCAACTACCGCACGCCGTTCACGAAGAAACGCCGCTTCTACGCCAACGCTACAGCCCAAGCCACTTATTCCACCTCCACGGAGTTCGTCAACCACAAACGCACGGTCAATACTTTCATGCCGTCGGCATCGCTTCATGTGTCCTACGAGCAGTCGCATACGCGCATCGAAGTGGGAGCCAATACCGAGTATGCTCACATCACCTCGGACGAAGTGGGCTTCCAGCCATTCAACTTCTTCAACATCACCTACGGAGCAGAAGGTCACACCCGACTGCCCTTCAGGATTGAACTGACAGCCGATGCGAAGGTCTATACCCGTCGAGGTTACAACGATTCGTCCATGAATACCGACCGCTTCGTGGTGGGGGCATCGCTTTCTCGCGGACTGATGAACGACCGCCTGCTGCTGCGTCTCTCTGCCTACGACCTGCTGAAGCAACTCGATTCCGTCACCCGCACCGTCAATGCCTACGGTCGCACCGAGACCTGGCAGAACGTCCTCGGAAGGTATGCCATGCTGAGCGTATCGTATAAGTTCAACCAACAACCTAAAAAAAGACAATGAAGAACGTATTGAAGATTATCGCCGTTGCGATTTCATTCGCAGCCGCGTCGTGTACTGATGCCAACAAGACATCGCCCGACGGCATCAGAACCACGGTCATCGACCAAACTGTATTAGACAGTGCCACGGTGCTGGTCATCGACAGCGCAGACCAGCGTTTTGCCCACATAGTGAATTCCAACCAAATGCTCGTTTATCAAGATAGCCTTCTCATCGTCAGCCACAGCCAAAAAACGTATGGCGAACCCATCATCTCGCTCTACGACAGGAGCAATCCCCTGCGCCGTCTGGCCAACTACATCCCGCGTGGCTCCGACACTGACGAAATGGTGGCTTGCGGCATCCATATTGCGGGCGACGAACTGTTTGTCAGCGATTCCTATTACACCGGCCGCTATTGCAGCATCCCCCTCAAGAAACTACCTCCTGCCGATGAATTGCATCTGTCACCGTCGGGTGTTGAGGAGCGCGGTGTAGCCATCACCCCGTTCCGCGACGGCTTACTGGTCGAGAATCCACAATGCTATTCCAACGAAGAGGCTGGCATACACAACGACGTGCCGCGACTGCTCCACTTCAGAAATGGCAGATGCCTCAATCCCCACGAGCCAGTCAGTTTCCAAGTGGCTGATGTCAATACAGGGGCAGACATCCACTACAGCGAGACCCACGGGCGCGCCTGCTTCGTGTCCCACCGCCAGCCACTTGTAGAGTTCTACGACGACTCTTTGCACCTCATCCACAGCCTGATAATGCCATCGGAAGGGTTAGCACAGAAAATAAGCGTTGGGAAACCGCAGACCACGATGCATCAGATACGCCATCGCGGAGAAACAGGCAGAGGCATCAGTGCCACCTTCGACCAGACGCAGCGTGTGGTCGGTGCAAGCAACCAGTTTCACGCCTTCCTCTGCTCGGCAGCCGACGATGCACACATCTATCTGGTTTATTGCGGCAAAATGTTCAGTCACGACTACCACACCTATTCCACCCATATCTTGGTGCTCGATTGGAACGGCAATCTCGTAGACACCTACCGCTTCGACCGTTGGATACAGGCCATTTCGCCCAGCCAGACACCCGGCGCGTTCTACCTTACTGTCTATGCCGACGATGATTGTAGTTCCGTCCGCATGAAGTTGGTGAAGGTGACGCCTCGTCTGGAGGCAGAATCAGATTCACTAATAATAGATACAATAAGACAATAAACTACATACCAATATGAAACTACTCCAATACATCCGCAAAGCATTCAACTGGCTGACGAGACCCGAACGCTTCTCACTCATCAACGGCACATGCTTCAAGAAAGAAGACCTAAGTAACGAGGAAATCAAAGAGATCCTCCAAATCATCGACCGATAGGAAATAAGAATGGTGTGCTACGACTCCTATACATTATATTATTCCGTATGCGGAACAATACAAGCGCATGCCCCTCTTCAACGCCTCCGCACAGTACAAGTGGAAGCAGTGCGTCCTCCGTCTGGAACTCACCAACTTGCTGAACCAGCGCAGCTACTCCTACACC
>OGIM01000366.1_pt1 | contig 16481 bp, 19 predicted proteins | sample 1571801 | NCBI WGS metagenome assembly OGIM01 (sample SAMEA2582106, study PRJEB24529) | metagenome | biome: Human gut stool | place: China | collected 2011
CCCACGGGCTGCTCGTCCCTGTATTATAGAATATTCTTTACCCGAACAGGCTTTTGGTGTTGTGAGAGTATACAGACAGGACTAAACCGACGCAGATATACAGCATAAGCACCGAGCTGCCACCGGCAGAGTAGAAGGGCAGCGTGACACCGATGACCGGCAGCACCCGCAGATTCATGCCCACGTTCACCGCGATCTGCGCCATCAGGGCACCGCCGATACCGGCGCAGATGTAGCTGCCCAGCAGATCCTCGCTGCGGGCACCGGTGGCAAAGGTCTTGATCACCAGCGCCAGAAGAACGCCAAGCACCACGCAGCAGCCCACAAAGCCCGCCACGTTGCCGATCCAGCTGAGGATGAAGTCGTTATGGGCATTGGGCACGCTGTAATACCTGCCTCCGAATAAGCCGTTGCCAAAGATGCCACCGGAACCCAGCGCGATCTCGCCGCGTTGCTGCTGGTAGATGATGTTCTTCCACACCGTCTCGCTTGGAGCCCAGCCGGTGGTGTTTTCCGGGTCCAGCACCGCCAGAATGCGGTACCACTGGTATCCCTTGCCGATCTTATCACTAAAAAAGGCAAAGGCTACCGCCACGGCAGCGCCCGCCGCCGCAAAGGCGGCAAAAATATACTTCCAGCTCAGTCCCGCCGCAAACATCATGCAGCAGCCGATGATGCCGTAGATGATGGCCGTGCCGTCATCGCCCTGCACATGGATGATGGCAATGGGGACCAGTAGGTGCAGCAGCAGCTTTGCCAGCTCCTTTGGCTCGTTGATGCGGCTGCGCACATTGTTCAGGTGCATGGCAAAGGTCAGGATAAAGCTGATCTTTGCCAGCTCTGTGGGCTGAAAGGTAAAGCCGCCCAGCTTGTACCACGAGTAGTTGTCGGTATCACCGGCGTTGTAGCCGATGGTCAGCGGGCCGATGGATACGTTGCGGATGACCAGCGTGGGCAGCACCAGACCCCACGTCAGCACAACGTGCACCGGCCACACTTTTACAAGGCTGCGGTAGTCCACGCAGGAGAGTAGCAGCGCAATCACGATGCCAATGACGGAAGCGCCCGCCTGCACCATTGCGCGGCGGTAGTCGCCAATGCCGATGATGGCACCGGTCACCTCGTCGGTGGCAAAGCCGTTGCCCTGCTTAGCTGCCCAGGAGGACAGCGCCAGCACCGCCATAACGCTGCTGAAAATGCACAGCAGCAGATAGATCTTATCGGTGCGCTTAAAATATTGTCGAATGCTATCCAAGGAAAGCACCGCCTTTCGTCAAAACAGTCTGCCGGGGCATACCTGCGTACAGGCGATAAAAACCCAGCATATCGCTATTATACACAAATCCCCGTGCCAATGCAATGCGCCGTGTGTGACGGAATGGTAAAACATTGCCGGGAAGCTTGACAAAGCCCCGGCGGCATCCTACAATGAACCTGTGGACGCAGCCTTGCGTACAACAGCCCCGGCAGTGTGCCGGGGGAGAGGAACGGAAAAGAAGAAATGGAACATACAGTTTATCGCCGCCTGCTCAGCGCAGTGTGTGCCATCGCACTGGCCTTTACGGCAGTGTGCCCGGCAGTAGCCGCCGCGCCGGAGGAGACCACCGGCACCCCCCAGACCCTGACCGCCTCTGAGGTACAGGAGATGCAGCAGACGGATGCCGCCGTCACCGCCCTGACCGACAGTGCAGCCTACGCCGGAATGTCAGAGGAAGAGCGTCAGGACGCAGCGCTGGCGCAGCTGGATGCGCTGGCGGCGCAGGGGCTTATAAAAAAGGACAGCATCTATGTGGATGCGGAAAACGGCATGATAAGCTTTACTTACAGCTGCGGTGCGCTGGGCGGTATTCTGCTCACTGACACCGAGAGCGAGGCAGACGCCGCCCTGCCCGGGCCGGAGCCGGAGGATGCGCCCGCCCTGCTCGCCGCCGAGAACGGCGCGGTGGGCAATGCAGTCATCTACTATGCCTTTGATAACGGGGTCAACAGCAACCGCTACCCCTACTATTCTTATATGAAGGACTACTGGAACGGTTTCGGGCTGGACACCCATCTGGACATGATGGTGACCGTCTCCGACCTGAAGCGGATGGCGGACTACGACCTTGCCATCCTCAGTGCCCACGGCGCGTACTATACCTATGAGTATGGCTGGCTGTGGAAAAAGCAGGCCACCGCGCCCATCCTCCTGCTGCTGGAAAAATCGGATTTCTGGAACGACCTGCGCTACGGCATGGATCTGCTCAGCCACCGGGTCATCAAGGTAAACGGCTGCTACGCCGTCACCGGAGACTTTTTCGGCAATGCCTACCGGGGCGGTAAGCTGAACGGCACCATCGTGCTCTCGGAGACCTGTGAGTTCTACGGACGCAGCGGCCATGTGGACACCACCCTTTCGGACGGGCTGCTCTCCGGCGGGGCAAAGGCCGTGGCGGGTTTTGTGAACAACGTATACAGTGTATATTCCCGCAGTATGCTGTGGGCGACCGTGAACCGCCTGATCGAGGGCGAGACCTTGCAGCAGGCCATTGATTACGGCCTTGAGGTCTACGGCGAAAACGACATCGTGTGGTACCTCAACCAGAACACCGGACGGCGTCCCCACCCGGCGGCGTCCTATCCCATCATTCAGGGCGATAGCACCGCCCGGCTCACCGCGCCCGGCACGGCAGCGAACGGCGTAGCGGAGCAGACCCCTGCTGCCGCCTGACCATTGCACTTTTGTGCGTTTTATATTATACTTAGGGATGGCAGAGCGTCTGCCATCCTTTTTTTGAAACGATGAGGTAACCTTCATGTCAGAATATATCACCCATTCCCGCGCCGAAACGGTGGCGCTGGGCAAGCGGATGGCCGCTGTGCTGGCTCCCGGGGCATTGATCGCCTTTACCGGTGGTCTGGGCGCAGGCAAGACCGCCTTTACCGAGGGTCTTGCCGAGGGTCTGGGCTGCACCGACCCGGTGTCCAGCCCCACCTTTGCCATCGTGAACTACTACCGGGGCCCGCGTCCGCTGGCGCACTTTGACCTGTACCGCATCTCTACCGAGAATGATCTGTGTGCGGCGGGCTTCTACGATTATCTGGATCAGGGCGCTGTGGTGGCGGCAGAGTGGAGCGAAAACTTTGCCGACCTGCTGGCGCTGGAAAACCCCATCCGGGTGAACATCGACCGTCTGGACGATACCACCCGCAAGATCACCATTGAGGGGGTGACGGTATGAATATTCTGGCCGTGGATACGGCGGGCAAGACCGCCGGTGTAGCGCTGCTGCAGGACGACCGCCTGCTGTACGAGGTGTATCTGGACGGTGGCATGACCCACAGCGAAACGCTGATGCCTATGATCGACACCTGCTTAAAGATGTGCGGGCTGACCTGCGCGGACATCGACCTGTATGCTGTCAACGCAGGCCCGGGCAGCTTCACCGGCCTGCGCATCGGGCTGGCTGCCGTCAAGGGTCTGGCTTTCCCGCGCGAGACTTTGTGTGCCCCGGTGTCTACCTTGGAAGCGCTGGCTGCTGCCCACACCGGCGAGGGCACGGTGCTCTGCGCACTGGACGCCCGCCGCGCACAGGTATACAGCGCTGCCTTTGACCTTGCCACTCACGCCCGCCTGCTGGACGATGACGCCCGGGCGGTGACAGATCTGGCGGATTTTGTAGAAAATTGCAAAAAGCCTCTGTTTTTTGTTGGTGATGGCGCGGGTCTGTGCTATAATAAATACAGTAATGTGGCGGGTGTGCTGCAAACACCCCCGGCGCTGCGGGGCGGTCGTGCCGCTGCCGTAGCACTTGTGGCAAAGCAGATGGCCGCAGCCGGACAGGCTGTGCTGCCGGAGGCGCTGCTGCCGGACTACCACCGCCTGAGTCAGGCGGAGCGGGAGCGGGCGGAGCGTCTGGCTGCCGAAGCCGTAGCAAACAAACAATAAAAGCGGAACTGTGACCACTCACAGGGAAAGGACGTTTTTCCATGGCAAAACCCATCGCACTTGCCGCCGACCATGGCGGATTTGAACTGAAAGAGGCTGTCAAGGCACATCTGGAGGAGCTTGGTCTGGAGTATATCGACTTTGGCACCCACAGCACTGACAGCGTGGACTACCCCGATATGGCTGTGCCCGCCTGTGACGCAGTGGTGAGCGGCCAGTGCGAAAAGGCACTGCTGTTCTGCGGCACCGGTGTGGGCATCAGCATGGCAGCCAACAAGATCAAGGGCATCCGCGCCTGCTGCTGCTCCGACAGCTTCAGCTGCGAGTATACCCGCCGCCACAACGACGCCAACGCCCTGTGCATGGGCGGCCGCGTGGTGGGCGCAGGCCTTGCCTGCCAGCTGGTGGATATCTTCCTGAACACCCAGTTTGAGGGCGGCCGTCATCAGCGCCGCATCGACAAACTGACCGCACTGGAAAACCGCTGATTGAAATTTTTGTAATTTCACAGAGAAGCCTGCACTGCAAACTTCTCTGTGAAAGAATCCCTTTGTGCGCCCACCGGGCGGGCAAGGCCACAGATCAGTACCCGATAGAATGTTCTATATAAATTAAGGAGCGTGTTTTTATGACCCCGATGATCGTTGAACATCCGCTGCTGCAGCACAAGATCAGCCTGCTGCGCAACAAACAGACCGGCACCAAGGAGTTCCGTGACCTCGTTGGCGAGATCGCAACTCTGCTGTGCTACGAGGCTACCCGCGATCTGCCGCTGGAAGAGGTGGAGATCGAGACCCCCATCACCATGGCAAAGACCAAGGTGCTGGCAGGCCGCAAGCTGGCTCTGGTGCCCATCCTGCGCGCCGGCATGGGTATGCTGGACGGCATGCTGACCCTGCTGCCCGCTGCTAAGGTGGGCTTCATCGGCCTGTACCGTGACGAAAAGACCCTGCAGCCTGTGGAGTACTTCTGCAAGCTGCCGCAGGATATCGCCGAGCGCGACGTTCTGGTGCTGGATCCCATGCTGGCTACCGGCGGCAGCGCCATCGACGCCATCACCCAGATCAAGAAGCACGGCGCAAAGCGCATCAAGTTCATCGGTCTGCTGGGCGCACCGGAGGGCATCAAGGCTCTGCACGAGGCACACCCCGATGTGGACATCTATCTGGGCGCACAGGACGACCGCCTGAACGAGAATGGCTACATCGTGCCCGGTCTGGGCGATGCAGGCGACCGTATCTACGGCACCAAGTAAAAACAACATAAAGCTTTTTGCCGCCGCCTCCCGCCCGGAGACGGCGGTTTTTTGCGTCTGCCGTTTTCCTCCACGACCGCTTCCCGTGAAAAGAGGAAATCGGAGCGCCCGCAGGCGCTCCGATTTTCTGAATAAAACGATAATTCCTTGCACTATGGCCAGAGCGAAGCGGAGGCCATTCAAATTGTCCGGTGTTACATCTCGCTGCTGCGCAGAAAACGCACCAGCAAGGGCAGCTCGTACAGCAGCATCAGCAGCCAGCCCACCGCGTAGCTGAAGGGCAAAGCCTCGATATCCATCTTCATCACCAGCACAAACAATGCGGCGGCAGCCACACGACCGCCCATATTCAGCATACTGCTGTTCAGGGTGACCTTCAAATCGCCCATGCCCCGGAAAAAGCCCTGAATGCCGTTGGTGGCGGCGGGCATCAGATAAAACAGCGAGATGGTGCGCAAAAACCGCACGCCAAGGTCCACCACAGCAGGGTCGGCGGCAAACAGCCGGATGATGGGCTCGGCAAACAGCAGACAGACGGCGGTAAGCAGCAGTGCATAGACAAATTCGATGCGCATACCGCAGTGGTAGCCCTGCCGCACCCGGTCGGTCTTGCCTGCGCCACGGTTCTGCGCCATCAGGGTGGTCATGGCGTGGCCGATATTCTGCTGCGGGGTGTAGGCAAAGTCGTCGATGCGGGAGGCGGCGGTAAAGGCCGCCATGGCGTTGACGCCCATGGTGTTCACGATGGCTTGCACCGCAATTTTACCCAGCTGCACCGTGGCCTGCTGCATGGCGCTGGCCCAGCCGTAGCTCACGGTCTTGCGCAGCAGCTTGCCCTCATACACCAGCCACCGCCTGCCCAGCTGCAGGACCGGCACCTTGTAACGGATGTACACCACGCACAGCAGGCAGCAGGCAGCCTCGCTGAGCACAGTGGAAAGGGCGCAGCCCTCGCTGCCCCAGCCCAGCGCCTCCACAAAGAACAGGTCGCCGCCGATGTTCAGCACGGCACTGATCATCAAAAAATACAGCGCGCTCTTGCTGTCGCCCAGCGCACGCATGGTGGCAGCAAGGAAGTTATAGAAGAAGGTGAAGATCAGCCCCGCAAATACGATGCGCAGGTAGTTCACCGCAATGGGCAGAATGGCGGCGGGCACCTGCAGCAGCCGCAGCAGCGGGTCTGCCAGCAGTACGCACAGGGCAGAGAAAGTCAGGGAGAACACCGTGCCCGCAATGGCAGTGGTGGATACCTGCCGCTCCACCAGCTTGGTATCACCCGCGCCGAAGGCGGTGCTGACCAGAATGCCCGCGCCCAGACACATCCCGTTGATGAACAGGATGGCAAGGGTCATCAGGGGGTTGGAGGTGCCCACGGCAGCCAGTGCATCCTCGCCCACAAACTTGCCCACGATGATACTGTCGGCGGCGTTGTAGGTAAGCTGGAACAGGTTGCCCAGCACCAGCGGAATGGTAAATTTGATCAGCAGCGGCGTAATGGCGCCGCTGGTCATGTCCTTGGTCATGAAAAACGTCCTTCTTTCCTATTGATAGAAGCGGCCGCTTACACGATGCTGGCGCGTCCGCTGAAAATGGCCAGCGCCGCGCGGCTATTGCAGTTGGCCAGCAGCTGGGCGGCGGCGTGCAGGGCAGCACCGGCGCTGACCGAAGCGGGGATCGCATCGGTGCGTAGCACCTGCTGGGCGGCACGCTGGGCGTCCCGGCTGGCCACAGCGGAAACGTTATCCACCACATAGCTGTTGTAGTTTTCCGGCACGATGCCGTAGCCGATATCCGGGATGCCGTGGGGGCCGGTAAGCCCGCCGCCCAGCACCTGATTTTCATACGGCTCCACCGCCACGACGCGCACATCGTTCGTCCATGCCTTGATGGTCTCGCCCACGCCGGTCACCGTGCCGGCGCTGCCCACCCCGATGGTAATGGCGTCCACAAGGCTCTGGTTCTGCCGGGCAATGCTTTGCACGATGGCGGGGCCGGTGACCCGGCGGTGATACTCCGGATTGTCATCGTTGGCAAGCCAGTTCATATAGTACCAGCCGTTCGCGGTGGCGGTCTGCGCCGCCAGCGCCCGCGCCCCGGCCAGACCGCTGCGGGCGGGGCTGTGCCGGATCTGCGCGCCCAGCCGCAGCAGGTACTCCTGCCGCAGGGCAGGAGCGTCCTCCGGCATCACCAGCACGATGGGGTGCCCAGCGGTCAGGCTGGCCAGTGTCAGGGCGGTGGCAAAGGGGCCGGAGGCTGCTTCAATGATGGGCTGCCCCGGGGCAAGCTGCTTTTTTTCAATGGCAAGGGCCAGCATCCCCTCGGCAAGGCCGTCCCGGGCGGTGCCGGTGGGGCCGTTAAAATCCAGATACGCGTACAGATGCCCCTTCAGCCCGCAGGCGGCGGCGTAGCCCCGCAGTTCCACAATGGGGCAGGCGGTGGTAAGGGTCTGGTAAAAATTAGAGTAGATCGGCACAAGGGCACTCCTTTCTCTTGGGATACAACACTATTATCCTAACGCAAAGCCCCCGGCTGCGTCAAGATGCCTTTTGGCAAAAACAGCGAATTTTGGGCAGATATTTCAGAAAAAACTCCGAAATCCCCTTGACAAGGGGCAGGGGTTCTGGTATACTCCGTCCGTAAAGCAAAAAAACTTTACAACATAGCAAGTACAGACAGCAGAGCACCGGGGGTCAACAGCAATGGCAAAAGATCTGGAAATGGGGTATCTGCTGGACTTTTATGGCGAGGTGCTTACCCAGAAGCAGCGCGAGATGCTGCGCCAGTATTACAACGATGATCTTTCGCTGAGCGAGATCGGCGAAAACTTCGGCATCACCCGGCAGGGCGCACGGGACGCCATCAAGCACGGCGAGACCACCCTGAAGGAACTGGAAGAAAAGGTAGGCTTTGCAGCCCGCTACCGGCGGGTGCAGCAGAAGCTGGAACAGCTGGAACAGCTGGTCATCGACACCCGGTTCGAGTGCACCGGTCCCCGCGCCAATATCACCACCACGGAGTATGTGGAAACGCTGACAAAAATGCTGGAGATCATCCGCTCGATGGATGAAGCAAACGAAAGCTGATCGAATTTTGAAAGGAGCACCGCACAATGGCATTTGAATCCCTGACCGACCGCCTTGCCGGTGTATTCAAAAAGCTGCGCGGTCACGGTAAGCTGACCGAGGCAGATATCAAGGCCGCCATGCGCGAGGTGCGGATGGCTTTGCTGGAAGCTGATGTCAACTACAAGGTTGCCAAGGACTTCTGCGCAAAGGTATCCGAGCGCGCCATGGGTCAGGAGGTCATGGAGAGCCTGACCCCCGCCCAGCAGGTGGTCAAGATCGTCAATGAGGAGCTGGTAGCCCTCATGGGCGGCAGCGAAGCCGCCCGCCTGAACATCAAAAACAAGGGGCAGACGGTCATCATGCTCTGCGGCTTGCAGGGCAACGGTAAAACCACCCACGCGGCAAAGCTTGCCAAGTTCTATATCAAGCAGGGCCGCCGCCCCATGCTGGTGGCTTGCGATATCTACCGCCCTGCGGCAATCGACCAGCTGCAGGTGGTGGGCAAACAGGCCGGTGCACCGGTGTTCACCCTGCCCGGCGCAAAGCCGCCGGAGATCGCCCGCAAGGCATTGGCACATGCCAAGGACTACGGCAACGACATCGTCATTCTGGATACCGCAGGCCGCTTGCAGATCGATGAAGTACTGATGCAGGAGCTGGTGGACGTCAAGGCCGCCGTTCCCGTGGACGAGACCCTGCTGGTGGTGGACGCCATGGCCGGTCAGGATGCCGTCAACGTGGCCAAGACCTTCAACGAGACGGTGGGCGTGGATGGCATCATCCTTACCAAGACCGACGGCGATACCCGCGGCGGTGCAGCACTTTCCGTGCTGGCTGTTACCGGCAAGCCCATCAAGTTCCAGGGCACCGGCGAAAAGCTGGATGATCTGGATGTGTTCCACCCGGACCGCATGGCAAGCCGCATCCTTGGTATGGGCGATGTGCTCAGCCTGATCGAGCGTGCACAGGATGCCGCCGACGAAAAGGCCGCCGAGGAGACCGCCAAGCGGCTGATGGAAAACAAGTTCGATATGAACGATATGCTGGAGCAGTTCGCCCAGATCCGCAAGATGGGCGGTGCGGGCGCAATGCTCAGCATGCTGCCCGGTGCTTCCGGTATCGACGCCAGCCAGATCGACGATAAAGCCTTTGACCGCATTGAGGCCATGATCTATTCCATGACCAAAGAGGAGCGGGAAAAGCCCTCCATCATCAACCCCAAGCGCAAGCGCCGCATTGCCACAGGCAGCGGTACCCGCGTGGAGGACGTGAACAAGCTGCTCAAGCAGTACGAGATGATGCAGAAGATGATGAAGCAGTTCAAGAAGAGCCCCAAGGGCTTTGCCCGCCGTCTGGGCGGCATGATGGGCAACCCCAATGCCTTCCGCGGACTGAAATAACAACGGTATACAACCCCGGCGGGGTTTGTAACATATATCAAAAACAACAATTTTTGGAGGATATCTATTATGGCAGTTAAGATTCGTCTGCGCCGCGTTGGCGCCAAGAAAGCTCCCTTCTACCGTGTTGTCGTTGCTGACAGCCGCTTCCCCCGCGATGGCCGCTTCATCGAGGAGATCGGCACTTACGATCCCAACAAGGAGCCCTCTGAGGTGAAGATCGATGCCGAGAAGGCAAAGCAGTGGATCGCTAACGGCGCTCAGCCCACTGATACCGTTCGTGTCCTGCTGAAGAAGTCCAACATTCTGTAAGTAGGGGAGGGCTGACTCATGCAGGAGCTGTTGCTGGCAGTTGCCCGCGGTCTCGTGGAGGACAAGGACGCCGTTAAGGTCACGGTGGACGAGCCCCGCGAGGACGGTACCATCGTCTACCACCTGAGCGTGGCAGAGGGAGATATGGGCCGTGTCATCGGCAAGCAGGGCCGGATCGCAAAAGCCATTCGTGTGGTGATGCGCGCGGCTGCTGTGCGGGTCGATGAAAAAGTCCTTGTTGAGATCGACTGAGCACCCTACTGGCCCTTTGCCCTTGCGGCAAGGGGCCTTTTTTGTTGGAGGAGAAAACAATGCAGCAATATCTGGAAGCCGGAAAAGTTGTTACCACCCACGGCGTGCTTCTCCGTCATTGCTTGCGCAATGCCACCTCTCCCAAAGGGAGAGGCAAGAGCCTGACCGCAACATTCTTGGCTCTCCCTCTGGGAGAGCTGTCACCGCAGGTGACTGAGAGGGCGAGGATGCTACACAGGAGCATTCTGAACAAACAAGCAATACACCACCTCTTCGTCAAAAAGCTCCCCCCTCGGGGGAGCTGGCAATGCCGCAGGCATTGACTGAGAGGGTTCTTACAGGAGAAAACGATGCAGCAATATCTGGAAGCCGGAAAAGTTGTTACCACCCACGGTGTGCGCGGGGAAATGAAGCTGGAGCTTTGGTGCGACGGGGTGGATTTTTTGAAAAAAGCGGGCCGCCTGTACCCTTCGGCACAGGGCGGCAAAGCATATAAGATCCTTTCCATCCGTCCGCAGGGGCAGATGGCGCTGCTCCAGCTGGAAGGGGTCAGCGACATGGACGCCGCCCGGGCGCTGCGCGGGCAGGTGTTCTATTTTGACCGCAACGATGCCACCCTGCCCGCAGGTCGGTGGTATGTGGCGGACCTCATCGGGTGCGAGGTACGGGACGCCGACACCGGCAAGGTGTACGGCGTGGTGACCAGCGTGGACCATCCGGGTGCGCAGGATATCTACACCGTCAAGGCACCCGGCGGCAAGGAGTATATGTTCCCCGGGGTGGACGCTTTTTTGAAAGAGCGCAACCCGCCGGAGGGGTATATCCTTGTCACCCCCATCCCCGGCCTGCTGGATGACGATTTTGACAGCGAGCGGGAGGAGGAGTAAGCCATGGGAATGCGTGTGGATATCGTGACCCTGTTCCCGGAGATGTGCCAGCAGGTGCTGGACGCCAGCATCATCGGCCGGGCGGCAAAGCGGGGCTATATTGAGACTCACTGCCACCAGATCCGGGACTACACCCTGAACAAGCAGAAGCAGACTGACGACTACCCCTACGGCGGCGGCTGCGGCATGGTGCTGTACGCCCAGCCCATCGCGGACTGCCTGCGGGCGGTGCAGCGCGAGGTGGCCCAGCAGGGACGCCCCGCCCCGCATATCGTGTTCCTGACGGCGGGCGGGCAGCGCTACACCGAGGAGCACGCAAAGCGCTTGGCACAGTACGACAACCTGACGCTGGTCTGCGGCCACTACGAGGGCATTGACGAGCGTGTCATCGAAGCTTTTGCGGACGAGGAGATCTCCATCGGTGACTATATCCTGACCGGCGGCGAGCTGGCCAGCCTTGTGGTGGCGGACAGCGTGCTGCGTCTGAAGCCCGGCGTACTGGCCGAGCAGAAGGGCTACGAGGAGGAAAGCTACTGGGACGGTCTGCTGGAATACCCCCAGTACACTCGCCCCGAGGTGTGGGAAGGCCGTGCTGTACCCGAGGTGCTGCTGGGCGGCGACCATGCAAAAATTGATGCGTGGCGCGGTGAGCAGAGCCGCACCCGTACCCGGCTGCGCCGCCCGGAGCTGTACGAGCAGTGGTGCACGAGCCACCCCATTGCCGCCGTGCCCAAGTGGAAGCGGGGCGAGAATGTCCGGCTGGTAAAGACTGCCGAGCAGTTTGCCGCCGCCGCAAAGCTGTTTGCCGAGGGTCGGCAGGCTGTCTGCGCCGACAACTGGACGCCGGAATACTGCCGCGCTCTGACCGAGCCGCAGTTTTTGCTGCAATTGCAGCAGGAAAAGGCGGCGGGCTGGGTGTGCTACCTGCACACCACCAAGGATGTGCCGGACGGCATGGTGTGCGTCAGCCATAAGGCGGGGCATATCGAGCATCTGTTCGTTACGGAAAAAGCCCGGGGCAACGGCATTGGCGCAAAGCTGCTGGACTTTGCCCGCAAAAAGCTGCCGGAGCACGCACACCCGGTACTGAGTGTGCTGAACACCAACACCCGCGCCATTGCGCTGTATACCCGCATGGGCTGGCAGCTGGACGGCAGCACCAGTCTGGAATTTGACCCGCAGCAATACCCCACCGTGACGCGTAAATGCGCACTGGTGCAGATGCGCTACGCAGGCCCTGCGCAGGAGTGAGCCGCGCCGGAAATATCGGTGAAAATACACAAAATTCAGAGGAAAACTCCCCGGCGGTCTAAAAGTTGTTGAAAACTTTTGTATTACCCCTCTAACCTTCGGGGTATAATTTTATTATCTTTGTACAAAACCTGAAAAATGCTCCCTGTTTCATTGGGAAAAGCGCCAAAAATGCAAAAGGGGACTGTACAACCGTTTCGACTTGCGCTAAAATGAGTGTAACACAACAGGCACACTATGCTTTTGTACACCAAAACGATATTAGATAGGAGCGCTTTACTATGTACGTAAAAGAAGTTACCGTTGAAAATCAGGTTGGTCTGCACGCTCGTCCGGCTACCTTCTTTATCCAGAAGGCAAACGAGTTCAAGTCTTCCATCTGGGTCGAAAAGGAAGAACGCCGCGTGAACGCAAAGAGCCTGCTGGGCGTTCTGTCTCTGGGTATCGTTGGCGGCACCACCATCCGCATCATCGCTGACGGCGCTGATGAGCAGGCTGCCGTGGACGGCCTGATCAAGCTGGTGGAGTCCGGCTTTGCAGAGTAAGTCTGTATCACAAGCAACAGAAAGCGGCGGGGGCTCCCTGCCGCTTTTTTAGTACGCATTTTTACCGCGAGGGATTCCGCTGTAGGGAGTCCTCCATAAACACTGAGGAAGGTGCTGCATGACCAAGGCGGAGCTTTATCAAAAAGCCTGTATGCTGCCGCTGCTGCCCGGGGTGTATATCATCCGGGACAAAAGCGACACCATCATTTATATCGGCAAGGCCAAGCGCCTGCGCATCCGGGTAAGCCAGTATTTCCGCGAGGGCGTGCCCCACGACAACAAGGTCAGCCAGATGATCGCCCACGCCTACGCCTTTGATGTCATCGTCTGTCAGAGCGAGTTCGAGGCACTGGTGCTGGAAGCCAGCCAGATCAAGGCGCATACGCCCAAGTACAATATCCTGCTCAAGGATGACAAGGGTTACAGCTATATCCGCGTCACCCGGGAGGACTGGCCGCGCCTTTCCTTCACCCTGCAAAAGGAGGAGGACGGGGCAGAGTATATCGGCCCCTACACCTCCAGCTTTGCCGCGCGGCAGATGGCAGAAACGGCTATGGATGCCTTTTTGCTGCCGCGCTGCTCCAAGCGCTTCCCGCAGGAGATCGGCAAGGGACGCCCCTGCCTGAATGCCCATATCGGCAAGTGTATGGCGGTGTGCAGCGGCAAGATCAGTTGCGAGACCTACAATCAGGCGGTCAAAAACGCGGTACACCTCATCCGCTACGGCAAAAAGGATATCCTGAAAACCCTCAACGAGCGGATGCAGGAAGCCTCCGACCGGCTGGAATTTGAGACCGCCGCTCTGCTGCGGGATCAGATCAATGCCATCACCAAGCTGACGGCAGGGCAGAAGGTGGTGGTAGACCCGGACGTGGAGATGGACGTGGTAGCGCTTGCCGGTACACCGGACAGCGTGTGCGCGGCGGTGCTGCGCTTCCGGGAGGGACGGCTGACCGACAAGCGGGAGTTTCTGTTCCACGATACCTCGGATATCGACGCGGTGCGGGAGGAATTTCTGCCCAGGTACTATCTGGATGATGAACAAATTCCCAAGATCATCGCGGTGGACGCACTGCCGCCGGACATGGACGCCTTGCAGCAGGCGCTGAACCAGAAGCGGGGCAGCGAGGTACAGCTGTATGTGCCCCAGCGGGGCGATAAAGCGCATCTGGTGGAAATGGCGCACACCAACGCGGTGGAGCGTCTGGCGCGGGAGAGCGGCCGCTACGCCCGGGAGGAAAAGCTGCTGGACGAGCTGGCGCAGGTGCTGGGGCTTTCAAGGCCGCCCCGCGCCATCGAGAGCTACGATATCTCCAACTGGGGCGATGGCAGCAGCGTCTGCGGCATGGTCACCTTCAAGGACGGCAAGCCCTTCAAGGCGGGCTATCGCAAGTTCAAGATGAAGACCGTGGCGGGCACGGACGACTATGCTTCGCTGGCAGAGACCGTCTCCCGCCGGGCGGCAGAGTACGAAAAATACGCTGCACAGGCTGAAAACGGTCAGCCCGGCGGCAACTGGTTCGGGCAGAAGCCGGATCTTTTGCTGATGGACGGCGGCAGGGGACAGGTGAGCGCCGCAAAGGATGCGCTTGCCGGTACGGCACTGGCAGATGTGCCGCTGTACGGCATGGTAAAGGATGACCACCACCGCACCCGCGCCATCGTGGACAGCAACGGGCGGGAAATCGCTATCAACATGAACCGGGGCACCTTTACCTTCATCACTGCCATTCAGGACGAGACTCACCGCTTTGCCAACGCCTACCGCAAGCAGCAGATGAAGCAGAAAAGCTACTCCTCCACCCTGACCGAGGTGCCGGGTGTAGGCCCCAAAACGGCCAAAGCCCTGCTGGCGCAGTTCAAGAGCGTGGGCGCGGTGAAGGACGCCACCCCCGACCAGCTGGAAAACACTCCCGGTGTGGGCAGGCAGCTGGCGCAGACCATTTACGAGTATTTTCACGGGAAAGCATAAAAACACCCCCCGGCATCTGTTTTCGTTCGGATGCCGGGGGTGTTCTGCGTTCAGGGGTCAATTGGTATAGGAGATGGAGAGATCGCCGGTGACAGAATCGAGGGAAATTTTACGAGAGGTATTTGCTTTGCCATTATGGATCGAGGTGCCCTTAAGCTCATTGGTGACGAGGGTATAGTCCGAGGCGCTGCCCTCCAAAGTCAAGTCGGTATCGCCGGTGATGACCGAGATGTTGACATCCCGAGCACCGGACAGCATACCGATCGTGCAGTCGCCCACGGCAATTTCGGCATCGAATTCCGGTGCGGTCAGATGGTCAATGCGACAGCCGCCCATGGCAAGATTGAAATCCGCATCCTTCACAGTCAGGCTGTCGGCAGAGACGCTCCCCATGGCAAGTTCCAGATCCAGTTCTTCCACAGAGAGCGTGCCAAGGTCAACGTCGCCCATGGCAAGATCAATGTCTACCTCATGCAGGATATTTTCCGGAGCCGTAATGGTGAGCACAGCACCGTCAACATCAGGGAGATCGTAGTATTTCGGGATATGGTAGGAAAACTCTGCGGTTCCGTCTTTTTTGTTGGAATGGGTGAGATACCGGGTCCTGAATCCGTCAAACTTTAGAGTGATGTCGGAAGCGTTTGGGTCAACAACAAAGAGAATGGTACCATAGTCCAACTTCAGCGATAGTTTATCGCTGACCATCTCAGCAGAGAGGGAGAAAGTCAAGCCGTCTGGAGTGGAAACAGGAACTGCGGGCTGCGTGGAGGCACTCTCGGCAGCTGTTTTCGCAGAGGAAGCGGGAATTTCAGAGGCAGGAGAAGTGGACTCGACCGGCTGCACAGGGGTGGCTTTGGCGTGCTGGAAGAAAAAGCAAAACAGCACCAGCACCGCCAGAACCGCCAGCCCGCCGCCCAGCACCATGCGCCAGCGGGAACGCGGCTTGCGGGCAGGGGATGCCGGGGCGGCAGAACTGTCTGCCGGGGGCTGCTCGTCCAGAATTTTGCGGGCGACCTCCTCCGGGCTGCCAAGCTCTGCAATGGCACGGGCTTCATTTTCCGGCCCGGCGGTATCCAGATAATCCTCGTAGTAGCTCAAAGCGTCCTTGCGCTCGGCCTCCGGCAAGGGGGCCAGAAGCTGCTCCAGCGCAGCAAGAAATGCAGTACGGGTCATAAATCATTCCACCTCTCTGAAAAATGTGTCAATGGAAGAACGGTAGCGGCTCCACTCCTGCGCGTAGGCGGCAAGCTGCGCCCGCCCGGCGGAGGTAATCTGATAATAGCGGCGGTTGCGGCCGTTAAAGGGTGCATCGTAGACCGTGAGCAGCTGGTCTTTCTGCAGCCGGCGCAGCACCGGGTACAGGGTGGATTCGCTCAGTTCCAGCGTGTGGGTGATCTGTTGGGTGATCTTGTAGCCGTAGGTACCTTCCGGCTCCTGCGCCACCACGGACAGCACAATGGCATCCAGCAGCGCGGCACTGATGGGAAAACTCATGTGGGAACAGCCTCCTTTCGGTGTGGTCTGTTTCTATAATATTATATAGCATATAATATTACACAAGTCAATAGGAAATTTACCCTCTCAGGCGCTCCCGCGCCAGCTCTCCCAAAGGGA
>OGIM01000367.1_pt1 | contig 16432 bp, 12 predicted proteins | sample 1571801 | NCBI WGS metagenome assembly OGIM01 (sample SAMEA2582106, study PRJEB24529) | metagenome | biome: Human gut stool | place: China | collected 2011
GGCTGGCAGCGTAAAACTGCTTAGCCTTTATCTCAAATTTTAACGAACTATTGTAAAATCACCTAATATGAAAACATTAAGACTTATAGCATTTGCAGCAATGTGCATGGCTGGCAGCTATGCATCAGCGCAAGATTTAATTGTAAAGAAAGATGGCTCTGTAATACAGGCCAAAGTGACTAAAATCGGGACTACGGAAGTGGAATATAAAAAGTGGAGCAATCAGGACGGTCCGCAGTACTCCATTGCCGTTGCAGACATTCTTGCCATCAACTATCAGAATGGAGAAAAAGAGACGTTTGAGAATGTAAGTGCAAGCGGGAAAAGCCAAACTGCCAAGAGCGAAGCTGACGGGCAGCAAAGCATAGTACAGGTAAAGCCAGAAGACCTGTCGCCAGAGGCAAAGGCGGCCAATGATGCATTGATAGCGAAGTATAATGCTCCGGTGGAGCTACTTTTTAGAGAAAAAGACAAGAAAAACATTGGAAAGAAAGAAGCAAATTCAGCTGTTGTTTGTTTTGGTGTTTCTACAGAATCGATTTTATGTGATGGCAATATTGAAATTTGTGTAGAAACTGGAGAACTGAATAAAGCTACAAACAAAAGTCCAATAGAATGGAAGAAAGGTGGGCTAAGTTCATGGGATAGAAACTGGGGTGGTATGACAAAAGGCGTTCTAAATCCTGCTATTCAGTTTGTCATCAGAAACAAGTCTAATCAGACTTTGTATATTGATCTCGCAAACACTTTTTATGTCAACATGGGGCAATCCCAGACATTTTACATCCCATCATCGACAACGACATCAAAGACTTCTTCAGGAGGTGCAAGTGTTAATCTTGGTGCAGTAACTGGAGCATTAGGCATAGGAGGCGCAGCAAACACTTTAGCTAATGGTGTTAATGTCGGTGGTGGTTCATCAAATACCACAACTAATACAACGTATTCACAACGAATCATCGCATTAGCCCCTATGTCTTCAATTTCACTTGCACCCAAGTATTTCTTTGGAGAACCGATAAGGGATATAACAACAGGCTTACATTATGGGCAATGGGGTAATTACACATATTTGCGTTGCGCATACGTCAACTTTTCTCAAAAATCTCAGGAGGGTGTTATGATGTGTGGAGATCATTATACATATAAAGAAGATAGCTCTCCAATACATTTTTCTTTTTATTTGTCTTACTCAAAAGTAGAAAACGGAGACTATACAAAGACGCTTCCTTCGTCTTTTTATCTTAAAGACATGATAGGGCGTATTGGCGGATATGGCGAACCAACAAATGAAGTGTCTCCAAGTTTTGGATTTTGTGTTACAAATAATAACGCTCCATCTTTCCCGAAATTCTAATTTGGTTAGATGCTGTGAGTTAATCTATGCCAACAATCATTTCATCCAAGTAAGTATTAATATAAGTTGTTATCCATGATTTATACAATTGAAAAAATTACCACCCTCATCGGTGCGCGCCGTTTTGGCGAAGAGAATGCCAACATCGGCTTTTTGTTGACCGACAGCCGTTCGCTCTGTTTCCCCGAAGAGACATTGTTCTTTGCCTTGAAATCGGGGCGTAACGATGGGCATCATTATATCCCAGAGCTTTATCGCCGTGGGGTGCGAAACTTCGTTGTGGAGGATGTGCCCGAAAACATGGAGCAGGTTTATCCCAAGGCCAACTTCCTGAAGGTGATCAACTCGCTGGAGGCGTTGCAGCGCCTTGCCGAGCGCCATCGCGACGAGTTCAACATCCCTGTGGTGGGCATCGCAGGATCCAATGGTAAGACCATGGTGAAGGAGTGGCTCTATCAGATCCTCTCGCCCAACATGCACGTCACGCGCAGTCCGCGAAGCTACAACTCGCAGATTGGCGTGCCCCTCTCGGTGTGGCTCATGAACGAGCAGACCCAGGTGGGCGTGTTCGAGGCGGGTATCAGCAAGCCCGGTGAGATGCTGGCCCTACGCGACATTGTGCAGCCTTCGATCGCCGTGCTCACCAATATCGGTACGGCCCACCAGGAGAATTTCAGTTCGATGGAGGAGAAATGCCACGAGAAACTCATATTCTTCCATGATGCGGAGAAGATGGTTTACGATGGCGACGATACGTTGGTGACAAAGGTCTTGGCCACGTTCGATTACAAAGGCGAGAAACTCTACTGGTCGCTTAAGGACAAAACGGCCCCCCTGTATATCAAGGCCGTGGAGAAAAAAGACACGGCAACCACCATCACCTATATTTATAAGGGAGGTGAGGAAAACAGGTATAGCATTCCGTTTATCGACAAGGCCAGCATCACCAACTCGGTGACGTGTGCCATTGTGGCGTTGCAACTGGGCATTACGCCCGACCAGCTCGATGAGCGGATGCAGCTGCTTGAGCCGGTGGCCATGCGCATGGAGGTGAAGGAAGGACGTCATGGATGCACGCTCATCAACGATTCGTACAACTCCGACTTCAAGTCGCTCGACATAGCGCTCGACTTCATGAACCGCCGTCCTGACCATAAGGGACGTACGCGCACGCTCATCCTGAGCGACATTGTGCAGAGTGGGGAGCAGCCCGAGAAACTCTATCGCGAGGTGAGCGACCTGGTTTGCAAGCGTGGAGTGGAGAAATTTATTGGCATAGGCCCGGTGATGTTCTCGCAGCGCGACAACATTCAGGTGGCCGACAAGTCGTTCTTCACGACGGTGAAGGAGTTTATCCATAGTCCGGTGTTCGACAACTTGCACGACGAGGTGATTCTCATCAAGGGCGCCCGACAGTTTGGATTCGACCGCATTACGGAGCTCTTGGTGCAGAAGGTGCACGAAACGGTGCTCGAGGTGAACCTTAACGCTATGGTCGACAACCTCAACTATTATCGCTCATTCATGAAGCCCGAGACCAAGCTCGTGTGTATGATCAAGGCCGATGCGTACGGCGCAGGAAGCGTGGAGATAGCCAAGACCCTGCAGGAGCATCGGGTGGACTATCTGGCCGTGGCCGTGGCCGACGAGGGCGCCATGCTCAGGGGCAATGGTATAACCAGCAACATCATGATCATGAACCCCGAGATGTCGGCCTTCAAGACCATGTTCGACAACGATCTCGAGCCTGAGGTGTACTCATTCCGCTTGCTCGACGCCTTGGTGAAAGCCGCTGAGATGGAGGGCATTACCGATTATCCCGTGCATATCAAGCTCGATACCGGCATGCATCGCCTGGGATTCGATCCCGAGCACGACATGGAGGAACTCATCAGTCGTCTCAAACACCAGAACGCCGTCATTCCACGGTCTGTATTCTCCCACTTCGTGGGGTCCGACAGCGATAACTTCGACGAGTTCTCTGCCCATCAGTTTGAACTGTTCGACAAGGCCAGCCGACAGTTGCAGGCTGCCTTCGACCATAAGATTCTGCGCCATATCGACAACTCGGCAGGCATTGAGCACTTCCCGGAGCGTCAGCTCGACATGTGCCGACTGGGATTGGGACTCTACGGAATCAATCCGCGAAACAATGGCGTGATCAACAATGTGTCGACCCTGAAGACCACCATTCTCCAACTTCGACATGTGAAGGCGGGCGACACGGTGGGCTACAGCCGAAAGGGAACCATTGAGCACGATAGCGTTATCGCAGCCATTCCTATTGGCTATGCCGATGGATTGAACCGTCATCTGGGCAACCGCCGTTGCTATTGCTTGGTGAACGGGCAGCGTGCGCAGTATGTGGGAAACATCTGCATGGACGTGGCGATGATCGATGTGACAGGAATCGACTGCAAGGAAGGCGACAGCGTGGAGATCTTTGGCGACAACCTGCCTGTCACCGTGCTGAGCGACGTGCTCGATACCATCCCGTATGAGGTGCTCACGGGCATCAGCAACCGCGTGAAGCGTATCTATTTCCAGGATTAATCCTTTTGGAGACAGATAGTTGCAAGATTTTTTATTTTAGGCGATAAAACCTAATTAATTATAGAATAAGGCGCAGATTTACAATTATTTTTTGTAAATTTGCGCCATATCATTTAATGAGAATCTACCTTAGAGATTCGATGTCTATCTAAAACAAAGTATGGGAAATGTATTTATGTATATCATCGGCTTGGGAGCAAGCGTGATGATGCCTATCATCTTCACGGTCATTGGACTGTGTATAGGCATGAAGTTTGGTAAAGCCTTGAGGTCTGGCCTCTATGTGGGAGTGGGCTTCGTGGGCTTGGGTATTGTGACATCGCTGCTCACAACCAATTTCAAGGATCCGTTGGATCTCATCTCAAGCATCTATGACCTCGACCTCAAGGTGTTTGATATGGGATGGCCAGCCGCAGCTGCCGTGGCTTACAACACGGCCGTGGGTGTGCTCATTATCCCCATTTGCCTGGGTGTAAACCTGCTGATGCTGCTTACAAAAACTACACGCACGGTGAACATCGACCTCTGGAACTATTGGCATTTCGCCTTTATCGGCGCTGTGGTCTACTTCGTTTTCGACGAGAACCTCTATTGGGGCTACTTCGCGTCGATCGTTTGCTATGTCATCACGCTGGTTATTGCCGACCGCACGGCCTCGAAGTTCCAAGGTTATTACAAGGATCTTGATGGAATCTCGGTGCCACAACCGTTCTGCCAGAGCTTCCTGCCTTTCGTCATTTGCATTGATTGGCTCTTGGAGAAAATACCTGGATTCAGCAAGCTCGATATCGACGCGGAGGGATTGAAGAAGAAGTTTGGAGTGCTCGGCGAACCGTTGGTGCTCGGCGTCATTGTGGGTATGCTCATTGGACTTGTCGCTCGCCTCGATGTGAAGAAGATCCTCGTCTTGGGCGTGACGATGGGAGCCGTCATGGAGCTCATCCCGCGTATCACAAAGTTGTTCATCGAAGGCTTGATGCCCATCTCGGAGAAAACCAAGGAATTGGTGAACCGTCGGTTCCATGGCAAGCAGGTGTTTATCGGAATGAGTCCGGCGCTGGTCATTGGTCATCCCACAGCATTGGTTTGCACCTTGCTGTTGATACCTGTTTATCTGCTTATCGCTGTGTTCCTTCCCGGTAACCAGTTCTTGCCGTTGGCCTCATTGGCAGGATTGTTCTACCTCTTCCCGTTGATGTTGCCTTACACCAAGGGTAATGTGGTGCGTACATTCATCGTTGGACTGGTGGCGCTGACAGCCGGGTTGTGGTTTGTTACCGACATGGCGGCCGACTTCACGAGCGCTGCCGCTACGGTGTATGCAAGCACGGGCGAACTGACTGCAAAGGTTCCCGAGGGATTCATGGCGGGTAGCATGGACTTCTCAAGCTCGCTCTACGGCTACGTTATCTACGCCGCTTGCAAATATGCTAAATTCGTTGGCGCAGGATTGCTTGCGGTGTTGGCCTTGGGCTTGATGGCCTGGAACCGTTGGTTGATCGTACGGGAGGAAAGAGCCACAGAAGACTTAATGGCCAAAGGGAAGGAGAGGGAGTAATGTCTCGCCATCCATTAGATTTTTGAAAACACTTAATTTGTAATATCATCATGAAGAAAACCATTCTTACCGCAGCCCTTTGCTGCTTTGCCCTGGCTGGTTTCGCTCAGGGCTGCTGCTCTAAAGGCTATGAGGTGAAGGCTGAAAACGCTTACACCCATTACAATGTGCGTTGGGCAACGGGACCTGAAGATGCTAAGCATTACACCACCGACCGCCTGCGCAAGGAATATCTCATAGAGAAAGTGTTTGCTCCAGGAGAGGTGAACTGGACCTACACAATGTTCGATCGATTCCTCATTGGTGGCGCTGAGCCTACCTCGACACCGCTGAAACTCACGTCTATCGCGCCTCTCTATGTGGATGAGAGCAAGGGTAACGACGGACGCAACCTGCTCGACAACCGTGAACTGGGCATCATCAACGTGGGTGGCGAAGGCACGGTGACCGTCGATGGAAAGTCCTACTCTTTGGGATTCCAAGAGGCTCTCTACGTGGGCCGTGGTGCCAAGGATATCGTTGTGGCCAGTAAGAATGCCGCAGAGCCTGCCAAGTTCTATCTCAACTCAGCTTGCGCACATGCTTCTTTCCCCACCAAGAAGGTGACTTTGAAGGAGGCCAACAACATCAAGGCTGGTAAGATGGAGGAGTCGAACGACCGCGTTATCCACCAGATGATTATCAATGGTGTAGCCGGGGTGCGTACCTGCCAGTTGCAGATGGGTATCACCGAGCTGAAGCCGGGTAGCGTTTGGAACACCATGCCCGCACATATCCACATGCGTCGCATGGAGGCTTACTTCTATTACAAGGTGCCCGAGGGACAGAAGATTCTTCATGTCATGGGAGAACCGCAGGAGACTCGCCCCATCTGGATGAACAATGAGCAGGCTGTGATTTCGCCGCAATGGAGTGTGCATTGCGCTGCCGGCACAAGCAACTACACCTTTATCTGGGGTATGGCTGGCGAGAACCTCGTATATACCGACATGCAGTTGGCACCAATCCCCACGCTTGAATAATCTTTCGGAGGATGTGTGTGTTCCATTACCGCTAACCGTTGATCGACATGCATCGACGACTATGGATGGAACGAACACATCCTCTTGCTTTTTAGCCCTCGCCATCGGGCAAAGATGGCAATCCGATAACCTAAAAACTACTTATTTGAGATGCTAACCACTAAGAACAAAATATCCCAATACAGGTGGGTGATTTGCTCCATGCTCTTTTTTGCCACGACCATCAACTACATGGATCGTCAAGTGCTTTCGTTGACATGGAAAGACTTTATCGCCCCGGAATTTCATTGGACCGATGCCGATTATGGCAACATCACCGGCGCATTCTCGTTTTTCTACGCTTTGTTCAGCCTCTTCGTTGGAAAGTTTATCGACCGATTGGGCACCAAGCGCGGTTATCTAATAGCTATTTTCGTATGGTCGTTGGGCGCCTGCTTGCATGCTATATGCGGTTGGGTCACCATGCAGTATGCTGGGCTCGATAGTGTGGATGCCTTGCGCGCCGTGAAGGCGGGATCGCAGGTGGCGCTGATGATTTCCACGGTGAGCGTCTATCTCTTCATGTTCTGCCGCATCGTGTTGGCAATGGGCGAGTCGGGCAACTTCCCGTCGGCCATTAAGGTTGTGGCCGAGTTCTTCCCGAAGAAAGACCGCGCCTTTGCCACGGCCATCTTCAACTCGGGCGCTTCGATAGGCGCTCTCATAGCGCCGCTTACCATTCCGGTGCTTGCTAATTACTTGGGGTGGGAGAGCGCGTTTGTAATCATTGGTGGAATAGGTTTTGTGTGGATGGGCTTTTGGGTGTTCATCTACGACAAACCGAGCCAGTGTAAGCATGTCAATGAGGCGGAGTTGGCCTACATCTTGCAAGACGACGCTGCCGATAGCGATGCCGCTAAGGCCGCTGCCAAAGCCGATGGGCCCACGTTGCCCTTCATGCGTTGCTTCACTTATCGACAGACTTGGTCGTTTATCATGGGTAAGTTTATGACCGATGGGGTGTGGTGGTTCTATCTGTTCTGGGCCCCCGCCTATTTCTCCGACCAGTTTGGCTACGCATCGAGCACCACCATGGGCCAATGGCTTATCTTCGTTCTCTATCTCATCGTCACGGCGTTGAGCATCGTGGGCGGTTACATCCCTAAGTACTTTGTGGAGCATCGTGGCATGGAACCCTATTCGGGTCGTATGAAAGCCATGTTCATCTTTGCCCTTCTGCCACTGCTTGCCCTTGTGGCTCAGCCGCTTGCGTCATGGAAGGGTAGCCCGATAGACCCCGCATGGTGGCCCGCCATCATTATCGGATTGGCGGGAGCAGGCCACCAGGCATGGTCGGCCAATCTCTATTCTACCATTGGCGACATGTTTCCGCGTTCGGCGGTGGCCACCATCACGGGTGTGGGCACCATGGCGGGCGGTATCTCCTCATGGGCCATTAACACTGGGTCGGGCTATCTGTTTAATTACGCTGAGCAAATGGGCGCTGGCTTTACTTTCCTCGGTTTTGAGGGGAAACCTGCTGGTTACATGATCGTGTTCTGCTTTTGTGCTGTGGCTTACATGGCTGGTTGGATCATCATGAAGACCTTGGTGCCCAAGTATAAGCCCATTGAGGTATAAGGATTCTTGGCAAATAAAAAGATGGTTTTAATGCAGAAAGCGATTCGTTTTTCCATCAAGACCTTCTGTTTTGTAGTACATGATAAGTTGGTTTGAAAGAGGCGCCTGAATAGGGGCCTCTTTCATTTGGGCAAACCCATAGGAAGGTTGGGTAAACAAGCAAGGCTCTTTTTCGCCAAACGTGCTTTGCTGCCCATTGGCCAAAGTGAGCTTATATCAAAAACCCGAATCGCTCGTGTGGGCGATCCGGGCTGGATAGTTTGTAGATTCTTATAGGAAGGCAATTGTAAGTCCTGCCATGACGATGCTGACCATCGACATCAACTTAATGAGAATATTGAGCGACGGGCCAGATGTGTCCTTGAACGGGTCGCCGACGGTGTCGCCCACAACGGTGGCTTTGTGGTTCTCGCTGCCTTTGCCGCCGAAGTTTCCTTCTTCGATCATCTTCTTGGCGTTGTCCCATGCACCACCTGAGTTGGACATAAACACGGCGAGTGTGAAGCCTGCTGCCAATCCACCGGTAAGCAAACCGAGCACACCAGCTACGCCAAGTACCAATCCCACAACGATAGGAATGACGATAGCGAGGAACGATGGGATAATCATCTCGCGCTGGGCACTACGTGTGCTAATCTCTACACAGCGTCCGTAGTCGGGCGTAGCCTTACCTTCGAGGATGCCCTTGATCTCGCGGAACTGGCGGCGTACCTCCTGAACCATCGACTCGGCGGCACGACCCACGGCGCCCATCGTAAGTCCGCAGAAGAGGAAAGCGGCCATTGCGCCGAGGAATGCGCCAACGAGTACCTTCGGATTGATGAGGTTCACCTCGAAGAAGTTGATGAAATCGATGGTGGAAGCCTGTGTGGGGTCGAAGGCATTGCCCGCAGCGTCGATATATTGCTTGCCGCCCTCGAAGGCGCGTACCATAGCAATCTTGATTTCTTCGATGTATGAGGCGAGCAGGGCAAGTGCCGTAAGAGCGGCTGAACCAATGGCGAAGCCCTTTCCTGTGGCGGCTGTGGTGTTGCCCAAGGCGTCGAGCGCGTCTGTGCGTTCACGCACAGCCTCACCCAGTCCGCTCATCTCTGCGTTGCCGCCAGCGTTGTCGGCGATGGGGCCGTAGGCGTCGGTGGCAAGCGTAATGCCCAAGGTCGACAGCATACCCACTGCCGCAATACCGATGCCATAGAGACCTGTGCTGAGGCTCTTGGCCGAAAGTGACATGTCGAAACCATTGGCGCAGAGGTAGCTCAGCATAATGGCGAATGAGATGGTGACCACGGGAACCATCGTGGAAATCATGCCCGTGCCGATACCTTTGATAATAACGGTGGCTGGACCTGTCTGAGAAGCCTCGGCAATTTTCTGCGTTGGCTTGTAGCTTTGTGAGGTATAGTACTCAGTTGCCTGACCAATGATGACGCCGGCGACCAGTCCGCTGATGACGGAGAACGACAATCCGAGCCAGTTCTCGATGCCCAGCAAGTAAAGGATGGCAAATGTGGCGATGGCGATGAGCACGGCGCTTACGTTGGTTCCCAGACCGAGAGAGCGAAGCAAATCCTTCATGGTTGCTCCCTCCTTGGTGCGAACCAAGAAGATTCCGATAAGAGAGAGGAATATTCCGATGGCTGCGATGATCATCGGAGCTATGACGGCCTTCAGCTGCATGTCGCCGTTCATGGCGAAAGCCGTGGCGCCGAGGGCGGCAGTAGAAAGGATTGATCCGCAATAACTTTCGTAGAGGTCGGCGCCCATGCCGGCAACGTCGCCCACGTTGTCGCCCACGTTATCGGCGATCGTTGCGGGGTTGCGGGGTCGTCCTCAGGAATGTTGGCTTCCACTTTACCCACAAGGTCGGCGCCCACGTCGGCAGCCTTGGTGTATATGCCACCGCCCACACGAGCGAAGAGCGCTTGTGTTGACGCACCCATACCGAAGGTCAGCATCGTTGTGGTGATGGTGATGAGGGCGGTCTTCTCGCCTGCATACACCTCATTGAGGACAATGAACCAGATGGCGATGTCGAGGAGGCCGAGACCTACCACGACCAGTCCCATCACAGCACCGCTGCGGAAGGCGATCCTCAGACCCTTGTCGAGTCCGCTGCGTGCGCCATTGGCCGTGCGAGCTGAGGCGTAGGTGGCCGTTTTCATGCCGAAGAAACCGGCAAGACCGGAGAACAATCCACCGGTGAGGAATGCGAAGGGCACCCATGGGTTTTGGACCTTGAGGCCATACGCCATGAATGCAAACACGATGGCGAGCACCGCAAACACGATGCCTACAACCTTGTACTGCTGTTTGAGGTATGCCATGGCACCTTTTCTCACGTGCGCTGCAATCTCAATCATGCGTTCGGTTCCCTCTTCCTCCTTCATCATGGAGCAGAAGAAATACCATGCCATTCCCAGAGCCACTACGCTGGCGATGGGGATAAGCCAGAAAACAGATGGAATGTTGTTCATAAGATAAGTATTTGATGTTTAAGGTGATGCTTCCGGAGGTTTAAGGCCGAAATCGTTTTTCCTTTGCAAAAATATGAAATATTCCAATAGGTAGTACTTTTTAATCAATATTTTTTTGCTTAAAATCGCAAATAATTCTATGTTTGATGCATGTGTTTCTGACAATCAAGACTCTAAGGTGGGACAAAGGTGAAGAAATGCTAATGCGGTTTCCCAATGCCTATTGTCTTATAGGCAGCGAAAGGCCCACTCTCGCCTCATACGCAATGGTGTGTGCGTTTGGCGAAAGTGGGCCTTTGTTGCTCTTGTGATGGTTTCGTATGTGCGAAGCGTTCGCTTCGTTTATGTGATGCGCCTCCGCCGTTTATGTGATGCGCACCTACCTTTATGTATATAAGGCGTGATTGATGGAGGCGTATTGGGTGTGGAAGGAGAAGCTCTGTTTGTTGGATGAGGCTTACTCCTTGGCTGAATGAATGCTCCTTACGTAGATGCGGTGGCGCCTATGGTTCTCCGCTTCCAGGTATTGCCATTGGCTGAGCACCCCTTTGTTGGTTTCCATTTGGGGCATTGCCTCTGCCCATTTGAAGCCATATTGGCGATAATAGCTGATAAGATCGTTGAAGATAAGTGCGTTGGCGCCCTTCGTGCGATACTCTGGGAGCACACCGATGAGCAGCAAATCCACCGTGTCGGTCTTGTGCCATTTCACCACACGTAGCATGTGCCACCATCCGAAGGGCAGCAATCGGCCATCGCGTGTGTGTTGCAGGGCCTTTGAGAACGATGGGAACGAAACACCGAACCCTATCATCTTGTTGTTCTCGTTGCCGTCGAGCACCGCCGTGACCAGGTTTAAGTCGGCCATGCGAAGGTAATCGTTCACCAACTTGTCGATCTGCTTGTCGCTTAATTGGGCAAATCCGTAGAGGTTGTTGTAGGTGGTATTCAGAATGTCGAACAGTTGCTTACCCTTTCCTTCGGTCAGCAGCTCCTTGCGTGTGAACTTGTGTACGTGCAAGTTGTAGCGCTTCTCAACCATCTCGGCCAGTTTGGCGAACTTGGGAGGCGTCACCTCGGGCACGCGGATTCGGTACTCCAAGTAGTCGTTGTCCTTTCGAAAGCCCCCCATAGCCTCCATGTGTTGCGGGTAATAAGGGTGGTTGTAGTTGATGTACATGGTGGAAAGGCGATCGAAACCCTCCACGAGCATTCCCTCCCGATCCATGTCGTCGAAGCCAAACGGTCCACCAATCTCGGTCATTCACTGCCCGGCTCCCCATTGCTCCACGGCGCTGATGAGCGCAGCCGACACCTCTCGGTCGTCGATAAAATCGAACCATCCGAATCTCACCATGGGCGTTTGCCAACGTGTGTTTGCCCTTGTGTTGATGATGCCGGCAATTCGCCCCACAACCTTTCCTTCCTTATAGGCCAGGAAATAGGCTGCGTTGCAATATTCAAAAGCGGGGTTCGACGTGCGACTAAGTGTGCCCAACTCGTCGTTGAAGAGAAAAGGCACCGCATGGTCGCAGTCGCGATAGAGGTCGTAGAAAAACTGTACGAAGGCCTTTAGCTCCTTCTTCGTTTTCACCTGCTTGATGTTCACACTCATGGATAGTCCGCTTTGTCAGTCTTGTTTGGCCGTTGGCAGAAATCCTTGCCGGCGCAATGCGTCGATCATTCCCTCCGACATGGCTTCGTTGTCGCGTCGGGTGTAGCGCAGGTCGGTGAACACTTGGGCCAACGTTTCTTTGTGGTTGATCTCCACAAAGTGCTGGTTGGCAGGCAACGCCTCCTTCTCAGCATAGCAGTCGTCGATGGCTTGGGGTGTGTAGTCGTGGTAAGTTTCTTCGTGGATGATGGCTCTCTGCGGCAGGCGGTCGCTCAACTCGGGTTGCTCGTCGGGCCATCCCAGTGTGATGGTGGCCACGGGAAACACCAGTTGGGGCAACTGGATCGTGTCGATAATCATTTGGGGCATGTAAACCGTGGTGCCCAGGAAGCATGTGCCCAGTCCCTCCTCTTCGGCCAGGTTGCAGAAGGTTTGGCAATAGAGTAGCGCGTCTGTTGAGGCGTTGATGAAGCTCAGGAAATTGTCGTAGCCCGGTTTTGCCTGTCGGTTCTCGGCCCACAGGGTGGTGCGTCGGAAGTCGGCGCAGAACGTCAGCACCACAGGCGCTCCACAAACCATGGGCTGGTTGAAGTGTGCGGGTGCGAGTTTGGTCTTCATCTCCTCGCTTCGTGTCACGATGACGCTATACAATTGCAGGTTGCCCATGGTTGGCGTGCGCTCTGCTTCGGCCAACAGGCGATTGAGCAACTCCTCGGAAACAGCCTTGTCGGCATATTTTCGGATGCTTCGGCGTGTAGTTAAGTTTCTCATTTTGGTTTACTTGTTTGTTGCAAAGATAAAGAAAATTATCCGAGGGGGAAAAGTTTTCGCTTAAAATCATGTGTCAAGTCTTCACTTTCTCGCAAATCTTTTGTAGTTTTGCAAAACATAGTAGTAACCATTTGAAAACATTTCGGAGCATGGAAAACCAACCAACCTATTCCTACGAGGAGGCTTATTCCGCTTCCTTGAACTATTTCAACGGCGATGAGCTCGCTGCAAGGGTGTGGGTGAACAAATATGCCATGAAAGACAGTTTCGGACATATTTATGAAAGAAGTCCTGAGGATATGCATTGGCGCATAGCCAATGAGATAGCGCGCATAGAGTCGAAATACCCCCATGCGCTCAGTGCCCAGCAGGTGTTCGACCTGCTCGACCATTTCCGTTACATCGTTCCCGCAGGCAGTCCCATGACGGGCATAGGCAACACCCATCAGGTGGCGTCGCTAAGCAACTGCTTTGTCATCGGCTTGGAGGGCGACGCCGATTCCTACGGCGCCATCATGAAGATCGATGAGGAGCAAGTGCAACTCATGAAGCGACGCGGTGGTGTGGGGCACGACCTCGACCAGCTGAGGCCCAAGGGAAGCCCTGTCAACAACTCGGCTCTGACCAGTACAGGCCTGGTTCCGTTTATGGAGCGCTACAGCAACTCCACACGTGAGGTGGCGCAAGACGGACGCCGCGGAGCGCTGATGCTCTCGGTGAGCGTGAAGCACCCCGACGCCGAGAGCTTCATCGACGCCAAAATGACCGAGGGCAAGGTGACGGGAGCCAATGTAAGCGTGAAGATCGACGACGCTTTCATGCAAGCCGCCGTAGCCGACAAGCCCTATGTGCAACGGTTCCCGGTAGATGCCGACCAGCCGATGGTGCGCAAGGAAATATCGGCACGCAACCTTTGGCGTAAGATTGTGCACAACGCTTGGAAGAGTGCCGAGCCCGGCGTGCTCTTTTGGGACACCATCCTGCGTGAGAGCATCCCCGATTGCTATGCCGATCTGGGGTTCCGCACGGTTTCGACCAATCCCTGTGGCGAGATTCCACTCTGCCCCTACGACAGTTGTCGACTGCTCTGCCTCAATCTCTATAGCTATGTGGAGAACCCCTTCACGCCCGCAGCGCGCTTCGATTACGACAAGTTTAGCGCTCACGTTCGCATGGCCCAACGCATCATGGACGACATCGTGGATCTCGAGATGGAGAAGATCGACCTAATCATGGAGAAGATCAAGAATGATCCGCAGAGCGACGACGTGAAGCACACCGAGTACCATCTGTGGGAAAAAATCAAGCATAAGAGCGGGCTGGGACGTCGCACGGGAGTGGGCCTTACCGCAGAGGGCGACATGATAGCCGCCATGGGGTTGCGTTATGGCACCCAGGAGGCCACCGATTTTGCCGTTAGCGTGCAAAAGACCTTGGCGCTCAACGCCTATCGCTCGTCGGTTACCATGGCTGAGGAACGTGGTGCCTTTGCCATCTATGATGCTGAGCGCGAGGCCAACAACCCGTTTGTGAACCGTTTGCGCGAGGCCGACCCACAACTCTACGACGACATGGTGAAGCATGGTCGTCGCAATATCGCCTGTCTGACGATTGCTCCCACAGGCACCACATCGCTCATGACACAGACCACCAGCGGCATCGAACCGGTGTTTATGCCCGTCTATAAGCGTCGCCGCAAGGTGAACCCCAACGACAAGGAGGTGCATGTGGACTATGTGGACGAGGTGGGCGACTCGTTCGAGGAGTACATTGTTTACCACAAGAAATTCCTGGAATGGATGAAGATCAACGGCGTCGACACCGAGAAGAAATACTCGCAGGAGGAGATCGACGCCCTCGTGGCCCGTTCACCTTATTATAAGGCTACGGCCAATGATGTGGACTGGTTGATGAAGGTGCGCATGCAAGGTGCCATCCAGAAGTGGGTGGACCATAGCATCTCGGTTACCGTAAACCTGCCCAACAATGTGGACGAGGAGTTGGTGAACCGCCTTTACGTGGAGGCTTGGCGCTCAGGCTGCAAGGGTTGCACCATCTACCGCGACGGAAGTAGGTCGGGCGTGATGGTCGCCGTTACGAAGAAGGATAAGAAGAAGTGCCAGGAACCGCCAGCACCCGTTACAGCCACCGCCTTGCAGAGGCCGTTGGTGCAGGAGGTAAGGCCCAAGGAACTCGATTGCGATGTGGTTCGTTTCCAAAACAATCGTGAGAAATGGGTGGCCTTTGTAGGATTGCTCAATGGTTATCCCTATGAGATTTTCACGGGCTTGCAAGACGATGAGGAGGGCATTGTGTTGCCCAAGACAGTCACCAAGGGCAAAATTATCAAGCAGACCAACGACGACGGCTCACACCGTTACGACTTCCAGTTTGAGAACAAGCGCGGTTACAAGACCACCGTTGAGGGCTTGAGCGAGAAGTTCAACCCTGAGTATTGGAATTATGCCAAGCTCATCTCAGGCGTGTTGCGCTATCGCATGCCCATCGACCACGTCATTAAACTGGTGGGATCGTTGCAGCTCAACGACGAGAGCATCAACACCTGGAAGAATGGTGTGGAGCGCGCCTTGAAAAAATACATCACCGACGGCACCAAGGCAGCGGGAAAGAAGTGCCCCGTTTGTGGCCAGGAGACGCTGGTTTACCAGGAGGGTTGCCTCATCTGCACCAACTGCGGCGCCAGTCGTTGTGGATAATCGCCCATGGGGCGCTCGTCGTCTCAGCGCCCCTTGACGCTGTTGCGAATGGGTTGGAAGAGGCGACGGGCTTATGAACAAATGTGTTGACGTATGAACTTAAAGAACAGTTATATCCATCTGCGTGGCCTGCGTTTCCATGCCTTTCATGGTGTTATGGCGCAAGAGCGCATGGTGGGCAACGATTATGAGGTAGACCTGCGCTTGCGGGTGAACGTGGAGCGTGCCATGTTGAGCGACGATGTGGCCGACACGGTCAACTACGCAGAGGTATATCAACTTGCGAAACAAGTGATGGGCGAGCCTCGCCACTTGGTGGAGCATGTAGCGGCGCGTATTGCGCAGGCCATCCTCGGCAAGTGGTCGCAGGTCGATGAGGTGAATGTTTGCCTCACCAAGCGCAACCCACCCATGGGCGCCGATTGCGAGGGCGCCGGCGTGGAGTTGTGTGTGACGCGATAAACGAAGCAGCGAAACTCCCCGTGGCGTCTCTTGTCAATCAGCCAAGTGGGGTGGGGAACGACGCATAAGGGGGAGGCTTAGCGCCTTGCCTTTAGGTGGATTGATGCGTGTTGGGTAAATGACGGGTTTGGCAACAGCCCCATTTGCCCAACACTTTTTTGTGGGAATATAGCTCAGGCGTCATGTTGTTAGGAAGCAGGCGTTGCTTTAGTTGTTAGGAAATTTGGTTAAAAAGTTGTGTCGAGATTTTGCGTGCTCTAAGAGCAGCAAACGCCGTTTGCGA
>OGIM01000368.1_pt1 | contig 16414 bp, 11 predicted proteins | sample 1571801 | NCBI WGS metagenome assembly OGIM01 (sample SAMEA2582106, study PRJEB24529) | metagenome | biome: Human gut stool | place: China | collected 2011
CACGCTCAGCCAGTAGATAAGTGTAAGCGTGCTCATTACGCCGCTGCGCGCCTTCTTTTTGCGCGTGTAGTCGCCCTCCTCGAGCAGCTGGTCCATCGCGCCGGTGTATGTTCCGCTCCAGACGAGCACGCCCACGCCGCAGGCGACCAGAAGCAGCAGCGCATCCACCTCCGCCGCGGCGTAAACATCCGCCGGAGCGACGCGCGCGAGCAGCGCGGCGACATCGGACGACGCGAGACCGACCCCGAGCATCAGCGGCACGACAGCAAGGATGCACAGCACCACGCCGAGGATCGTACAGCGCGAGGCGGTCGGCTCATAGGCCTTTCGCCGCTCGCGCACCATGCCGCTCACGCCGTATTCCGTCTCGAACGGCTCCTTTTCAAGGAATTCAAACTCCTTTGTCTTCGCCCCGCAGGAGAGGAATATCCCCACCGCAGCGGCAACCAGCGCCAAAATGACGCTCACGCCGAGACCTGCGGCCAGATTCTCCGAAATACCGCCCAGGCCCGCGTCCGCCATGGCGGAGAGAAAAATGATCACGACCGGCGAGATGATGCACATCGCCACCGCCAGTGCGATCTTCGGCGCGCAGGCCTTGCGCAGCGCAAGGTATCGCGCCGCCTGCTCCATCGTCACTCTCCGCAGCGGCGTTTCGTCCGCCTCGGATTCGACGAACTCCTCTTCTTCGAGTTCGTCCTTCAATAAATAGTCGGTGCTCACGCCAAACAGCCGGCTCATCTGCACCACCTTGTCAAGGTCGGGCACGGACTGCGCGCCCTCCCACTTGGATACCGACTGGCGCGTCACCCCGAGCTGACTTGCCAGCTCCTCCTGCGACCAGCCTGCCTTTTTGCGCAGCGTGATGATTTTATCCGCTAAGATCATATCGTCTTCCTCCTGAATTCTAAGGCGCGGTCCCGCGCCGTCTGGATGGCGTTATCATAGCCTATTTCGCGGTTGCGGGAAAGAAAGCGCACTGTCAAATTTGTCAACCGGCAGTTGCAATCCTTGATTTTTCAAGGTTTTTTCGCCGTGCGCTCCTATTACCCTATGTATCTTCGTCATGATATCATACCTCGGCGCAGAAAAAAAGAGCGTCCCGTTCGGGACGCTCTTTTTAAGGTTTTTTCACACTCTTACACGACGGCGAAGAACTTGACAAGGAACAGAGCGGAGATCACGTAGGTCAGAACGCTGACGTCCTTAGCCTTGCCGGAGAGCACCTTGACAAAGGTGTAGGAGATGAGGCCCAGGCCGATGGCGTGGCCGATGGAGCCGGAGATCGGCATACCGATGAGCATAATGGACACCGGCAGCATTTGGTCCATGTCGCTGAAGTCCACATTCTTGAGGCCCTGGAGCATCAGAACGCCGACATAGATCAGCGCGGCGGAGGTCGCAGCGCCGGGGATGACGGCGGCGATGGGGGCGAGGAACATGCAGGCGAGGAACAGGATGCCCGCGGTGAGCGCGGTCAGGCCCGTGCGGCCGCCCGCTTCCACGCCGGAGGCGGACTCGATGAACGTGGTGACGGTGGAGGTACCGGTGCAGGCGCCCGCGACCGTACCGATGGCATCGGACAGCAGGGCTTCCTTCATCTGGGGCATGTTGCCGTCCTGATCGACCATGCCGGCGCGGGAGGCCGTACCGACGAGCGTGCCGATGGTATCGAACATATCGATCATACAGAAGGTGATGACGAGCGTGATGGCGGTGAACCAGCCGATGTTCACAAAGCCCGCAAAATCAAACTTGAAAAGCGTGGTGGAGACCATGTCGGCGAAAGGCGGGACAAAGCTCGCAGTCGCGAGGCTCGCAAATGGATTGACATGCAGGAAGATGGCGCTGCCCGCCCAGTAGATGACGGACGAGAACAGCATGCCGAGCAGCACTGCCGCCTTCACGCCCTTCTTGGCGAGGACGACCATGACGAAAACGCCGAGGAACGCGGTCGCGACGAGTCCTCCTTATTTTTATTCTGGTCAGTTTCTTTTGTTTCTCTGCGCTGCATCAGCTTGTCCATGTCCTTGGATATCTTGTCATCGGTGATGACGGCATAGACCTGGGTGCTTCGCAGGTTGGAATGCCCCATCATCTTGGCGATGCTTTCCATTGATATGCCCGAAGTAACCATGTTTACTCCGAATGTATGTCTTGCAACGTGTGCGGTAAGGTTCTCATTTATACCCAAAGCCACACCGAGTGAATGAAATTCAAACCACATGGAATCACGTGAAGAAAGAGGGAAAACAGGTTTGCTATCATCCGCTGTATTGTATAGCGACATTATTTGTTCAGCTATCGGATGCAAGGGAATGAACGCTTCGTTGTTGGTCTTTGCTCTTTTCTCACGGATGTATTTTCTACCGTCTGCCGTCATCCCGATATGGTGTGGATACAGGTTACGTAAATCGACATAAGCCAAACCTGTAAGGCTGGAGAAAACAAACATTCTGCGTGCCAACTCCAAAGCCTTATCCTCCATAGGAGTCTCCATAATGAGCAGCAAGTCATTTCTGGATATATGTCTACGCTTTGGTGAGCCTTTCTTTTCATATCCGACATCTTCCAATGGATTGAATTTCAGCAGACCTCTGTCAACAGCGATATAAACCAAGCGTTGCAGCCAACAAAGATTATGGTTCGTATTGGATGCACTATACCCTTTGCCAATCAAGAACAACTTATAAGATTTGCCAAATTCCTCAGTCAAATCTTCAAATGCAATGTCATTCATTCCTCGTAACCCGATGAACTCTCGCAAGTTTAGCTGCGATGTCTTAGATTGGCGATAAGAAGATGTTGAGTTAATACGGATAGAGCGCAGCCTAAGGCGTTCACGCTCCTCCTCGCCAGTGGCAAGCAATGTCATCGGGATAGTATTTGCATCAACAATAACATTCTTCAGAATCTCGGCGGTAACGATGCCCTTTTCCTTTGTTGCCTGCTCGTAGGCTTCGTCAATCCTTAGTCTGAACGCTTGCAGTTGTCCGTTCACTCTTGCATTCTTGGCTTCACCTTTTTTCGTGTCCCATTCTTTGGGAGCACAGTAAAGACCTGTTGCTATGGCTGACACTTTGCCGTCAATCGTGATACGGCAAAATATAGATGTGGTTCCGTCTGCCTTTACTCTGCCACGGTTGATATAATAAAACTGCTTGTATGTACTTCTCATTGTTATGTTCCTTTCTTATTTTGTGAAAATATTACAGGACAAACTTGAAGTCCTTGTTGGCTTCGATGAACTTGTCCATATCCTCAAATAGCTTTTTCGGGGTGACACGTGCATAGATTTGCGTGGTCTGAATGTTGTTGTGACCAAGCATTCTGCTGATAGTCTCTATCGGAACACCTTCTTCGAGCGTAACGAGCGATGCGAAACTGTGCCGTCCAACATGATAGACCAAATCCATACTTATGCCAGATAGTACTCGGAGACTTTTCATGTTACCTCTCAGCACTCGAAATTCCTGTGGCGGTAAAAGAGTAGGTCTTGTCGGGTCTTTGTATTTCTCCAACATGGCAAGCGCCTCTGGCAGCAGCTTCACACGTGCAAGCATCTTGTTCTTCTTTCTGTGGTATTTCAGCCAAAGGCTGCCCTCCTCATCACGAAAGAGGTTTTCTTCCGTGATAGAAACAGTATCGGCATAAGCCGTGCCTGTATAGCAAGCGAAAAGAAAAAGGTCACGGGTCAAAGCCAACGATTTTCTTCGCTCTGGTATTTCGAGGTCACGAATTTTCAGGAAGTCCTCACGTGTCAATGCCTTTGGTGGATTCTCTTTCTTTTGAGGTAGCTTGAAGTGCATGAAATGATAACGCTCGGAGTGTCCTGCCTTGAAAGCTATTCGGCAGGTCTTCTTCAAGATGGCGAGATAGTGGCGGACTGTATCAAGTGCAAGACCTCTCTGGTCCAAGCAAAAGTCCATGTACTCACGGATAAACTGCTCGTCAAGCTCACCGAATGCCACATCGTCAGTTCCATAACGCTTCTTGACGAACAATCCCAATGTCAGGCGAGTGTACTGGTAGTTTGGCAGCGTGCCTTTCTTGTAGTCGATGCCGATTCTTGACTCAATGTCCGCAATGATGGCGTCAAGCTGTTTCAACAAGGTCATCTGAGTGTCTGCACTGCATTGAAACAGATCTTTTATCGCCTTTGCGTCAAAATCCGTCTTGCGCTCCACAAGTGACTCGTAGGCTGAGTTTATTGCCAGCAACAGCTTGTCAATCTTGGCGTTCACTTCCACAGCCTCCTTGCTCTTGCCGTCAAGTCTGCTCTCACGTGGATTCCATAACTTTGGCGTACATGACAACTTGCAACCGAACTGCGCCATTGTTCGGTTGAGGGTGATGCGTCCCATGATGGGAGCCTTACCGTTCTTGTCCAATCCGCTCTTTTTGAGGTAGAGCAACACCTTGAATTTTTCAACTTTCATCTGCTTACTTTTTTAGTTTGCAAAAATAATCAATCAGTAAGCATTCTCTGTCATTGAAAGTTGTGCAGAACAGTGCAACAAACACTGGTGACAAACTATTTGTTTTTCACCTCGTTAGCAGTGTTGGTTTCGGTAACTGACCGCTAACGGTTTGGTAACTGAAATAACTCAATATCCTGCTCGGCTTTGCTTTGCAGACAATTGGCAGAATTATGAAATATTGCTCATTATCAACCACTTGCAGTTCATTTCTCTCATCTTTACTTTCCGTTGCTTTTGCTTAAATTGTGCATTCGGGCCGCCACCCCTGCGCCACCCTATTATTGACGCAGGGCACGGATATCTATACCATCATGAGGTATCTGGGGCATCAGAACATCAACACCACGCAGCGATATGCGCATATCACGAACCAGATGCTATCCAGCGCCACCCATCTGCTGAACTATCAGCTCAGGGGCTTAGCAGCAAGCTAGTTTCCCACAGATTTCACAGATAACACAGATGCATAGACTTACTATGATAATTGTTTTTTCTTGCAAGTGGCGAACAACTCTTGATTTCCGCCCCAAAATTTTGTATCTTTGCATTGTCATTGAAACACAATGGCTTGCAGAAACAAAAGCTCTGCAATCAATGTTTAATTAAAATGTTTTTTGAGTTATGGGAATGAATGTTAAAGCTATTGAGCGCAAGATTGCTTACTTGGGTAAGGAAGGTGGCAAGGACCAGTACATGTACGTGATGCAGCCACTGATCTACAACAAGCTCACACCGGAGAAGGTGATCCAGCAGGCTGCCCTGCATTGCGGTCTGACTCCTGCCGTGATGAACGTGGCTTACGCTGCCCTGAGCGAGGTAATCAAGGCGTGGGCTACAGAGGGTCACTCCGTAGCAGTTCCGGGTCTGGGCACCAATGCGGTGAAGTCGGTAGAGGATGTGAGCACCAAGCTCATCACCCAGCGCCGCGTAATCTTTTGCCCTAATATGGAGATCAAGCAGGAGCTTGCCAAGACGGGTATCAGCATCACCTGCGTAAACCGCGACGGCGAAGTGGTAAAGAACATCGCTTCCAACGATTCGAAGGATGTGGAGGACACCGAGGGCGGCAACCAGGAGAACCCTGACGAGAACAAGGGTGATACCGGAGCCACCGGCGGCAACACAGGCGATACCGGAACACAGGGTGGCGGTTCGCAGACTGGCGGTTCGCAGACTGGCGGAAGCGATACCGGTGACAACGGAGAAAGTGGTGACAATGTAAATTTCTAAAAAATATAGCCCATGAAACGTGAAACCTGGAAAACCGTGATTAAGATTGCTCTCTCACTCCTTACAGCCATCGCAGCCTCTTTAGGTTTGACAAGCTGTATGTAAGTCGGGATGTAAAGCTAGAACCTCTCAAAGAGGGTGTGTCATGAATTGATGACACACCCTCTTTTTTTATAACCAAGCTATTCATTTAACCCTTATTAACGGAAATCAAATACTATTTTTCCTACTTTTATGATGTTATTTCGAATAAAAACTGTACTTTTGCATATATAAGATGTATAACCGAAATGCAGATAGACTGCAACGATAGTATTACAACGCCAGCTTGATTAGTGAAATTAACGAGGTCAAAAAGTTGGCAAAAGAGAAAAATAACTTATAGAAAGGAATATAATTATGACAGACAATAACAACACTCAACATATCGTATGGCACGATGATGCCATTATCAAGCAACTCATCAGCTATGCTGTGGGTTGCATGCTCGGACGCTACCGCCTCGGCAAGACACTGGAGCAAAACTTCGTAAAGGACTTCAGGAAAGACCACAAGAAGATGTATCAGAACCGTCCTATCTACTGGCTTTTCTCATCCAAGAAGGGCGCCTTCCAGGTCATCGCCTACATGCATCGCATGAATGCCTACACCGCAGAACGTGTGCGCTCGAAGTATCTCCTCCCTTACATCGAACACCTGGAGTCAGAAATCGACAAGCTCGATGCTCGCCGTGCCGAACTCTCTACCAAGGAGACCAAGCAGCTGCAGGCGCTGCAGAAGCAACTCGATGAATGCCGTGAATATCATGAGCGCTTGCAGGTAGTAGCCGAGCAAGCCATCAGCTTCGACCTCGATGACGATGTGGTGGTGAACTATGCCAAGTTCGGTGATATTTTACAGAAAATAAAATAGTGGGCGACGTGTAATATCCGCAACAGCAAATTAATTAGAAGAATATGAAAAAGACAATGACGTCAGCAATAACAGGCCCAGACTATAAACAATGGGTTAGCGATATAGAAAAACGATTCAAAAAGCAACAGTTAAAAGCTGCAATACATGTCAACTCCGACAAGTTAGAATTTTATTGGAGCTTAGGTCGAGACATCTGCGAACGAGAATTCGAGAGCAAATATGGCAGTTCTGCCATACAAATACTAAGCAAAGATCTTCGTGTAGCTTTACCAGGAGTAGCAGGACTCACACCTGGCTCTTTATATTATTGTAAAAGATTTTATAAACTCTATAGTCAAATATTTAAGAAATTTCCCCAAGCTGGGGAAATTTCTAAGTCATTGCATTCAGTACCAACAGAAACACAGACGATGCCATTGAACATCTTTTCCATTCCATGGGGTCATCACAAAGTAATTATTGACTACTTAGAAGATGCTCCTGAAAAAGCCATATTCTACGCATCAAAAATATTAGAGAACTGTTGGTCCAGGGCTACTTTGCTGAATATGATTGGCGATAAAGGGAAAAATAACGGGTTATATGAACGACAAGGAAAAGCTGTGAACAACTTTCCTCAAACAATGCCTCATCCTACTGGAGATTTAGCAAGAGAACTCATAAATGACCCTTTGAATTTTTCCTTTTTAAAACTAAAAGAATCTTTCGATGAGGAAAATCTCAAGAATGCCCTTGTGCAGCATGTTAATCAGCTATTGATGAGCTTAGGGTCAGGCTTTGCCTATATGGGTAGAGAATATTTGCTATCTGTAGCTGGCAAAGAACAATTTACGGATTTGTTGTTTTACAATACAAAATTGCATGCCTACGTAGTGGTTGAGGTGAAAATAACAGAATTTGAGTCGTCATATCTCGGACAACTGTCTGGGTATATGTCACTTGTAAATCATATATTGAAGTCTGATTTGGATAGACCAACCATTGGACTACTTATTTGTCGAAATAAGAACAACCTTTTTGCGCAATATTGCCTGGAAGGGTATAATCAGCCAATAGCTATTACAGCTTATGAGGGAATACAAATTCTTCCAAACAATTTCAATGAGAAATTGCCAAGCATCAATGAATTGGAAGAAGAAATTAGAAAGAAATAATCCAAAATCAAATTGAATTATGAAATCTGGAAATAAAGAAATAGGATTTGGAAAGCAAACTATTACTCAGGTTTTCGCGGAATGGTACACTGTTCCTTCATATCAGAGACATTACGTTTGGGAAAGCGATAATGTGAATGATATGTTGGACGATTTTGCGTCTAATTATATAGAGCATGCCAAAGAAGAATACTTTTTAGGATCATACATCATTCAAAGTAAAGATAATAACAATGATCTGCTTGATGGACAGCAGCGTATCACTACCCTGTTCCTCTTATTTGCGTTTTTGCGTGACTATGCCGATTCTTCTTGCGATGTCAAGGAAACCTGTGTTGATTTGATATTCCAAAAGGCAAATAAGATTAAGCAGATTCCGGAGCGAATACGTCTTTCATATGAAATACGTGGTAATGTGAAGAAATTCATAGAGGAATACTTAATGACACCCGGCAGTATTACGCAACATTGGGATGAAATTGTAAAGAAGGCCAATGATAAGAAAGAAAGTACTTCTATTCAAAGGATGTGTAATGCATTGGTTTGTTACAATGAATATTTTACAACTCATGAAGAAATAGATTTAGATGCTTTTCTAACTTTCATTCTCAACAATGTTGTTATGATATATATATCAGCAGATTCATTAGAGGATGCATTTCGCCTATTTTCTGTCATGAATGACCGTGGTCAAAAATTAAGTAATGCAGACATATTGAAATCATCTAATCTTGAAAAAATTGAGGATGATGGTGAAATGAATGAGTATGCACGTGAATGGGAAAATATGCAGGAAGATTTAGGAAATGATTTTGACCGTTTCCTTGCGTATGTACGAACCATGTTGCTCAAAAAGCGACAAAAAATGAATCTGCTCGATGAATATGACAAGCAAGTTTTCAAAGCTGGGAAAATTAAACAGGGAAAAGAATTCTTCAACTATGTTTTTAAAGCATACGAAGATTATAACAAACTGATAAATTTGGCAGGCAATGAAGATTCAGAGTATTGTACGTTGATAAGAACACTCAATGAGTGTATGCCTTCAACAGATTGGATTCCTGTAATTTTGGCATATGGAAGAAAATTTGGAAACGATGGACTTCTTGAATTTACAAAGAAGGTGGCATGCAAAAATATTGCAGATGCAGTATGTGGTAAAACCCCATCGTATCGTATTGACAACTTGAATAATATCATTAATTTGATAGAAGAAGCATGCAATACATCTGATGTGCTAGAAGCTCATGATTATTATTCATTTAATGAACAAGTTTTCATGGCTAACATTCAATCTGAGATATACGGCAGACGATATACTTATGCACTTCTGATGCTGCTTGAATACAAATACAAGGATAAGTCCGAATGGAAAGATTTCGGGACTACATCAATTGAGCATATTCTTCCACAAAATCCTAAAGAAACCAGTCAGTGGGTAAAGGATTTTAATGAAGAACAGAGAGACTATTATACGCATAGAATCGGAAATTTATGCCTGATTGGTCGTCGAAAGAATTCTTCTTTAGGTAACTTGGATTATCAGGAGAAGCTAAAAAGATATTTCGAGAAGAATATAGGTTCTTTTGCTAGTTCTCAAAAAATATACAAAACATATCCGAATGCATGGACTCCTGACACAGTTCAAGAAAACCAGGAAAGAGTCATAAAGGATTTGATGGAGATTTTTGGTATAAATGATTCCTGTTCAAACACAGATCATCAATCGTATATAGAACAACAGAACACAAATCATCCATCGTATATGGAACAACAGAAGGCAGTCTATCCCAACGCTTATAAGCCTTGGACAGAAATTGACGACAATAAACTGGTGACACTATATAAAGAAGGAAAATCTGTTAACGAACTAATGAACATATTTCTTAGAAATAGGGGAGCCATTAAATCCAGATTATCGAAATTGACAGGAATAGATTTTGACAAATAACGAGAAGAAGCTGCAGGAATGGGAACAACTCATTATCAAGATGATTATTCTGGATGGAATAGCAGAAGAGAAAAAGCGTACTGACTTCTGGTATAAGCTCAGCAAGAATTTTGATGCTTCAAAGGCTTTTTCGGAAAAGCTGGATAAGCTCTTTGGCTTAACTCCTAACTTTAACGCTGCCATCAAGATGAAAAACATGGCTGAGAGCCTGAAGTACAATAGCATCACTCAGCTTTTAGACGCAGTACCGGGAGACACCTATAAGCAGTACAAGATCAGCAATTCTGTAGAGCTTGACCAGGTGAACAAAATCTATGAGTTGGGTACACACGACCGCCAACTGTCACCAAAGTTTGCCCAGGCTATGAATATTTTGGCAGCAGACATCAAGGAAGAGGAAATCATCAATATCTATGGTATTGATGCCAACTACTACTATCTTACAGAGTCACTCTGCTGGCCAATACTGAAAGAGATTGTAGAAGAAAAGCTGATGGCAGACCCGGAGCAGGTGAACGACCGCATGCGTGAGTTGTCATTGAAGCTTCCTGTAGATAGTGACATTCAGATTGCCATCCGATTCATAGAGCAGTCGGCTTTATACTATGCTCAGGTACATACTACGACTGAAGATCATACAGAAGAACCGAAAACCAAACGTCCACGCATATCTGTTCTACAAGAAAAGAGTATGTCATTCAGAATGGGACAAACTGGCGTAAGTTATGAGAAGTTATTTGCACCTTATATGAGAGAAGCAAAGGAAATAACCATTGAAGATCCATATATACGTGCTTCATGGCAAATCAAGAACTTCATGGAGTTTGCCCTGATGCTTATCAATACACGTCCAGTGGATGACTTGAAACTCAATCTCATCACTAACGAGGAGGAAGATAAAATTCCAGATCTGATAGACAAGCTTGATGACATCAAGGACGACCTTGTTTCTTATGGCATTGAGTTTACATACAAGTTCAGAGACTTCCACGACAGATGTATCAAAACAGATACAGGATGGACCATTACACTAGGACGTGGTCTTGATATGTTTGAAAAATACAGTCCCTACTCTATTGCATCATCGAAACAGGACATGCGCAAGTGTAAGGAGTTTACGGCAACATTCATGAAGAATAAAAATGTATGAAAAAAGGCTGCATTACCCGGTGGTAACGCAGCCTTTTTCATATTTCATTCTTATCCCTTTAAAACTTTAAAAACTAACGGGATAGAATATTTGATCTTTACCAAAGCTCCAGACGCTCATTCTTAGGAATGAACATCTTGTCGCCCTGCTTTACACCGAATGCCTCGTACCAGGCATCAATGTGAGGAAGAGCACCATCTACACGCCACTTGCCAAGCGCATGAGGATCGTTCTTCACACGGTTGCGGATTTCCTTCTCGGTGATGTTCTGACCCCATACACCTGCGTAGGCAAGGAAGAAGCGCTGATCAGCAGTAAAGCCATCCTTGTTCTTCAAAGGCTTCTTGGCTGTCGCATTCTTGAATGCATTGAAAGATACCATCAAACCACCGTGGTCGGCAAGGTTCTCACCCAATGTAAAGCGACCGTTGGCATTCAGATCAGGCAATACCTTGATGTTGCTGAAGAAATCAGCATACATATCTGCACGCTTGTTGAAGCCCTCAGCATCAGCAGCGGTCCACCAATCCTTCAGGTTACCGCTGGCATCATACTGGCGACCCTGATCGTCGAATCCGTGAGTCATCTCATGACCAATCACTACACCGATAGCACCATAGTTGAATGCCGCGTCTGCCTTGGCATCAAAGAATGGATACTGAAGGATACCTGCTGGGAAGCAGATTTCATTGGTGGTAGGATTATAGTATGCATTCACAGTCTGAGGAGTCATATACCACTCATCTCTGTTGACTGGCTTACCAGCCTTCTCTGCAATCTCCTTATTGTTGCGGAACTGACGGCAAGCCATCACGTTCTCATAGAAACTCTTAGATGGATCGATGGTAAGTTTGCTATAGTCAGTCCACTGGTTAGGATAACCAATCTTGACATAGAACTTATCGAGCTTATTGTGGGCAGCCGCCTTGGTCTCTGCACTCATCCACTCCTGAGCATCGATACGCTGGCCGAGACTCACCTGGAGATTCTTGACCAAAGTCTCCATCATCTTCTTGGATGACTCAGGGAAGAACTTCTTGCAGTAGATTCTGCCGAGTGCCTCACCCATCTGAGCATCTACCTGAGAGGTGGCACGCTTCCACAATGGATGGTCTTCCTTTCTGCCGCTCATGGTCTTGCCGAAGAAATCGAAGTTTGCCTCACGGATCTCATCGGTGAGATAAGCAGAAGAGCTGCCGATTACACTCCACTCCATCAAAGCCTTCAAGGTCTCAGCATCCTCAGCAGCAGTAATCTTGTCGTAACCAGCCATGAATGCAGGCTGACCCACAATCATCTCCTGGATATATTCGCTCTTGATGCCCTCGCCGTTAGCCAATGCCTCAAGAGGAATGTTTGGATAATTCTCCTTAAACTGCTTCAGGCTCATCTTGTTGTAGTTAGCCTGTGGGTCACGGAGTTCGGTACGGCTCTTAGAGATAGTAGCAAGACTGGTCTCGTGGAGGAATACCTTCTGTGCCTTCTGGGCAGCATCGGCAGCAGAGAAGCCATAGAGCTGGAACATCTTTGCCACGTAGGTCTTGAATGCCTCACGGATGGCTACGGTAGCAGCATCGTTGTTGAGGTAGTAATCCTTGGAACCGAGAGTCAAGCCACCCTGCATCACATTGTAGATGTTCATGGTAACGTTCTTCTCATCAGCACCGAAACCGGTACCGAAACCTACGCCCAAGCCCTGCATAGCATACTTCACCTGCAAGTTCTGGAGCTCAGCCTTGGTCTTGGCAGCAGCAATCTCGTCGAGGAGAGGCTTTACGGGAGCAATGCCCTCCTTGTTGCGGCGGTCGATATCGAGCGCCAACTTATAGAAGTCGGAAAGCTTCTGCTCGATGGTTCCAGCCTTGTAGGTCTTCTTCTTGAGTTCATCAAGAATAGAGTTGATACGCTTGTTGTTGTTCTCAGCCAACTGATCGAAACTACCATATCGGCTGTAGGCAGCAGGCAGCGGATTGTTCTTCTGCCAGCCACCGGTAGCAAACTGATAGAAATCATCAGCAGGCTTTGCTGTCTTGTCAAGATTGCTCATGACAAGTCCCGACTTGTTCTGAGCATCAGCAGCCAAAGGCATGGCTGCGAGCATCATCATCGGAAGGATGTACTTCATTTTCATTTTCTCGTTATTTATTATTGTTTTAACTATGAATTCTTGATTTCCTCCAGCTCTTCGGAGAGCATCATCCAGTTCTCGTTTTCCTCATCCAGGCTCTTCATCAGCTCGGTATATTCGGTAACGAGTTCCATATTCGTAGCATTCTCAGGCTTCATCAGGAGGGCATCAATCTCAGCCTTGCGGGTTTCGAGCTTTTCAATCTTCGTCTCGCATTCCTTCACCGCCTTCTCAGCCTTGCGTATCTTCTTCTGCTGCTCCTTGTGCTCGGCATAGCTAAGCTTTCCGGAGGATACTTCGGAAGATTCCGCAGATGATGATGAAGAGGATGGAGATCCGGCAGATGACATATTCTGACTTCCGACCTGATTCGCCAGTGCCTGACTGATGCTCTCAGCATTGTGGGCACGGAGATAATCGTAGATGCCGCCCAGATGCTCACGTACCTTGCCACCGGCGAACTCATATACCTTATCTACCAGTCCGTCGAGGAACTCACGGTCGTGGCTCACGATGATAGCGGTGCCGTCGAATGCCTTGATGGCTTCCTTCAACACATCCTTCGACTGCATATCGAGATGGTTGGTAGGCTCATCGAGAATCAGGAGATTCACCGGTTCGAGCAGGAGCTTGATCATCGCCAGACGACTGCGCTCTCCTCCACTCAACACCTTGACATATTTCTCGGAAGTTTCACCACCAAACATAAAGGCACCCAGCAGATCGTTCACCTTGAGGCGCATCTCGCCGGTAGCCACATTGTCGATGGTCTGGAAGATGGTAAGCTTCTCATCGAGCAGCTGTGCCTGATTCTGTGCGAAATAACCAATCTGCACGTTATGACCTATCTTGAGATTGCCCGTAAAAGGAATCTCGCCCATAATACACTTCACCAGAGTAGATTTACCCTCGCCGTTCTTACCTACGAATGCCACTTTCTCGCCACGCTTGATGGTAAGGGTCACATGGTCGAAGACGGTATGATCGCCATAATCCTTTCTCACCTCATCGCAGATGACCGGATAATCGCCGCTACGGAGACAAGGAGGGAACTTGAGATGCATCTGCTTGGTATCCACCTCGTCCACCTCGATAGGAACGATTTTCTCCAACTGCTTGATGCGGCTCTGCACCTGTACAGCTTTGGTAGGCTTATAGCGGAAACGCTCGATGAAATCCTTGATATCGGCTATTTCCTTCTGCTGGTTCTCGTAGGCACGGAGCTGCTGCTCGCGGCGCTCGGCACGAAGTACCACATACTCATCGTATTTCACCTTGTAATCCTCTACCCTGCCGCAGGTAATCTCCAGGGTGCGGTTGGTTACATTATTGATAAAGGCACGGTCGTGACTTACCAGCACCACCGCCTTGGCACTCTGCGCCAGGAACTGCTCCAGCCACTGGATACTCTCGATATCAAGATGGTTGGTAGGCTCATCGAGGAGGAGCACATCCGGCTTCTGGAGCAGGATCTTTGCCAGCTCGATACGCATACGCCATCCACCGGAGAACTCCCGGGTAGGACGGTCGAAATCTTCACGGGTAAAACCCAGACCGCTCAACGTGCGCTCTATTTCCGCCTCGTAGTTTTCACCGCCCATCATCATATAGCGATCATGTTCCTGGGTGAATTTCTCCACGAGCTGGGCATAGCTCTCGCTCTCGTAGTCGGTGCGGTCAGCCATTTCCTGCTGCATCTTGTCGAGGCGCGCCTTCATCTCGGTATTATGGGCGAAAGCCTTGCGGGTTTCCTGCTTCACGGTGGTATCATCCTGCAGTTTCATCACCTGAGGCAGATAGCCGATGGTGGTTTCATTAGGGATAGCCACTACGCCGGAGGTTGGCTTCTGCAAGCCACAGAGAATCTTCAGCATCGTAGATTTGCCGGCACCGTTCTTGCCTACCAGGGCAATGCGGTCGCGGTCGTTGATTACGAAACTTACATCATTGAAAAGTGGCTTTACGGCAAACTCTACTTTCAGTCCTTCTACTGAAATCATCTATTTGTTTTTTTATATTATTGAAGCTTTTGCCCTTTCAGGGCGACATTACATTTTCATTTATAACTTTTAAATCAAGTTACGGAATGAGCAGGGAGGAATCTCCGTAGCTCAGGAATCGGAAATCATGAGAGAGGGCATAATCATATACCTTCTTCCAATCACCATGCAGGAAGGCACTCACCAGGAGAAGCAGGGTGCTCTGAGGCTGATGGAAATTGGTTACCAGCATCTTCACTATCTTATAGGTATAACCTGGAGCGATGATGATCTGCGTGCTGGAGTGAAGGGCTTCCAATCCGTTGCGGTCGAGATAATCGACGATTGCCTGGATAGCCTGCACCGGAGTGATGTCATCCACCAGATTGCCATCTGCCGACAGCTCGTATGGATCCCACTGTTTTACATGCAGGTCCTCTTCACTTGCCTCAGGATGCTTGATGAGATGCACGCCCATATAGTAGAGACTCTCGATGGTGCGCACACTGGTGGTTCCCACGGCGATGACCTGGCACTCGTGCTTGATGAGCTTCTCCAGACTGCGACGATGAACCACGATATATTCAGTATGCATCTGATGACCTTCTATCTCAAGACTCTTCACCGGCTTGAAGGTTCCCGCTCCTACATGAAGGGTTACCTCTTCACGGTCGATGCCATGCGCATCCAGGTCCTGGAGCACCGCATCGGTGAAATGCAGACCGGCTGTTGGGGCAGCCACACTACCCTTGATCTTGGAATATACGGTCTGATAAGTGGTCTTGTCACTTTCTTCTGTCTTGCGGTTCAGATAAGGAGGGATAGGCAACTCTCCCACTGCTTCGAGAATCTCGGCAAAGGAAACATGCTCGTTGTCCCAGTCGAAATCCACCCAGTAGTTGGTGCCGCCACCTTTAGCCACCATTTCAGCCGCCTCTGTGCTGAGCGCATCTCCACGGCGCATGGTAGCAGAGAGGGTAAGCTGATGACCCTTGATCTCGAAGTCGCGCTTCAGGCTTCCCTCTTTCCATTTCTTCAGGTTACCAATCATACAGAGCCATGAGCAGTGACCCGATGTCTGGAACATCAGCTCATAGTCGGTAGGTGCAGCAGGTTCCATCAGGAACACCTCGATGAGTGCTCCCGTCTCCTTGCGGAAATGCATGCGCGCCTGGATTACCTTGGTATTATTGAATACCATCATGGCACCCTTTGGCAGATAGTCGGGAAGATGGAAGAATACATCGTCGCTTACCTCACCATGCTTATAGACCAGCAGTTTACTGTGGTCGCGCTGTGAGATAGGAAACTTGGCGATGCGCTCATCTGGCAAATCGTAATTATAATCACTAATCTTAATATGTTTTGTATCCATTATTTTACTTTGAACTTTGAGCTTTGAACTTTGAACTTTATGATTTGCCTT
>OGIM01000371.1_pt1 | contig 16340 bp, 14 predicted proteins | sample 1571801 | NCBI WGS metagenome assembly OGIM01 (sample SAMEA2582106, study PRJEB24529) | metagenome | biome: Human gut stool | place: China | collected 2011
AGAGGAGGAAGGTCTCGACATCTACGAGCATGGTGAGAGTGCTTATAGCAACTAAAAGGCATTTATTGAGAATAGTATGGGAATGGGCAAGAAAGTATCATATTTTCTTGCCCATATTTCTCCTTCTCTACTTACTTATTATGGATATAGCCACCTGCTATTATCGTTTATATTCTTTTGAAGAAGCCTTCGTATTCATCGTCCAAGATTTTCCAAATGCCATTTTTGCGACTACCTTCTCTTACAATTAGGTTTTGGTCGGAAAGTTGCTTGAGGTATCGTTGCACTTGTCGCAAAGAAATCCCCATGTTCTCTGACATTTGCGCAGCACTGATTTGGGGCATCTGCGAAATCAACTTATAAATTTGCCGTTGTGCTTTAACAAATTCTTTTGTAGCATTTGCTTTTTCTTTTACGACATCTTTTACGACATCTTTTACGACATCATCCGTCTCTTTTACGACATGAAGGTTGTCTTTTACGACATCCTCCCCATAATTGAGGTTCCATAGAGTAACATGAAATTCTGTTGCATTGGAACTAAACTCTGGTGCGTGATAATTTTCCAAGTTTTCAAAACGCTTATACTCACCAATTATCTTTTTCATGCCACTACCTCTACGCTCCATCAGTTTCAAGCGATGAAAGAAATCTGCCAATAAAGGATTGCGACGTTTCGATGGCACAGTCAGAGGATTAAGTTGTTGTATCAATCGTCCATCAAACATGCCACCAGGGGAATACACTTCCATGCGGTCGTCATACATATCTATGTGTATCTCACTGCCAAGTTCCATATAATCTCTATGAATGATGGCATTACATATCACTTCGGTTACGGCACGCTCAGGATAATCTGGCAGTTCTTCTCGATACTCAGCTTCTTTCCACCATCTTCTGTGAGAATTGTTTCTCACAAAAGCAACTGCATCTTGCAATTGACTGATGACACTACCTTCCAATTCGGCATCATCCAAAGCCTCCCCCAAACCACTCGTCATGTCAAGTCCATTCCAACGTGTGCAGAAGATACGAGAATGGCGTATAGGGGAATCATCTGCCAATAATGTACCGGCATTGGTTAGTTTCCCGTCAATGTCAACTATTCCCCATGAAACGAAATCACTATCATCAAACGATTGGTTCAATCGCTTAAAATGAACAGATTTGAGTTTGGAGAAAGACATATCCTCAAACTTGTATGGTGATGGGATAGCATCAAACGAACGACCAGCACCTCTCATAACAAGGTTCTTCAATTGAAGTCTGTCAGCTACCACTGACTCGTTACCGACTCTCACAAATGCCAATCGTTGTTTGTCACCTATATAATAATATGGTGTCTCTTGTCCTTTATAGACATGAAGCAGCACAAGCTTCTTGCCGTCCACCTCCTTAAATTCGAGGTTGACGGCAGGTATAGGGTCAAGTTTGGTCTTTATCTCCTCACTTATTCTCTCTGCGTCACTTTCTGCATCAGCAAGTCCTACCACTTGGTCGTCGTCACTGATACCAAACACCAATGTTCCGCCCTCACCATTGGCAAAGGCTGAAACACTTTTTAGCCAGCTCTTAGGTCTCTTGACTTCGAGTTGTTGCTTCTTATCGTAGGCGGTTGCTTCGCCTATTAACTCATTTATGTTCATTTTAAATTCTTTTCTTGTTATTATTACGATAAATCCTCATGTGCCATTTTAGACCTTATTCTTGTCTTTTGTTCTTTCATGAGTACACCACAAAAACTCAACCAATGTTATTGAACTGCCCACAGCTAATTTGGCATGACGCTCTTCTAACCCTTTATATGAAGCAGCACGTCCATGTCCGCTTCCATATGAATTTCTCAAAGTAGCCATTCCTTCAGCTATTGCGCTTAGATTTTATATCCATTCTTAGGAAGGTTATGTTGCGGAAATTTTATTTCTTTATCACCTTCAGAACCTGGTCGGCAAGGCTTCTCATTCCCTTGATAGTTGGGTGACCGTTCTTCTTGTCTATGTCATGAAGGGCGATGACCGGAACCTGATAGGTCTTGCAGATCTTTTTTACTGACTCGTTGATTTCATCTTTCAGCTCAGAATTTAGAATGAAGTAGATATCTACATTCGGATGGCGCTGGCGGAGATCGGAAAGCAACTTCGCCAGGGCAGGACGGAAACAGTAGAGGTCGGCACGCTTCCAGTTGCTGTACTGGTAATTGCCGATAGGGGCATTTGCCCAACTGTCGTTCGTTCCGCCGCAAATCAAGATGATGTCTGGATTGCCCAGAAGGGTAGTGCGGTTGATGAATGAACGGTCGCTGTAATCCTCATCGCTGTAGCCGGTGTTGCAGATGGTGGAACCGGAATAGGAATTGATGTTGCCCATCTTGTAACCACCTTCCTTGATAACCAGCCACCACCAGGTTTGTTCCACCTTGTTGACATCGGTTACTTTTTGAACCGCAGTGGTGTACCAGGTGGCATATCCCTTTGGAATGAAACCCTCGAATGTTGAATACGAGTCGCCGAGAACGGCAACGGTCTGCTTCACCTGTGCCAGAAGAGGCATCAGAGCGAACATAAAGAGGCAGACGATAACTGATAATCTTTTCATGACGTTTATTTGTTTATAGTTTGATTTTTTATATGATCCTCTTTTTGGGATAGAGTCTGAAACCCGATTGCAAAGATACGATATTATTTATGGATATACAAATGTTTTGGGCACTAATTTTATATGAAATTTTCCTATGGATTCCTATATATAATAATGTGTAATCCCCGTTTCTCCTTAAATCTTCTAGTTCTTCCTATATTCAAGTGCTTTTTTATGTTAAATCTATCTGCTGTTTAGTGACGATATCAGATATTCTTATTATATTTGTCAACAAATTAAAGAGCTGACAATTATGACTAATGACTCATTTTCTATAAGATTGCGAGAAGCGCGCCTGATGATGGGGCTCAGTATGGATAAACTCGTAGAGCGAACCCATGGAGCCATCACCAAGCAGAGTATATCCCGTTATGAGAAAGGCATCATGCGCCCCAAGCGTGATGCCCTGCAAGCCATAGCCAAAGCCCTCAATATCAGCGAGGCATATTTCGATGGTACCAATATCAAGATAGATGTTCCGATGCTCCGCACCACCTCCAATGGCAAGTTATCCGAAGACGAGTTGCAAGCCCTTGAAGCAAAACTCTCTTTTTGGGCGGAGCAGTATCTTGCCAAGGAGAAAGAAGCGGGTTTTCCTACCCAGTTCAAGAATCCGGTAAAAGGCACCAAGGTATCAACCCTTGAAGATGCCATCCATGCTGCCGACCTTCTTCGTGAAAAGTGGCATTGCGGTGATGGTCCCATCGCCAGCATTCTGAGACTCTTGCAAAGAAAAGGTATCATGATACTTGCTGCTAATCTTCCAGAGTATGTCTTCGGAATGAGCACCTGGGCAGATAAGAAGCATCCGCTGATGATTCTCGATTTCAATCCGGAAAAGAGTAGCGTAGAGAAACTTCGTTTCACGGCAGTTCATGAACTGGCTCATCTGCTTCTCCTCTTCCCGGAAGATAGTCCGCTGAGGCTGGAGAAGCGTTGTGATCTCTTTGCCAGTTTCTTCCTTCTTCCTAAATTGGCGCTTATCGAAGAGTTGGGTTCCAAGAAACGTGAGAAGATAACGCTGGAGGAGATGATTGACATCAAGGAACTGTATGGCGCATCTCTAGCCGCTTCCATCATCGCCGCCAGGGATTACGGCATCATCACCACCGAGTATAAACGGGCATGGTATGCCGAGCATATAGAGCCTAATCCACGAGAAATAGGTAATGGCCACTATGTATTTCCAGAGACATTGGGAAGGGAGAAGAGAGTCAATTCGATAGTAGATTCGTGAATGTTGAATGTCGGTGTAAATGTCAGCATTTGATGATATTTAAAATAGGAAATACTAATTCTTAATAGTGTCAGATATGAAGAAAAAAAATAATGAGCAAATTGTCTTCGATATGTTCGAAGTGGTTGCAACCGAAAGCATCGCTGAGGCTCGGAATGTATACACCTATGAAGAAATAGATGGGTGCTATCAGGAGGCGAAAGAGATTGCTGTGATAAGGCAAGGAACCATCTGAGAGAAATTTTATGATAAGCAAAAAATATATTTATAAAACGAACATTTTTTTAAAATATGAGAATTCTTTTAAAAACTTCACCGAATACTACACCAGTTCCTTTTGATTATCAACAGAAACTGGTTGGTACTATTCATAAATGGATTGGAAACAATTCTATTCATGATACGATTTCATTGTATTCTTTCTCTTGGTTAAATGGAGGAAGAAAAGTGGAGGATGCACTTCAGTTTTCACAGGGTGCAACGATGTTTATTAGCTTTTATGATGAAAGTATCATTAAGGTTATCATCAGAACAATTCTTGAAGAACCTGAGATGTTTTGTGGCATGTTTGTAACTGACATAACTATTGGTGCTGAACCTCAATTTTCAGAGCGGGATTTGTATTATTGTGCTAGTCCGATTTTTATAAAGAGAAAATTGGATGATGGAAGCATTAAACAGTATAATTTCAATCATGCAGAGGCAAACCAATATCTTAAGGATACTCTTTTGTCAAAGATGAAAGAGGCAGGATTGGAAGAAGATGAAACGTTGGATATTTGTTTTGATCTTTCTTACACCAAAAAGAAGTTGAAGTTGGTTCGTTATCATGGTATTGGCAATAAGGCAAGTCTTTGCCCGGTTGTCATCAAAGGTAAGCCTGAGACGAAACAATTTATATGGAATGTTGGTGTAGGCAACTGTACGGGTATCGGATTTGGAGCAATTTACTAATTATTAAAGGATTTGATTATGTATGTCGTAACATATAAAGGGCAGTTTGGTTTCATCAAACCATGGACCGCAGTTCGTGATGGAGAAACATTCAGTCAGCAGTTTCTTACACCTTCAATAATAGAAGGCATAGAGAAAAAACTGTTTCCTGAACTATTGAACGTTCCAGGAATCCATAAAATATTGAGGCACAAATTGAAGTATGATTCCCTGGATTCTCAACAGGAAGTGACACAGCCTAGAGGTTGGGAGTATAAAAACAGAACTTTCATTAGAAATCGTTCTGTATTGAAGCGTTCTGTTCTTTTGCATCCGGTTTTATGTATTGCTTTTGAAAACGAAGAAGACGCTGTTATAGCTTCAAAGCAACATGTATGTGTATGTAGAAATGAAGATATACTCTTGCCAGAATCAGAAATCAGAGTGATGGAAGAAGACCAATTCAATCAATTACCTGGTTTTGAATTGCGCTTTGGAAATTCAGAGCAGTCTTTCCTGGTTGGCTATAATCGTTTTAACGATAATCAACCAATGGTTGGCTGGATAGAGTATAATGGTCAATCTTTACTTTAAACGATGTAACTATATGAATATTCATCAAGAAATATTAGCTAAAAGCGAGCAGAATGGACATGTTTGTTTGTATCAGCATCTTAAGAATGTTGCTGATACCGCTCGTGTAATGGCTAAATATTTAGGATTTGATGAACAGATTGCGGTAGAAGGAGCTTTATTGCATGACATCGGAAAGGTAAGTCCTGTGTTCCAGCAATCGTTGATTTCCCCAAACAAGAAGAAGCCTGGCTCTGTTTTTCGCCATGAAATAGCTTCCTTGTTCTTTCTGTCGTTGGTATGTCAGGAACATAGAGAGGCTGTGATAGATATGATTGTAGCTCATCATAAATCTATGTATAAAGATGTTCGGGATTTGGGCATTTTAGATTTAGATGATACATCAGATTGCTTCAAGGAACATTCAAAGTTATTCTCGGAATGGAGTCATATAGCCATTGATATTCTTGAAAGTCTTGGCTTGGAAACCCATGAGATATCTTTGGAAGAGGCAAAAGAAAATTACGAATATGTCATAGACTATTGTGATAGTAGAAAACAGGGATGTTCTGAATGGAGAGGGTTGTTGATGGCGGCAGATCACATGGCTTCTGCTATGGAGACTGCATTTGAAATGCCGCTTGATAAACTCTTCATCAAACCTGATTTGTCTTTTTACAATAGGCAAAGTGAACTCTATCCTTTATCATTGATTTCTTCGGATAGTAAGAAGATGCATACGTTGGTAACGGCTCCAACTGGAGCTGGAAAAACTGATTTTTTGTTGAGGCGTTGTCGTGGAAGAGTTTTCTATACACTGCCTTTTCAAGCATCAATTAATGCTATGTATGATAGAATAAAGAATGATTTGAGTAATACTAATGCTCAAGTTCATCTTCTACATGCAGCCTCTAATCTGAAAGTGAAAGACGGTAAGATAGAAGAAAGTATCATGCAGCGTCATGTTGGTGCAGCAGTGAAGGTCCTTACTCCACACCAGATGGCCTCTGTTGTTTTTGGTATCAAAGGATATGAGGCCATGGCTATGGATTTAAAAGGTTGTGATGTGATTCTCGATGAGATACACACCTATTCTGATGTTATGCAGTCTATAGTTCTACGCATTATAGAAATTCTTGTTGCGCTGGAGTGTAGGGTACATGTTGGTACGGCAACAATGCCGACAGTATTGTATCAGAAGATACTTCAACTATTGGGTGGAGCTGATGCAGTTTATGAGGTAAAGTTGGATTCTCTGACGCTTCAATCATTTAACAGACATCAAATCTACAAGCTCGATGATAAAAAAGAATCTTATGATGTGATAGCCTCAGCAATCGAAAGCAATTCTAAAGTTCTCATAGTATGTAATCAAGTAAAAAGAGCACAGAAACTATATGAGTCTATTGAAGAATTATATCCGGATGTGAAGAAGATGCTTGTGCATAGCAGGTACAAACGAAGCGACAGGGCTAAATTGGAAACAAAGTTGCGTGAAGACTTCAATCAATTAGAAAACGTTCCATGCATTGTAGTTTCCACTCAAGTAGTAGAGGTCAGTCTTGATATCAGCTTTGATATAATGATTACTGAGTGTGCTCCAATTGATGCGCTTACACAGCGTTTTGGACGAATTAATCGCAAGCGTACAAGAGATACCATTGGACACTACAAGCCGATATATGTCATAGCACCATCTGAAGATGATAAAGAAGCTCTTCCTTATAGTCTGGATGTTCTGAAAGATACTTTCAGGGTCCTGCCAGACAGTGGTGACATCATGGAGGAATGTCATGTTCAGAAAATGATAGATAAGGTATATCCAAAGATTGACTTTCAGAATATAGACTTTAGTGGTGTGGCGTTCTTGGAAGGAAAATGGGTGTTAAAGGCACTTTGTCATCATCCGAAATCAGCGTTACTGGAAACGCTTGACATCAATTCTGCTGTTTGTATTACAGAAGAAGATAAAGACAGATACTTATGTGCCAATGGATTGGAAAGAATTGAAATGGAAATACCTGTAAGCTATCATTCCATTGCACATAGAAATCTTGATCAGCTCAATAAGGGGTCGCATCCTTTTGTCATTCCGAACAAAGGATATGATGAAGAAAAGGGATTGTTACCCGATTTGTGTAAAATAGAATATTATCAATCGTTTGAAATACTATAAAATATGATAACATCAAATATTGGAAAGATATTCCTGAATGCTTACAATGAAAAATATGGCACCAGCTATGATGCCCGAACTTTCTTTTTGGAGCAGTTCTATCCCTTGTTTTTTGATCAAAACAAGTATATGATGACTGCAGGCAATTCGCCTTTGGAAAACCCAAAGTTAAGTTGGGATGATATGATAAAGGGGAAAAAGCCTTTTGAGACTCCTGAACAAAGAAAGAACCGCTTCGAAAAATTGATTAAGAAAATCGAAGAAAGTGAAGCTGATGCAAGCATTGCACGTGGTTATGCTTCATTAGATGTTACAGCTACAACATCTGGTCAAGTGACTGATTTGAAGTTACCAAACTCTCAGGAAGAAATCTATACATCGTGGATTGGAGATGCTCTTGGTATTGGAGTGCAGGGAGGCTTTTCGATTCTTTTTAGTAACAAAGAAATTCTTCTTGATATTTTTGAAGGTTGGAAGCTCTATCGTACGAGTCTTAATGAGACAACCATGCTGAAAGGAAACCAGATTAATACTTGGAATGGTCAATGGCTTTCCCATTATTATGATACTAGAGAATATGATGCAGATATGCCTTTGGCGGGATATAATCCTTTCAATGTGAATAAGGATGGAATTATTAGTATCGATACCCAAACATGGACAAAGATTCTCATTGGTATTTCTAAAAAATATAGAAATGCTCAAATTTTGGGCTACATCTATAGCATAGGACAGACAAATACTACCATTGGTTTTATACCATTTAATTTGAACCAAATACGCCGTCCAATTCATCTTTATGAAAAGATATTTGGGATGAGCAATGGTAGAAATGCAGAGTCTTTATGGGGAACTGCAATTGGATTTAAAACGGCTTGTACTTATGGGGCTATAGGTATTAAAGCTATGGAGCCTAAAGGACTTAGAGATTATGTATGTTCAAAAGGAGATAAAGTGCCGAAACAGCCGAAAACTCCTAAAAATGAAGACGAACAAATTAATTTTAACGTATATAAAATTTGGATATTAGCTATGTTGAATAATGATGAATTATGGGAGAAATCCCAAGAGTTGGCTGAGTTGTTGAACGAAGCCTCTAGTGATAAAGATAAGTCTATCAGTACCAAACGTAAAAATTTGGTTGAGACAATGCTCAATGCAACTAATAAGAAACAGTTCATAGCAGCTGCTGCAGAGGTTGTTTCATTCATTGGTAAGATAGATGAGTTTAAAGGAATCGTGAAGGAGATTCATGGTATGCCAACAGACAATGTACCATACTTCTTAACACTTTTGCGTTTCCAGTATAAGACATTATAATAACAATTAAAAATACAAGATTATGAAAGAGAATTCTTTTATTTATTTGCGAGGTCTCAAGCATGCTGCGTTCACAGTATTCTGTGTAGAGGATGGTCAGAAATCTTATTATGACCCACAGTTCAACGTAAGAGTTCCATTTGCTAGTGGTCAACAGGTTAAGCGTTCTATCCTGGAGCAACTTAACGATGTTTTAGGTGTTCAACCTTCTCCTACCGAGTTCTTTTTTGATGTAGATAAGAAAGGTGCGCTTAAAGAAGGTGAGGTCCTTTCGTCTTGTGATCCACATTATGTTGACCAACTTTTAGGTGGTTGGATGAGAACTCCAAAGGGTGGAAAAGAGAAAGCTGTAAAGCGTAGAAGTCCATTTAGTATTTCTGCGATGACCCCTTTGCATCCACTTTTGGCTGCAGTTTCTAAGGAGAATATTTCATTCGATCGTTCAGATAAGCCAAACGTGCATAAAGTTGTTGTGCGCGATGCAAACGGAAATCGTTTGACAGATGAACAGGTTAGTGACTTTTTAGAGGGTAACGATAGAAGTTTGTATCGCAAATGGATTCCAGACAATAGTCGTGCTACAGGTCTATTTGTATATGATGTAGCTATTGATTTACGACGTTTGTTCTGCGTTTCAACTAATCAGTTGGAACCAGAGATTACATCAGATATGGTAGAAAAGTTGAAAGAAGATGGATGGAAGGTAATCACTACTTCTTTTGGTGAATGCTTGTTGATGCCGAAAGAGCAGCGTGAGCAGATTATTCCAGCTATAGCCGATGCTCTGATTGATTGGCATATTACATCCAATCAGGCAAGAACATTCAGTTTGATGGAGACTTTAGCCATTGCTATTAGTGATAATGCTAATACTTTAGCTGCAGCTATTCGTGCCAAACTTGTTGAGGATGGAGAATCTAAACCAAAGACAAAGCCTATCGTTGACGAAAATGCTGGTGCCAAGACATTTATAACTCTTCCATGTGCAAGTTATGTCGTGACAGAAACCGAAAGCGCAGATGCTTTGGCTAAGGCTAAGCAGGAGTTGGTTGATAGAATGATGGCGTTTGATTACGAGAATCAGATTTAATGTAAATGATGAGGCTCCTGGTTTTTACCTGGAGCCTCCTGTTGGTTTTTCTCTATGGTCATAACAGGCACTCATTTCAACTATTACCAGCTTTGCCATCGCAAACTATGGTTGTTTGCCAATGGCATCAACATGGAACAAGAGGCAGACTTGGTCTATGAAGGAAAGCTGGTGCATGAATCAAGTTATCCGCAACGTACATCAAAGTATGAGGAAGTGGAGATTGATGGTATCAAAGTAGATTACTATGATGCCAAGAACAAGGTCATCCATGAGATAAAGAAATCTAATAAGGTGGATAAAGCTCATGAATGGCAACTGAAATATTACATGTATGTTTTCGAGCAACATGGAATAGATGGCGTGAAGGGCATCTTGGAATATCCTCTTTTGAGAAAGACAAAAGAAGTAATCTTGACAGATGTTGATAGAGATGACATTCAGGTTATATCTAAGGACATTATTAAGATAATCTCTCAAGATGTTTGCCCGTCTAAAGTTAAGAAAGGCATCTGTAAGAATTGTAGTTATTTCGATTTTTGTTATATAAACGAGTTGGAGGAAGAAGAATGAAAAGAAGTTTCTATCTGTTCAATCCAGGCATCATGGAACGCAGAGATAATACGCTGAAGTTCACGCCTGTTATCGTGAATGAAGATAATGAAGAAATCAAGCAGCAACCTCGATACATTCCTATTGAGGATGTTGCGGAACTGTATGCCTTTGGAAGTCTGCGGACAAATAGCGCTTTGTTCAACTTTCTGGGGCAGAAAGGTATTCCAGTCCACTTCTTCGACTATTATGAGAACTATACCGGAAGCTTCATGCCAAGGGAAAGTCTTCTTTCTGGCAAGGCATTGTTGGCACAAACATCTGCGTACCAAAATAAGAAGAAAAGGGTAGAATTGGCTCGTAAATTCATTCAGGGAGCAGCTTGGAATATGGTTATGAACCTCAACTATTATAATCGTAGAGGAAAAGACCTGCAAGATATTATCGATACTATTAAAAGATTGAGTAATACTTTGCCAGATGCTAAGGCTGTAGATGAGATAATGGGAATTGAGGGAAATATCAGACAGGCATATTATGCTGCATTCGATATCATTATCGATGATTTCAACATGGGGTCAAGAACCAAGCAACCGCCGGAGAACGAGGTAAATGCTCTCATTTCTTTTGGCAACATGATGTGCTATACCGAAACTCTCCGAGCTATTCATCAAACTCAGTTGAATCCAACGATAAGCTTTCTGCATACTCCGGGAGAAAGGCGTTTTTCGTTATGTCTGGATATATCCGAGATTTTCAAACCTATTATCGTGGATAGAGTCATCTTCAAGGTACTCAATAAGCATGCTTTAAGTACCAGTCATTTTGATAAGAAACTCAACAAATGTCTTTTGAACGAAAAGGGAAAGAAGATTTTTGTAAAGGCTATGGAAGAGCGATATGACGAGACGTTCCGTCATCGTTCTTTAGGACGTAATGTAAGCTATAAGCATCTTATAAAGTTGGAATGCTATAAGCTACTGAAAGATATTTTAGGAATAGAAGAATATAAACCTTTTAAAATGTATTGGTGATATGTATGTGATTATAGTTTACGATGTAGGTGAGAAGCGAGTTGGCAAAATGTTGAAGCTTTGCCGCCAGTATTTGTGTTGGATTCAGAACTCAGTTTTGGAGGGAGAATTATCTGAAGCTAAACTTCGGGAATTGCAAATGAAGATGAAAGCTATCATTGATGAATCCGAGGATAGTGTCATTGTTTTCACCAATAAAATGGGGTATAATATGAACAAACAGATTCTTGGAAAAGAAAGAATGTCTACCGATAATTTTTTATAAAGAGTTGTCGATGTGGTTCTATTTTTCCGTTTCTAGGTTCGGAAAAACCTCCAAAAGTGTTCTTTGACTTATTGAAACCTCCATAAATAGGCAGGTTGTCGTAAGACCGCAGAAAAAATATCTTTAGGCATCGACATTTTTTCTGAAGATTTTTTGTATCTTTGCACCCACAAACCTATTGATTCTTCGAGCATCTATGCCTAAGGATTAACGGGTTCTAATTGTACCTTTATGGACCAACGCCACAAATAAATTATCGTCACTAGTCAACAACGTTTGTTCTAATTGTACCTTTATGGACCAACGCCTTCGGTTAGGGATATATGGCAAATCAAACAGTCTTGGTTCTAATTGTACCTTTATGGACCAACGCCTGGCTTCCAGTCATCAGCGGTAAAACGCTTGATGAGTTCTAATTGTACCTTTATGGACCAACGCCAACGAATCGAGGTAGAATTGTCGCTCAAAAAACGAAAGTTCTAATTGTACCTTTATGGACCAACGCCAAAAGCGATTAAGCGGAGAATGAGAGATTAACGGGTTCTAATTGTACCTTTATGGAATTGAAATCAGGTTAACCAAAACCTTGCAGATTGGTCTCAGAGTTCTAATTGTACCTTTATGGAATTGAAATAAGTAACAAAGGCTAGTGTTTTTCATGGTATTGTGGTTCTAATTGTACCTTTATGGAATTGAAATTAACTAAGGCGAACATCTGTATCAGTAAAATCAGAGTTCTAATTGTACCTTTATGGAATTGAAATTTGAAATAATCCAAAGGTAGATTGCTAAAACGCATGTTCTAATTGTACCTTTATGGAATTGAAATTTGGTATGCAACAATCTGTTGTAGGAGAAATTTGGTTCTAATTGTACCTTTATGGAATTGAAATGGTTTCGCATTCAAGTTCGATGCAGAATCGAATCTTGGTTCTAATTGTACCTTTATGGAATTGAAATCAAAGACAGACTGAAACAGAAGACCCGAGCCGAACGTTCTAATTGTACCTTTATGGAATTGAAATAAGCGAATGAATAGACTCTGCACAATCATTTTCGGTGTTCTAATTGTACCTTTATGGAATTGAAATCTAGGAGTAACCTTCGATGCGTCCCACGACCAGTTCGTTCTAATTGTACCTTTATGGAATTGAAATGCTACAATCTCGCGCAAGCATACGGACGAAGTCCGGTTCTAATTGTACCTTTATGGAATTGAAATCGATATTGCTTTTCACGCAAATCAGCAAGGAACGTTCTAATTGTACCTTTATGGAATTGAAATAGATTAAGGTTTACAACACTCTCAGAACCAAATTGAGTTCTAATTGTACCTTTATGGAATTGAAATATCCAAATTAGTCTGCTCTATTTGACGCTGAACGTCGTTCTAATTGTACCTTTATGGAATTGAAATTGGCATACGCATTTTTAGCTTGAGCATAATTAAGGTTCTAATTGTACCTTTATGGAATTGAAATTTGTTATAAACCATACCTGCAATCTGAGAAGCAGCGTTCTAATTGTACCTTTATGGAATTGAAATATGCCCAAAATCATAACCAGTTTTAGAAGTCAAAGAAGTTCTAATTGTACCTTTATGGAATTGAAATTGAATTAAGACCGAAACAGAAAGCACCGTTGTATCGTTCTAATTGTACCTTTATGGAATTGAAATAAAGAAGCAAAAGGCTAGTGTTTTTCATAGGTATGTTCTAATTGTACCTTTATGGAATTGAAATAGCCGATGCACAAAACTCTGATTTGCAGAATGAGGTTCTAATTGTACCTTTATGGAATTGAAATTGTTTTGTTCAGGAGTTGAACCCTGGAGATTCTATTGTTCTAATTGTACCTTTATGGAATTGAAATGACGATATGTATGCCGGACGAATGATAAATAGGCAGTTCTAATTGTACCTTTATGGAATTGAAATAAATGTGGAAGGGTATGGCACAGTGGAATGGCAAAGTTCTAATTGTACCTTTATGGAATTGAAATGTGTTTATCAGATAAGCACGAATTTCGAACTTAAGTTCTAATTGTACCTTTATGGAATTGAAATCCGGAAATTTGAGCAATAGCGAGATTAGGGTTAAGTTCTAATTGTACCTTTATGGAATTGAAATGTGTTTATCAGATAAGCATGAATTTCGAACTTAAAAGTTCTAATTGTACCTTTATGGAATTGAAATGCCTCTGTGTTACCAGCGTTCTGTTCCACCTCAACCTGTTCTAATTGTACCTTTATGGAATTGAAATAATCAGGAGGCAAAGAATCTTTGACCTGTTGGAAAGTTCTAATTGTACCTTTATGGAATTGAAATTCGTTTTTCCTGAGTGGAGGGGAGCTGCAAGCCCGTTCTAATTGTACCTTTATGGAATTGAAATAATTTTGACACGGCTCCTGCTTCGTTGCCACCGAGTTCTAATTGTACCTTTATGGAATTGAAATGATACTGACTTGTGAAATTGCCAATAGGCAAACCTAGTTCTAATTGTACCTTTATGGAATTGAAATAATTGACTTGTAGGCAACACACCAGAAAAATAATGTTCTAATCGCACCTTTATGGAATTGAAATTAATACTTAAAAATATGTTTTCTTAAACGTTTCAGAGTTCTAATCGCACCTTTATGGAATTGAAATATACGAAATACGTCACGAAGTGGAAGACAAAGGAAGTTCTAATCGCACCTTTATGGAATTGAAATAGCGCAGAAGACTTACAAGGACGCAGCAGCGGAGAGTTCTAATCGCACCTTTATGGAATTGAAATGCACTACCACCATCCATCATAAGATAAGGATTGAGGTTCTAATCGCACCTTTATGGAATTGAAATTTGGGGAAGAGCTGCAACATCAGACTGTTGATAAGTTCTAATCGCACCTTTATGGAATTGAAATACGAACAAGTTATCATCACTAGTCAAAAGCGTTTTGTTCTAATCGCACCTTTATGGAATTGAAATGGCAATGGAAAACAATGCGTAAAGAAGCGAAGATTGTTCTAATCGCACCTTTATGGAATTGAAATTATCTTATGCTCAATGGTTCTAGTACTGGCGTTGCTGTTCTAATCGCACCTTTATGGAATTGAAATGAATTTGACCGCTTAGGACATCAACCGCTTAACTGTTCTAATCGCACCTTTATGGAATTGAAATGTGGCAGAACCAAGATTAAGATTTACAACACTCTGTTCTAATCGCACCTTTATGGAATTGAAATAGAGGGCGACCCATTCGCAGGGGAACTACCTCCTGAAAGTTCTAATCGCACCTTTATGGAATTGAAATACATCAGGAGCAACTTGTGTTCCAGACGAATCAGCAGTTCTAATCGCACCTTTATGGAATTGAAATCAGCCTCAACACGAGGAGACCAACGAGGAAATAGAAGGTTCTAATCGCACCTTTATGGAATTGAAATTGATGTTGAATGATTACGGCCTCAACCCTACTCTTGTTCTAATCGCACCTTTATGGAATTGAAATAATTAAAATGAAAAAGTCAAATTCAAACGTTTTAGAGGTTCTAATCGCACCTTTATGGAATTGAAATTTAAGAGTTAATGTCTTCTTTTCCCTAGATATATGTTCTAATTGTACCTTTATGGAATTGAAATAAACTATCACGATAAGCAGAAAAAGGGCGAGGGCGTTCTAATTGTACCTTTATGGAATTGAAATTAAGTATCAGACATATCAGGGATATCAGAACCACCAGGTTCTAATTGTACCTTTATGGAATTGAAATAGCAACTGCAAAAGTTTAGCGGTTTCGGCATGGCGAGTTCTAATTGTACCTTTATGGAATTGAAATTCATGCACAAAAAGTGATTTTTAATTTTCATATTGTTCTAATTGTACCTTTATGGAATTGAAATTGTCAATGTCCTCGCTTTATTCGTCCGTTCTGGGAGGTTCTAATTGTACCTTTATGGAATTGAAATAATGCGTCTTTGAAACTTGTTTCATCTTCGATTTCTGGTTCTAATTGTACCTTTATGGAATTGAAATTACTCTCTTACTCGCAAGGATGAGAATGGCGTTACGTTCTAATTGTACCTTTATGGAATTGAAATTACGAGGGCAAGTCTTGCTGGATGTTCATGGACGTCCGTTCTAATTGTACCTTTATGGAATTGAAATAACAGCGAAACAGTTACTTGCACCGTTAAATCCGGTTCTAATTGTACCTTTATGGAATTGAAATTTCAGAAAATCAGTGATGACGCATTCGAATCGAAGGTTCTAATTGTACCTTTATGGAATTGAAATGGCAATACCGATAATAGAGCTTGTAAGGAGCAAAAGTTCTAATCGTACCTTTATGGAATTAATTCAGAAGTACTGATAGCTTTAGTATTAGATACCGCAATCTCTAGTTATAAGTGTTCAGAATGTGTCTCCTCCTGCCACAGCATTCGTCTCCTCCTGTCACTGCATTCGGCTCCTTCAGCTATCGCATTCGTCTCCTCCGGTCACTGCATTCGACTCCTTCAGCTATCGCATTC
>OGIM01000375.1_pt1 | contig 16218 bp, 12 predicted proteins | sample 1571801 | NCBI WGS metagenome assembly OGIM01 (sample SAMEA2582106, study PRJEB24529) | metagenome | biome: Human gut stool | place: China | collected 2011
CTGTTCGGCTCGCCAGGGAAACCGAGGCGGAGTTGATGCCTTCTAGCGACTGCAGTTTCTTTTCAACATTGGCAGAGCATACGCTGCAAGCCATGCCTATAACAGGAATTGTTTTTTTCATCTGTTTCTTATATTAATGTTCTGAAATCTATAAGCAGAAGCTTTCATGTCTGCTTTTCTGCCTGCAAAATTACATATTATTTATGACCCCCGCAAGATTTATGGAAGAAATATCCCGATGGATTGATGAAAATCATGATAATAAGGTAGATGAAAAATGTGATGGTTCAGGTAAGGGCATAAAAAAGGCAGGTTCCAAATTGCCTTGGAATCTGCCTCGATCATTTATGGGAGATGATTATTTGACTTCGATATTCTTGGTAGCCTTAGCCTCCTCCTTAGGAGCAAGCTTTGGAATCTCAACCTCAAGAACACCATCAGCTACCTTTGCTGAAATCTTCTCACGGTCAGCGTCTTCAGGGAGTGTGTAGCTCTGCTGATAGTTGCTGTAAGAGAACTCGCGGCGCAGATAGTGCTCGTGCTTATCTTCATCCTTATGTTCCATCTTGTTCTCGATAGCCACATTCAGATTGCCATCGTTATCGATGTTGATGCGAACCCATTCCTTCTTCAGTCCAGGGGCTGCAATCTCCATCTGGTAAGCTTTCTCGGTCTCCTTTACGTTAATGGCAGGAGCGGTAGCATTCATACGTGGCATCATGTCGGTGTTGAAGAATGCGTCATCAAAGAAGTTACTCAACCAATCTGAATTATTATTTCTACGTGCTAACAACATAATTAAAACCTCCAATTTTATTTTACTCATCCTCTCGGTTCCTTGCGGCCCCGTCGGGATTTCTGTTTGTTCTTTATTTATCTGTTCTTTTCGATTGCCTCCGCCTCGAAACTCTGTTGTTCTTTCGAACTCCTTCATCTTTTGGCTTCAGCTTTCACTCTTATGTTGAGCAACTTGCGTGCCAGTGTCGGATTGATGACAATATTGGCAGCAAAGTATAAATATTTTAAACTTTACTGCCAAAATGGGAGGCTTTTCTTAAACTAGGTGCTCTCGTTTTATTTCCCGAATCTGGAAGTATCTACTTCTTCATGCTGCTTGGCTTTGTAGCCGCCGAAACGATAGGTGAGGGAGAGGCCGATGATTCTGCCAAAGTACATTTTGTTGATGACGTGCTGACCTCGGTAGGTGTCATGCAGATGGTTGTCGCCTGTCTCGAAGATGTCGTTGCAGTAGGCTTTCAGCTGGAACTTGTCATCCTTGAGAGGCTTCCAGGTGAGGGCAGCGTTGAGATAGCCTGAGGCAGGGATGTCGATGATTCCCTGGATGGCATCGGTATGGACGGAAGCATCGAGGTTGAGAAGCACATGCTTGCCAAAGAGAAAAGTGCCGTTCCACTGGGCTTGACAGAACCATTTGCTGCGGTCGAATGGAAGATCATAGAAGTGGAAATTCTTGTCGTTCTGATATACGCCAGTGAAGGTAAGGCGATTCTGCCACCAGTTGCCTATGTTGATTGGGGTTGTGAGCATCAAGCCTACCTGGTTTACATGGTCGAAGTTGACATGCTTGTATTCCATCTCCTTCTTCTTGTCGCTCTGGTAAGGAAGCTGACGAAATTCATCTTTCGAATTGTTGAAGAAGAGACTTGCCACGTATCTGCTGTGCAGAATGTAGGTAAGCGAGAGGCTGAGGTCTCGTGATGGCTTCAACGTCGGGTTTCCAACAATCTTTCCATATCCGCCCACATTATAGGTGGTGAAGTTCTTCACCGACCAATAGGTAGGGTAATCTCTGTCGCAATCCAAGTCGAATTGAATGACATGTCCTGCCTTTGGAAGATAGGTGATGGAGAGTGTCGGGAAGAGGTTCCACTCATCCCAGATTGGGGTATGATAATATTCTTCCATGAGCGATGCTTCCATCGTGAGTTTTTGTCCGAATGATTTGCTGGCTCCGATGTAGAAACACATTTGGTCTTCGGTTTGAATGGTGTTGCCATCAGAAGACTTGTTGTTGTTCTCCTGCGAGCTTTTGTCTCTTGATGTGGTGTAATTGATGCCGTAGTTCAAGCCCCAGTCTTTTCCTAAGTCGTGCTCCTGCTTGAGGTAAGCGCGCCATTTGTCGATCCGCTGCTGGCTTGTGATGTCGTAAATCTCATCGTAGAGACTGCTTTTCAGCCATTGTTCATCCGGTGAATTATAATAGGTGTATTCTGCTCCTGCCGAGAAGCCGAATGGTGTGGAGTAATCCAGGCGGAAATTGTGAAATTGACTCTTGGCATGGATTCTGAGAAGGGATGTGAAATCGCCATCATCCTCTGAAGTTCCTCTCGTGTTATTGAGTTGTGAGGTGTAGGCAAAGCTGAGCTGATGATCCTTTGCCAGATGATAGTTGATTCCCAGTCGGATGTTGTGGTTGAGATGGCGTTTGATATTGTCGCTATGTGTAGAGAAGGCATAGGAAGTGCCATCAGTCAAGGTGTGGGCAAACTCATTTTCATAGTAATAATATCTCTTGCCATGACCGAAGGAATAGAGCATGTCTATTTCCCATTTCTTGTTGGTGAAGAGCAAGGAGGCGCGCTCTGTGTAACTGTTGCGGTTCTGGTGGGTGTAGCCGCCGAAGAACTCGCCTTGCAGGGAGTGAAAGCCTGTGTTGTGCTTCAGTAGGAGATTGATGACCTGTCCCTTTACCTGATAGCGGGCAGGGGCTGAATAGACAACTTCAGCGTTGGCGATGCGGCTGGTAGGAATCGTTTTCAGAAGCGAATAGAGCTGCTCGCTCGTCATAGTGGTAGCCTTGCCGTCTATCATCACGGTTACGGATTGGGCGTTGAGAGTCAAGGCATCATCTTGTTCGCTCACGCCAGGCAGTTGCTTGATGGCTTCATAGGCATTATCCACCGGATGGTTTTTGATGAGTTGAGGCAGGTCATAGGTCAATGCTGCTCCTTTCACCTTTACGATAGGTCGGTTGCCTTTTACCATCACATCGGGGAGGGAATGGATAATGCTGTCCATTCTCAGGGAATCATTTCTGTTTCCTTGTGCCCAGCCGGCAAGACTGATGGCCAGGCAAGCGCTTAATATAACCAATCTTTTCATATTCTTCTTATCGTTTTATCTTTTTATCGTTCTTTCGGGAAAAAACTCCCGATTTCGGTTGCAAAAGTACTGCAAAAATCTCGTGTCAGCAAGGAATTTTGATTATCAAGTCTTATCAGAAGTGTTATTTAGTCTTATCAAATCAGAAATAATTCCCTGAAAAGTATCTTACTTATCTTCTTTTTTATTACTTTTGCAAGCATGAAGTTACATCTTAAATACATAGTTACGCTCGTCATCACGGCTCTGGTCTGCATCTTCGCATATCAGGCCTATTGGCTCGTGGGGCTTTATCAGTCTCAGGAAAAGGAGGTTGAAGCAAAAATCAAGGATGGAATGGAATGCGCTCACTTCATGGAGATGAAGAAGCGAATCGAACGATTGCGCAATGATGATAAAGGACCTCATAGACAACTGACGGGTGCTGTTGCTTTTTCTATGGATGAAGACGATGATATTGATCAAAAGGTAAAGGTGAAAAAGGTTCGTGGAGGAAAGGTTGTTCAGTCTGTTCAAACAACTTTTACCAAGCAAGAGAAGCGTAGTGAAGATGACAAGGACCAGGAATTGATGATGATGATGTCGGGCAAGCTGGCAACTATGGTGCAACAAGCGCTGTTTGGCAAATTGAATGAAATCGCCAAACCTGACATCAATGACTATGACAGTGCATGGGTTGCCAAGATGCTTTCAGACAGTTTGTTGGTGGGCGATAATGCTCATCCGCTTCCGCATCAGATTCAGCTTTTTGCAGGAAAGAAGGTTTTGGCGAAAGTGACAACGGAGGGGTATGTGCCTTCTGACAATGCCAAGCAATACCAATATGTGGTTTGTAATGAGGGGGAGGCGAATGAGGAGAAATATGTCCTCACCCTAGAGCCGCTTACGATGACTGTGCTCAGCCAGATGGCAGGCATCCTTGCCACATCGCTCTTCATCATGCTCATCCTGGCTTTCGTCTTCTGGTTCCTGATTCATACGATGCTCAAGCAGAAGACGCTTGATGAGATGAAGAGTGATTTTACCAATAATATCACGCACGAATTGAAGACTCCGATAGCCGTAGCCTATGCTGCCACCGACTCCCTGCTGAACTACGGAATGCTCCAGCATCCTGATAAGGCGCGCAAGTATCTCACCATCGCCCAAAAGCAGTTGCAGACGCTCAGCGGATTGGTGGAACAGATTCTGTCGATGAGTATGGAACGACGGAAATCGATGCTTCTCAATATCGTGGAAGTTCCTGTGAAGGAGGTGATTGAACCATTAATCTCCCAGCATCAACTGAAAGTAAAATCAGGAGTAAGTACGGATAAAAAGGTGAATATTTCATTGTCCGTAGAACCGGAAAATCTGATGGTTTATGTCGACCGGATGCATTTTTCAAATATCGTGAGCAATCTCATAGACAATGCCATCAAGTATTCTGAAGATAGCGTGAAGATAGAAATCAAGGCTTTCCAAAAAGCCGAGGATGAAGTGCTGGTTTCCGTATCAGATAATGGAATCGGTATTGCCCATGATAATTTGCCTTATATTTTCGACAAGTTTTATCGGGTGACGGATGGCAATAAATATACGGTCAAGGGCTATGGTCTCGGGCTTTTCTATGTCAAGAGCCTGATGGAGAAAATGGGCGGTTCTGTTTCCGTAGAAAGCGAACCGGGAAAAGGAAGCTGCTTTACCCTGCATTTTCTTAAAGGTAAAAAGGTAAAAGGGTAAAAAAGTAAAAAAGAAACAATGAATAAGATAAAAGTATTACTGGTAGAAGACGAAACATCCTTGGCGATGATTCTGAGCGACACCTTGGAGGCACAGGGCTTCGAGATGCGCACGGCGCGTGATGGCGAAGAGGGGCTTCGTATGTTTGATGACCAGAAGCCTGATGTGCTGGTAGCGGATGTGATGATGCCCAAGATGGATGGTTTCGAGATGGTGCGCCGTATCCGCAAGACGGATTCCCGTACTCCTGTGCTTTTTCTCACGGCTCGTTCGGCGGTGAATGATGTGGTAGAGGGATTTGAATTGGGTGGCAATGATTATCTGAAGAAGCCGTTTGCCATCCAGGAGCTCATTGTCCGCATCAAGTCGCTTTGTCATCGGGCTTCTGCAGGAAATATTTCTTCTGAAGAACAGGAAGGGGGGAATGTTTCTCCTGATCATCCGAATGCTGCTGATCCATGGCTCTCCATCGGTCGTTATCGCCTGAATGTTACCAGTCAGATTCTGCAGTTGGAAGGTAAGGATACAGAACTGTCACATCGTGAATCCGAAATCCTTCGCATGCTTGTGGAGAGCAAGAACAATGTGGTAGAGAGCAAGGATATTCTCCTGCAACTCTGGGGCGATGACAGCTTCTTCAATTCCCGCAGTCTCCATGTTTTCATCACCAAGCTCCGCCACAAGTTATCTGCCGATGAAAATATCAGAATCATCAATGTGAGGGGAATTGGGTATAAAATGATTTATTAGAGAAAAATGAAAAAGGTTAAATGAAAAAGGTTAAAAAGAAGAAGATAATAATAGCTTGCGACTCTTATAAGGGTTGCCTTACGAGCAGAGAGGTGAATGAGGCGATTGCTTCGGGATTAAAGGAATGGAATGCGGAAGATGCTTCTCCCGAAAAGAAGAATTTGCATTCAGAAGATGCTTCTCCCGAAATCATTACCCTGGAAATGAGTGATGGGGGAGAGGGAATGCTCGATGCTTTTCTTTCGGCGATGAAGGGAGAGCGAGTGAAGATTCATGCCCATGATGCGCTGATGAGATGGATTGAGGCGGAATACGGAATCGTGGATGATACGGCGATTATCGAGATTGCGCAGACCGCCGGACTGGCTCTGATTGAGCCTGAACAGCGCAACCCGATGAAGGCTACTTCCTGGGGTGTGGGCGAGATGATAATGAATGCTTATCGCCGGGGCGTGCGCCGTTTCATCGTGGGCTTGGGCGGCAGCGCCACATCCGATTGCGGCATCGGAATGCTTAAGGCGATGGGCGACGACTGGAAGAAAATCCGCCGGGAATGCAGCTTTGTGCTGGCTTCAGATGTTACCAATCCGCTCTGTGGTGAAAATGGTGCGGCTCATGTCTTTGCCCCTCAGAAGGGAGCTGATGCTAAGATGGTGCAGATGCTGGATGATAGGGCGAGGAAGTTTACCGAGGTAAGCGCCAAGCATTTCGGATATGATAGAAGTGAGGCTCCTGGGGCTGGTGCAGCCGGAGGTTTGGGCTATGCTTTCCTGCAATATTTCAATGCAGAGGCTCGTCCAGGGGCTGAACTGCTTTTAGAGAAAATAGAGGTTGATGCGCTCATTCTGGATGCTGATCTCGTGATTACGGGCGAGGGACGTAGCGACCGCCAGACCTTGATGGGGAAACTGCCGCAAAGAATTCTTGAGCATGTTACCAATCAGAAAATATGGCTAGTATCGGGCGGAGTTAGCGATAGAAAGGCTATGCTGGATGCAGGATTTGATAGAGTTGTTCAGGTTACTCCTGAAGAAATGCCATTGGATGAGGCGATGAAGCCAGAAGTGGCTCGTAATAATATAATAAAGGCAATTCGTGAGCAATTTGCTTTGTAGTTTCAGCTATTATCTGTACCTTTGTGACCGTTTTCAAATAAGGTAAGAATAATGAAGTATATAATTTTTGATTTTGATGGAACCATCGGCGATTCGCAGAGTCTCATCGTGAAGACCTTGCAGGATACGATGCGTGCAAGAAAACTGGAAGTGAAATCGGATGAGGCTTGTGCCAAGACCATCGGTCTTCGATTGGATGAGGCCTTCGTTTCGCTCTTCGGAATGAGTGCTGAGGAGGGAATGGAATGCGCAGCAACCTATCGCGAGATTTTCCTGGCGAACAAGAAGACGATGATCGTGCAGCCCTTTCCTCACGTAATAGAAACCCTGAGAGCGTTGCACCGTCAAGGCTATGTTCTGGGAATGGCCAGCAGTCGAAACCATTGCTCGCTGGATGGATACGTGCATCAGATGCAGCTGGAAGATATTTTCTCTTCTATCGTGGCAGGCGATGATGTGGAGCATGCGAAGCCAGCACCTGATATGGTCTTCAAGGCATTGAAGGAGATGAAGGGAACGGCAGATGAAACCCTTGTAGTGGGCGATATGAATTTCGATGTGGATATGGCGCATCATGCCGGCTGCAAGGCCTGTGCTGTGACTTATGGCAACGGAACTCGCCAACAGCTCGCCTCTGCCGAATGGATCATCGATGATTTAGCAGAACTCCTGGAAATCGTAAAAGAATAAACTGAACTCTGAATAAAAAGATAATTTTATCCTTGCTGGAATAAAAAAGCGGATAAAGTTATCTTTTTATTCATTTTTTTATAGTACCTTTGCACCCGCAATTGGTTTGCTGCCACCTTCTGCCGCCTCAGGCAGGATGAGTGCGTAGTGATTAAAAGGGAATCGGGTGAGAAGCCCGGACAGTCCCGCTGCTGTAAGCGTCTTATTGCGGCAAGCATCATGGTCACTGACATTTTTTCGGGAAGACCGCTTGCCATGAGTTTGAGGACGCAAGTCAGAAGACCTGCCGTTGTCATCTCTACCATCAGGAAGTGATGGAGGATGAAATCATTGAGCCTCGTGGGTTAGGCTTTTGAATGAAGATAAAAACATAATAGTAGATGAAAAGATTGTTTGCAATAGCCATGCTGGGTGTTGTTGCAGGGTCTGCCTTTGCCAATGGCGAAACGCAGGACTCTGTACGAGTGCATCACATCCAAGAGGTGGTGGTTACCTCACGATTGATATCCAGGGAAACTATTCCTTCACAGACATTGGGAGGTGAGGAACTCAAAAAGTTGAATTCCTTGTCGGTGGCCGATGCCTTGCGTTATTTCTCGGGTCTGCAGCTCAAGGATTATGGAGGCGTGGGTGGCATCAAGACAGTCAACATTCGCAGTATGGGTACCAATCACTTGGGTATCTTCTATGACGGCATCGAATTGGGCAATGCACAGAATGGGCAGATAGACTTGGGGCAGTTCTCGCTCGACAATGTGGAGGAGATTTCGCTCTACAACGGTCAGCGTAGTGCCATCTTCCAACCAGCGAGCGACTTTGGTAATGCTGGCTCCGTCTATATCCGTACCAAGGCTCCCCGCTTCATGCTGGGCAGGCGATACAACTTGTTGGTGAGGGCTAAGTATGGGTCGAGCGATACCTTCCGGTTTTCATCGCTTTGGGAGCAGAAACTCTCCGATCATATATCTTCCTCGTTAAGTACAGGTGTGCTGACGTCGAGCGGACGCTATAAGTTTCGTTATAGGCGAGTGACCGAAGATAATACGGTGGCTTATGATACCACCGCCGTGCGCCACAATGGTGACATTTGGGCTTTCCGTATCGAGGAAAACGTGAGGGGAGGCATTGCCGATGGATATTGGAACGTGAAGGCGTACACCTACCATTCGGAAAGGGGAATACCTGGTGCCATCGTCAGCAATGTGTGGCGACGAGGCGAACGCCAGTGGGACCACAATACCTTCGGACAGGCTGTATTCCAAAAGTCATTTGGTGACAAATTCTCTACCAAGGCATTGGCTAAGTATGCCTATTATGTGACGCGCTATGTAAATAATGATGAGACGCAGATACATGTAGACAATACCTATCGTCAGCAGGAGATGTATTTCTCCACTTCGAATGTCTATGAGATATTGTCAAAGTGGAGTGTCTCAATGAGCTATGACTTCAAGTGGAACAAGTTGAATGCCAATATGGTGGACTTTGCTTTCCCTCATCGTTACTCCAACTTTGTGTCGTTAGCCACGGCATTGACGCTGTCACGCATCCAGGCACAAGCCTCGTTGGTGGAGCAGGTGGTCAAGGACCATGTGAAGTATGGGACGTCATCGTCATCTCGCAGCACACTGACGCCAGCATTCTTTGTAAATGTCTATCCGTTCGAATCCAAGTTGCTGGCAGTGAAGGCCTTCGCTAAGAAAAGCTTCCGCATGCCGACCTTCAACGACCTCTACTATGCCGACATGGGTAACAGTAAGTTGAATCCAGAGTCGGCGTTGCAATATGACCTGGGATTTGTGCTGAACAAGGATTGGAAGCAAGGCATCGTCGACCATTTCCGCTTACAGGTGGATGGCTATTACAATACGGTGCACGACAAAATTGTGGCTTATCCCAAGGGACAGCAGTTCCGTTGGACGATGCTCAACTTGGGCAAGGTACACATCAAGGGCGTCGATGCCATGGCAGAAGTGGGACTGGAGCCAGCCAAGGATTGGAAAGTTACGGCCCGCTTGCAGTACACTTATCAGAATGCTCGCGACGTGACCGATCCCAATACCTCTTATTATAAGGACCAGATACCTTATATCCCATGGCACAGTGGGTCGGCTATCTTGGGCCTGTCATGGCGAGAGTGGGACTTGTCGTATAGCTTCATCTATTCCGGTGAACGTTATTCGCAGCAAGAGAACATCCTCTACAACCATCTCCAGCCCTGGTATACGCACGACATGAGCGTGGTTTATCATGCCAGGAGATGGTCGGCAAGACTGGATGTTAACAACATCTTCAGTCAGGATTATGACGTGATACTTAACTATCCGATGCCGAAGCGCAATTATATGCTGACATTGGAATATAACTTTTGAAAAAAATGAAGGATAAGATATATCATCAACCCAATCTGGCAAAGTCTTGGTTTTTAGCCTTGCTTTGTTTTCTGGCTCTATGTATGCAGTCGTGTCGGGATAGCGACATCGTCATCTCATCTGAGCCTGAGGATACAGGCAGTAAGGCTGAGAAGGGCGATGTCATGGGACTCTACTTGATCAATCAGGGCAATATGGGCAGCAACAAGGCTACCCTCGACTATCTGGACTTGTCGGGCGATAATAGCGAAAACGTCATTTATCATCGCAACATCTACTCTGAACGCAATCCTAACGAGATTAAGGAACTGGGTGATGTTGGCAATGATATCAAGATATATGGCTCCAAACTGTGGATGGTTATCAACTGCTCCAACAAGGTGGAGGTGGCAGATGCCTATACTTGCAAAAAAGTAGCGAAGATAGACATCCCAAACTGTCGATACCTTGCCTTTGATGGGGGATTTGCCTATGTGAGTGCCTATGTGGCTCCTGTGAATATGCGCCAGGATGCCGAAGTGGGAGCTGTTTATAAGGTGGACACGTTGACCATGAAGGTAGTGGACAAGGTGACGGTGGGCTATCAGCCCGATGAATTGGCTGTTGTGCATGGCAAACTGTATGTTGCCAACAGTGGCGGTTATCGCAATCCCAACTACGATCGTACGGTGAGCGTCATCGACCTCAAGACCTTTAAGAAGGAGCGGAAGATTGATGTGGCAATCAACTTGCATCGCTGTCGTGCCGATAAGTATGGGCAGCTATGGGTGAGTTCCCGAGGCGACTACAAGGAGGTGCCTTCACGATTGTATTGGCTCAAGCCTAATGCTGCAGGGCAGATGGAAAAGGGAGGTGAACTGGAAGTGCCGGTCTCCAACATGTGTATCGTGGGTGATTCACTATATTATATAGGTGTGCAGTGGAATGAGACTTCACAGAAGAATTCGATAGAGTATGGCATCGTCAATGTCAGCCAACACAAGGTAATTGCTCATTCCTTGTCTAGTGCTCCTGAGATACAATCCATCGAAATGCCATACGGCATCATCGTCAATCCTCAGAAGAAAGATTTCTATCTGATGGATGCTAAGAATTACGTGTCAAGTGGTGAGTTGTTTCACTTCAAGGCGGATGGCACCTTCGATTGGCGAGTGTGGACGGGCGATATTCCGGCAGAGGCAGCGTTTGTTTATCGCAAACCTCAGTTGCCATCGTCGGATCCGAGCCAACCAGCCGAGAAGTATAGCAAGTATATCTTGGCGGTGGATGAGTATGTGCCGGCTCCAGGACAATTCGTCAATACGATGCCTCAATATGAGGAGGGTGACGATGCTAAGGAGATGGCAAGAAAATGTACAGAAGCCATCGGTGGAGACAAGGGCGGTTTGGTGAGTCTGGGTGCCTATGGTGGTTACATCACCTTTCATTTCGATCATTCTATAGCGAATGTGAAAGGTGAGAAAGACCTTTACATCAAGGGCAATGCTTTCAAGGATAATAGCGAGCCTGGCATCGTGATGGTATCGCAGGATGTGAATGGCAATGGGGTGCCCGACGATCCTTGGTATGAACTTTCCGGCAGTGCTGATGTTGACAGTGTGGGCAAGGTGGTATATGGCTATGAGATAACCTATACCAAGGATGTCATGCAAGATATTCCATGGACAGACAATCAGGGAAGGAGTGGAGTTATCAATCGCAATACCTTCCATGCCCAGGAATATTTCCCTTTGTGGTTGTCAAGTCCATTACGCTTCGAGGGTACCCTTTTGCCGCCTAATGGCCATGATACCAGCGGCAATGGAACCCTTTGGGTTTGTGATGCCTTCCGGTATGGATATGTTGACAATGTGAGCAATAGCGACATCGATGGATGTAGTTTCGATATCTCTTGGGCGGTAGATAAGAATCGAAAGCCAGTGGCGCTTGACCACATCGACTTCGTGAGAGTGTATAGCGCACAGAATCAAATGTGTGGTTGGCTAGGTGAGACTTCCACAGAGGTGAGTGGGGCTGAGGACCTGCATCTCCAAAAGTCAATCAGTGCCAAGAGTAGAAAGAGATAATAAATAATAAGATAATTTTAGTAATAAACAAAACAACAATGATGAAAAAGTATTTTTATTTATTGGCACTTGTGTGTGCCACTAGTTTCTTCACAGCATGTAGTGACGACGACGATGACAACACTCCTAAGTATGAGACCATCACTTTCGAGGGTAGTAACTGGAATGCATTGATAGATAATGCTCAGTATGGTGGAAAGATGCTCTATGGAGAGAGTGGTAAGGGTTTCACTGAAGATAATGGAGTTTATGAGTGGACTGATGCTACAACTTCTTTGCATTCAAAGATAAATAATGGCTATGGCTCATGGGCTTATTGGAATGGTGGTGCAGCTGTTTCTAACTATCATAGTACCATTGCTGAAGGTACATCTAATACACAGCTTTCTATTCCTGCAGATCTTGCAGCTCACTCTGGCAGCAACTTCTTGATGATTTATGGTTCAATAGATGGATATAATGCTCCTATTCTTGACTTCAAGGATGGTAAGGCTCACACCATGAAAGGCCTTTGGATTACCAATGGTACTTACTTCCTCAATGTGATGGCTAATGGCAATGACTACTGTGCAAAGGCAATAAGTTCTACCCAAATCTCTGTCGTGTTCGAAGGCTTCAAGGCTGATGGTACTACATCTACAGGTACAGTTAAGTACACAGTTCAGGATGGTACAAACTCTTTGAAGAGCTGGCAGTATGTTGATCTCTCTTCTCTTGGCGAGATTAGTAGCTTGAAGGTAAACTATGAGGCTTCAGACGATATGAAGGGGAAGTATGGTTATAATGCGCCTGCTTATATAGCTGTAGATGACGTAGAAATCTATAAGTAAATCTGATACAGCGATAGTTTCTTATGAAAACGGCTGCATAGAAACAAAAAAGAGGGTGCGTCTTGTACTTATGACACACCCTCTCTTTTGTTTTTTATTGTTTCCGAAACGATTATTCTTATCGTTTCCAAGTCCTTCTTTTCGTTTTCGAATCTTTATTCCTCCATCAACTTGCGATAGCGACCCTTCTTGATCTCTGTATCTCCAAGACGGCGCGCCTTGTTGATTTCATACTCAGAATAGCTGCCCTCGAAGAAGAAGACCTCACCATTGCCCTCGAAGGCAAGAATGTGGGTACAGATTCGGTCGAGGAACCAGCGGTCGTGGCTGATTACCACCGCACAACCGGCAAATGCCTCCAAACCTTCCTCCAAGGCACGCAGCGTGTTCACGTCGATATCGTTGGTAGGCTCATCGAGAAGCAAAACATTGCCTTCCTGCTTCAATGCCAATGCCAACTGCAGACGGTTACGCTCACCACCCGAGAGAACACTGCAGAGCTTGCTCTGGTCGGTGCCCGAGAAGTTGAAGCGGCTGATGTAAGCACGCGCATTCACATCTCTTCCACCCAGACGCAAGGTCTCGTTGCCCTGGGAAATCACCTCGTAAACAGTCTTCTGAGGGTCGATGTCCTTGTGCTGCTGGTCAACATAAGCCAGCTTCACGGTCTCACCCACCTCGAATGTTCCGCCATCTGCCTGCTCCAAGCCCATGATGAGGCGGAAGAGGGTAGTCTTGCCGGCTCCGTTAGGACCAATCACACCTACGATGCCGTTAGGAGGAAGCATGAAGTTGAGGTCGTTGAAGAGAACCTTTTCGCCGAACGCCTTCTTAACGTGCTGAGCCTCAATCACCTTGTTACCCAGACGAGGACCGTTAGGGATGAAGATTTCCAGCTTCTCCTCGCGCTCCTTCTGCTCCTGGTTGAGCATCTGCTCGTAAGAGTTCAGACGAGCCTTACCCTTAGCCTGACGGGCCTTAGGCGCCATGCGAACCCATTCCAACTCGCGCTCCAATGTCTTGCGGCGCTTAGAGGCAGTCTTCTCCTCCTGAATCATTCGCTTGGTCTTCTGGTCGAGCCATGAAGAGTAGTTGCCCTTCCATGGAATACCTTCGCCACGGTCCAACTCCAGAATCCACTCGCTCACGTCGTCGAGGAAGTAGCGGTCGTGGGTAACGGCGATAACCGTACCCTCATACTGCTGCAGGTGCTGCTCCAGCCAGTCGATGCTCTCAGCATCCAGGTGGTTGGTAGGCTCATCGAGCAGGAGTACATCCGGCTTCTGCAAGAGCAGGCGGCAGAGAGCCACGCGGCGGCGCTCACCACCCGAGAGATTGGTAACAGGCCAATCGCCAGGAGGACAGTGGAGGGCAGCCATCGCACGCTCCAGCTTGGAGTCGATGTTCCAGGCATCGGTAGCATCAATGATATCCTGCACCTCAGCCTGACGCTGCATCAGCTTGTCCATCTTATCAGGGTCTCCGTAATATTCTTCGAGACCGAATTTATTGTTGATGTCCTCGTATTCTGCGAGTGCATCATAGATTTTCTGCACACCCTCCATCACGTTTTCCTTCACGGTCTTGTTCTCGTCGAGCGGAGGATCCTGAGGCAAGTAGCCCACAGAGTAGCCTGGGCTCCAAACCACCTCACCCTGGGTAGGTTGCTCAAGTCCTGCGATGATTTTCATCAACGTAGATTTACCGGCACCGTTCAAACCGATGATACCGATTTTTGCTCCGTAGAAGAACGATAGGTAGATGTTCTTCAGAATCTGTTTCTGGTTTTGTGGGATAATCTTAGATACGCCCACCATTGAGAAGATGATCTTCTTGTCGTCAACTGTTGCCATGTATATAAATAAATGTGTATTTGTGAATAAATTGCCGAGTTTGGCACTAACAGTTGCAAAGATACATTATTTTTTTGAAATTCTCGCCTTTCTTTCAAAGAAAAGTTGTATATTTGCATTGATAACATCAAATAGAGGCATTTTGTGATGCTTCTTTCATCTTTTAAAAAGAAAGGATATTTATGGATGCAACCTATATAGACCTGACTGTTCGCCTGTCTTTAGCTCTCATTTTAGGAGGAGCGATAGGCATCGAAAGAGAATACCGTGCCAAGGAGGCGGGGTTCCGAACTCACTTCCTGGTAGCCTTGGGTAGTGCGCTTTTCTGTGTTGTTTCCCAGTATGGATTTGGCTTTGATCTGAAGGATTCCTCGCGTGTGGCTGCCCAAGTGGTTTCTGGTATCGGATTCCTGGGCGCCGGTACCATCATCTTCCAGAAGAATGTGGTCAGGGGGTTGACTACGGCTGCTGGTTTGTGGGTGACGGCAGCCATCGGATTGGCTTGCGGAACGGGTATGTATGTGGCTGCAGCTATTACTACGATGATGGTGTTGATGGGACTAGAGGTGCTGAATTATCTGATACCGCAGTTGGGAACCTCTACCATCGAACTGAATTTCTCTGCTCCATCAAGGGACAGCGTGAAGGAATTCATCAGTAAAATCAAACAGAAAGGCATGGAAGTTCATTCTTACGAACTGAAAGAACGGAGATTTTCTAAGGAAGAATTTGTGGAGGCGAGCATTGAAATAAAAGCCAAACGGGGGTTCCATACGCTGGAGATTCTTGATTATATGAATGATTTTTCGGACGTCACGATTTCGACGATTAAATAGAAAGAAAAGATAAAAAGGAGTTAAGACCATCATCTTAACTCCTTTTATCTTTATATGCTTAGAAAATCCTAGCCAGATAGTCGTAATGTTCGCCTTCTGCCACGAGTTCGCCATGCATACCGCAGGTTTCGGCGATGGATTTGAGCAATGGGAAATCTACGTAGAGCCAGTCGAAACAGTCTCCCTTAATGTCTTTGTAAATCATCTGATAATCCACTTCACCATAGTAGGCACCATTCAGATTGATGTCGAAACTTCCGTCTTCATTCTCGTAGATATATTTGAGGTCGGAGGAATCGATAAGAATCTGTCCGCCCTTGTTGAGCAAAGCCTTGAGACGGTTGAAGAGGGTAGGGAGATGTTCTATCTTTCCGGCGATACCCGTTCCGTTCATCAGGAGGAGGATAGTATCGAACCCTGTTACCAGATGTTCATCGAAAAGATTGATGCATTCCGCATCCTTTACTCCTCTCAGTTCCATCGCTTCGCAGCTCAGAGGAGAAATATCAATGGCTTTTACCTCCAAGCCCTTCTCCTGCAAGGCGAGCGTATGGCAGCCGCTGCCGGCTCCGATATCCAGTACACGCCCTTTTGTGAGTTGCAAGGCCTTCTGCTCCAGCATCGGCATCTCCTCAACTTTTCTGAAGAGATGTTTCACCGGCATTTCGTCCTCTTCGAACATAGAAGAGAGCACACGTAATCTTCCTGCTCTTCCCGATTTCTGATAATCAAGGATAGCGGCACCCATCGGGTCTTTGTCTTTTGATAATATCTTTATATTCATTTATTTTGCAATTTTTGAGTGCAAAATTAATGCTTTTTCATTGAATATGCAAGTTTTGAGGAGATATTCTGCTGCTT
>OGIM01000376.1_pt1 | contig 16218 bp, 12 predicted proteins | sample 1571801 | NCBI WGS metagenome assembly OGIM01 (sample SAMEA2582106, study PRJEB24529) | metagenome | biome: Human gut stool | place: China | collected 2011
GTGTGGACGGCATCTATACCGCCGACCCAGAGAAGGATCCTACCGCTACCAAGTTCAAGGATATCACCTACGATGAAATCTACACCAAGGGCTTGAAGGTGATGGACCTCACGGCTACTACCATGTGCAAGGAGAACGACCTTCCTATCTACGTATTCAATATGGATGTAGTAGGCAACCTGAAGAAGGTGATGGATGGTGAGGAGATTGGTACGCTCGTACACAACTAATCATCAGAGATCATATAAAAAATAAGGCTTACTTCCCGCCGGAAGTAAGCCTTTGTTATTCCTTAATCTTTTTATCTTTGTTAGAAAGCTGATGCCTATACTAACAATTAACGCCTTTCCTTGAAAAGGAAATGACAAAACCTATATTTTTATTTTTTCTTCAGAAACATGATCCAGGAGAGAAGTACGTACATCAGGATGATAGGCCACCATCCCTCCAGGAATCCTCTTGCTCCTTCGGCAGCCACAGATACCGCAAGAACGGCGATGGCGAAACCGGCAAAGCAATACTTCACCTCGTTGCCCTTGAACGACCACTGCTTAAACTTCAGGGCGAACAGCGGCAACTCGCATACCAGCAGGAAGCTGGTGATGAAAATCAGCGCCAGCACGAGATATATCGACCAGCTCTGGTTGGTAATCCAGCTGGGGCTGCTTACTACCAGCGAACCCCAGAACAGCGCATTGGCTGGCGTAGGTACGCCGATGAAAGAGGTAGTCTGGCGCTCATCCAGGTTGAACTTCGCCAGTCTCAGGGCAGAGAAAGCTGCGATGATGAAGGCTACGTATGGCAACCAGGGGCGCAAAGGCTCCAGAAACTCCGGATACTCCATTACAAAGAGTTGTGAGAATACGATGGTGGCGGGTGCTACGCCAAAGGTCACATCGTCGGCAAGCGAGTCCAGCTCCTTGCCGATAGGCGATGAAACGTGCAGCAAGCGGGCGCTCATACCATCGAAAAAGTCAAAAACAGCTCCAATGATAATCCACAACAGTGCCATTTCGGGATTTCCCCCGAAGGCAAACGATGTAGCGATGCAGCCTGAGATGAGGTTGCAGCAGGTAATCGTGTTTGGAATATGCTTCTTAATACTCATTTTTTCTTATTTCAGTTTTGCTATGATTGTCTGATCACCTGTGGTTGACTGTCCCATCTTCACGCATACTTCCGTGTCGAGAGGCAGATACACATCCACTCGTGAACCCAGTTTGATGAATCCGAGATGCTCATCGATGTAGCACTCTTCTCCCTCCTTGGCATAGGTTACGATGCGGCGGGCTACGGCACCGGCAATCTGTCGGCACAATACATCCACACCCTCAGGGGTGGTGATCATCGTGTCGGCGTGCTCGTTCTCCTCGCTCGCCTTAGGCAGCCATGCCTTCAGGAACTTTCCGTCCTCGTGCTTCACGAACTTCACCTTGCCATCCACCGGAAACCAGTTGGCATGTACGTTCCAGAGACTCATGAAGATGGAAATCATCAGTCGCCTGTCGTTGAAGTAAGGTGCATTCTCCACTTCCTCTATCACCACGATCTTGCCGTCGGCAGGAGCTACCACGAGTTTCTCGGTATCTTCCACGTTCAGGAATCTGATCGGGCATCGGTAGAAGTTGAGCACGATACCATATACTACACCGAAGACCACAAGGAATGCCCAGAAAGGTATCTTGTTGTCAAAGGCCATCCACAGTACTGCTGCGACAGCCACCAGTGCTATACCGCCGAACACCAGCTGGTCGGTGCCTTCGCGGTGAATTCTTATCTTTTTTAGTTTCTTGATTTTTTGTCCCATGAGAAAGGTTTACGTTTTTATTTTCGGTGCAAAGGTACGTCATTTTTATCGTTTTTGCAAATTTTTCTCCCATTTCTTTTGGCAATATCAACTTTTAGCAGTAACTTTGTTCTCAAATTACGAATTTTAACGCAAAAAATGGAAGATTTTGTTCATTTACACGTCCATACACAGTATTCCATCCTCGACGGCCAGTCCAAGATTCCACGTCTGGTGGACAAGGCCATCAAGGATGGCATGAAGGGTATGGCAGTAACCGATCATGGTGTGATGTTCGGCATCAAGGAGCTGGTTGACTATTGCGGAAAGGTCAACAAAGACCGCAAGAAGGAGGGACTCGAACCCTTCAAGCCCATCATCGGTTGCGAGATGTATGTGGCACGACGCACCAAGGGCGACCGCGAGAAGGACAAGGGCGATATGAGTGGTTACCACCTCATCGTGCTCGCCAAGAACTATAACGGATACAAGAACCTCATCAAGCTGGTGAGCAATTCGTGGGTGGATGGATACTACATGCGCCCTCGAACCGACCGTGCCGACCTGGAGAAGTATCACGAAGACCTCATCGTCTGTTCGGCATGTATCGCCGGCGAGGTGCCAGCCAAGATCCTGAAGGGCGATATCGCCGGTGCCCGTGAGGCATGCGAGTGGTATCACAATCTCTTCGGCGATGACTATTACCTGGAGCTGCAGCGCCACAAGGTGCCCGATGATCCAAGCCTGCTCGCCAACCGCGAGGCTTACGAACTGCAGCAGAAGGCGAACAAGGTGCTCATCGAGTTTGCCAGGGAATACGGCATCAAGCTCGTATGCACCAACGACTGCCACTTCGAGGACAAGGAGACAGCCGAGGCGCACGACCATCTGCTCTGCATCGCCACCGGCAAGGACCTTGACGATCCTAACCGCATGCGCTATTCCAAGCAGGAGTGGTTCAAGACCCGCGAGGAGATGAACGAAGTGTTCTCTGATATCCCCGAGGCGCTCTCGAATACCCTCGAAGTATTGGATAAGGTGGAAATCTACAGCATCGACCACGGTCCTATCATGCCGTTCTTCCCCATTCCGGAGAGTTTCGGTACCGAGGAGCAGCTGCGCCAGAAGGTGTCGGAAGAAGACCTCTACAGGGAGTTTACCACTGATGAGAACGGAGAAAACCAGCTGCCGCCCGAGGAAGGTCAGAAGGTAATCGACCGTCTGGGCGGCTACGACAAGATATACCGCATCAAGTTTGAGGCTGAATACCTGCGCCACCTCGCCTACGAGGGAGCCAGGAAGCTTTATGGCGATCCGCTGCCCGAAAATGTGGATGAGCACGTGAACTTTGAGCTCCACGTGATGAAGACCATGGGTTTCCCGGGCTACTTCCTCATCGTGTCCGACTTCATCAGGGCGGCACGCGAAGAGCTGGGCGTGATGGTGGGTCCGGGACGTGGATCAGCGGCAGGTTCCGTAGTGGCATATTGCCTGGGAATCACCAAGATCGACCCTCTGAAGTACGACCTGCTGTTTGAGCGTTTCCTGAACCCAGACCGTGTGAACCTGCCTGATATCGATACCGACTTCGATGACGACGGCCGAGGCAAGGTGTTGCGCTGGGTAATGGATAAGTACGGTCACGAGAACTGTGCCCACATTATTACATACGGTTCGATGGCCACCAAGAACTCCATCAAGGATGTGGCGCGCGTAGAGAAGCTGCCTTTGGACAAGGCGAATGCACTCTGCAAGGCGATTCCCGACCGTCTGCCCGACGGAGCGAAGATGAACCTGACCAATGCCATCAAATATACCCCCGAGCTGAAGGAGGCAGAATACTCCAGCGACCCCCGCGAGAGCAATACCATCAAGTATGCCCGCATGCTCGAGGGTACCATCCGCGGCACGGGTATCCATGCCTGCGGATTCATCATCTGCCGCGACCCTATCAGCAACTGGGTGCCTGTATCTACTGCCGATGACCCTGATTTCCCGGGACTGAAGACGGCAGTAACCCAGTACGACGGTCACGTGATCGAAACCACCGGACTCATCAAGATGGACTTCCTGGGTCTGAAGACCCTCTCCGAGATGAAGGAGGCGTGCAAGGTGATCAAGCAGACCACGGGCGATGTCGTAGATCTCGATACCATCCCTATCGATGACGAGCTGACCTATCAGCTCTATCAGCGCGGCCAGACCATCGGAACCTTCCAGTTTGAGTCGCCGGGTATGCAGAAGTATCTCCGTGAGCTGAAGCCTACGGTTTTCGAGGACCTCATCGCCATGAACGCCCTCTACCGTCCAGGACCTATGGATTATATCCCCGACTTCATTGCCCGCAAGAACGGTCAGCAGGCCATCACCTACGATATCCCCTGCATGGAGAAATACCTCAAGGATACCTACGGCATCACGGTGTATCAGGAGCAGGTGATGCTCCTTTCCCGTCAGCTGGCAAGCTTCACCCGAGGCGAGTCGGATGCCCTCCGTAAGGCGATGGGTAAGAAGAAGAAGGCTATCGTAGATGCGATGAAGCCGAAGTTCATCAAGCAGGGACAGGAGAACGGCCACGATCCGGCTGTGCTCGAGAAAATCTGGGGCGACTGGGAGAAGTTTGCATCCTACGCCTTCAACAAGTCGCACGCCACCTGCTATTCCTGGGTAGCCTATCAGACTGCCTATCTCAAGGCGCACTATCCTGCCGAATATATGGCGGCGCTGATGACCCGACGCTTTGCACAGATTACCGAAATCACCAAGCTGATGGAGGAGTGCCAGTCGATGGGCATCAAGACCTTGGGACCGGATGTGAACGAGAGTTACCGCGTGTTCGGTGTGAACGAGCATGGAGAGATACGTTTCGGTCTTTCAGCCATCAAGGGTATGGGTGCTCCGGCCGCCGATGCCATCGTGGCAGAGCGCCTGAAGAACGGCCCTTATAAGAACATCTTCGATTTTGCCGAGCGCGTGGATTTCTCCAATGTCAACCGCAAGGCATTCGAAAGTCTGGCTTTGAGTGGCGGTTTCGACAGCTTCGGCATCCGCCGCGAGCAGTACTTCGGCAAGAACAGCAAGGGCGATACCTTCCTGGATACGCTCGTAAGATACGGTCAGCTCTACCAGCAGGAGCAGCGTGAGGCAGCCACTTCGCTCTTCGGAGGCGTAGAGGCGGTGGAGATAGCCACCCCTCCTATACCGGAAGCTGAATCCTGGAGCACCATCGAGAGGCTCAACAGGGAGCGTGAGCTCGTGGGCATCTATCTCTCGGCTCATCCGCTCGACGATTACGAAATCATCCTCCGCAACCTCTGCAATACCCACTGCTCTGAACTGGGCGACAAGGTGGAGCTTGCCAAGAAGGAGGATGTGGTGTTCGGCGGTATCATCACCGGGGTGAAATCCAAGTTCACCAAGACCGGAAAGCCGTGCGGCTTCGTCACCATCGAGGATTTCGAAGGATCGGGCGAGCTGGCGCTCTTCGGTGAGGACTGGGGCAACTGGCGCGGCATCATGGTAGAGGGCAGCACCATCTTCGTTACGGCGAAGTGTGTGTCCCGTTACGGCAACAGCAACTATCTTGACTTCAAGATCAGCACCGTGGAGTATCTCCAGACCGTGAAGGAGAACCGTCTGGAGAAGTTTACCATCATCGTGGACAGTACTGTGATAGACGAAACGCTGGTGAATGATATCAAGACGCTGGTGGAGAATGATGAGGGCAAGGCTCAGCTCTTCCTTCAGATTCACGATGCCGAGACCAAGACCAATGTGCTGCTGCGTGCGCAGGACCGCACGGTGGGAGTGAGCAGGGATCTGATACAGTTTGTCAACGACCATCCGAAGATGTCGTATCAGATCAATTAAAAATAATTCATGAGAATATTATTAACTATATAAAAAGGAAGAAAAAATGGAAGTAACAATTACAACCGAGAATTTCGAGAGTTACAAGAATGGCGAGTTGCCATTGGTAGTAGATTTGTGGGCTACATGGTGTGGCCCTTGCCGTCAGATTGCTCCTATCGTGTCAGAATTGGCAGGGGAGTTTGACGGTAAGTTGGTAGTTGGTAAGTGTGATGTAGAGGAGAACGACGACATCGCAATGGAGTTTGGCGTTCGCAATATCCCTACCATCCTTTTCTTCAAGGGTGGCCAGCTCGTTGACAAGTTTGTTGGTGCAGCCAACAAGTCAACCCTCAAGGAGAAGTTTGAGGCTCTGCTGTAAGAGAGGGCAGACGACTAAAAAAATACGTCCCGGTGCGGCATCAGCTGCATCGGGACGTATGCTTTTTTGTTAGAATCCGAATTTGCGAAATAGCCTCTAGAATTCTACGCTTCTGCTACCATCTTCCTCCACGGTGATGGTCACCTTGGTACAATCCTCCGGCAGCAGGTCCTCGATGAGTTCCGGCCACTCCAGGAAGCAGAGGTTTCCGCTGTAGAAGTAATCCTCGTATCCCATATCATACACCTCATCAATCTTCTTGATGCGGTAGAAGTCGAAATGGTAGATAGAATCGCCGTTTCCGGCAGTGTATTCGTTGACGAGAGCGAAGGTAGGCGAGGTGATTACATCCTCCACGCCCAGTTCCTCGCAGATAGCTTTAACGAAAGTTGTCTTTCCGGCACCCATCTTGCCATAGAAGGCAAAGACCTTGCCGTCGCCCATGTTCTGCAGGAATTCCTTGGCTGCAGCATGGATGTTGTCTAATGAATCAATCTTAATCTTCATATTTTTTACTTTGAACTTTGAATTTTGAACTTTGAACTTTATGATTACTATAAACTATTAACCAGTAACCGTTAAGTATTAACCGTTAACTATCACTGTTTTCTCTTTCTCGGTGTCAGTGTGATGATCGGAATGAGCATTTCCTCCATCGAGATGCCACCGTGCTGGAAGGTATCCTTGTAGTACGAAACGTAGTAATTGTAGTTGTTCGGATAGGCGAAGAAGGCGTCTCCGTAGGCAAAGACATACGATGTACTCAGGTTGGGAGCAGGCAACTGTGCCCTTTTCGGGTCCCTGATGGTGAAAACCTCCTTGGCATTGCAGGCCAGGTTCTTGCCCAGCTTGTAGCGCAGGTTGGTATTCGTGTTGCGGTCGCCGATGATCTTGATGGGCTTCGAGGCGCGGATGCTTCCGTGGTCGGTGGTGATCACCACCTTGCAGTCATCCTGCGACAGTCTTCTGAACAGTTCCGAGAGCACCGAGTGGCGCAGCCAGCTCTGCGTGATGCTGCGGTAGGCACTCTCCGTATTGGCGAGCTCGCGTACCATCTTCGATTCCGTCCGGGCATGCGAGAGCATGTCGATGAAGTTGATTACCAGCACGTTCAGGTCCTTCTCCCTGCATTCGTTGTAGTGCTCCATAAACCGGTCGGCGCCCTGCGAATCGTTCACCTTGTGATAGCTGAAGCTGTATCGCTTGCGGTATCTGTCGAGCATTGTCTGTATCAGCGGCTCCTCGTTCAGGTTCTTGCCCTCCTCCTCGTCTTCATCCACCCAGAGCTCCGGAAACATCTCGGCAATCCTGTTGGGCATCAGACCGCTGAAGATGGCGTTCCGGGCGTATTGCGTGGCGGTAGGCAGGATGCTCATATACATATCTTCGTCTATGTCGAACAGTTCGCCGATGTCAGCCGCCAGCATCTTCCACTGGTCGTATCTGAAGTTGTCTATCACGATGAGGAACACCTTCTCCCCCTTGTCCAGAATCGGGAAGATCCTGTTTCTGAAGACATCCGGGCTCATCATCGGGCGGTCGTCGGAAGAAGATGCATTCCCATTCTTCCCGGTATTCCCATTCTTTCCGGCATTCCCATTCCTCATCAGGTCTATCCATTCCAGATAGTTCCTGGCGATGAATTTGGCGAATCCGATGTTAGCCTCCTCCTTCTGCATGGCGAGCATTTCGGTCATCTGGCTGTCTGTATCGCTCAGTTCCAGTTCCCATTTCACGAGTCTTCTGTATATCTCCATCCAGTCGCTGCAGGTACGGCAGTCCATCATCTTCAGGGCAATCTGCTGGTAGTCCTGCTGGTATCCGCTCTGCGTCATCTCGGTCACGATATCCTTTTGGTGGATGTTCTTTTTCAGCGAGAGCAGGATCTGGCTCGGGTTGACGGGCTTGATGAGATAGTCGGCGATTTTCGACCCGATAGCCTGGTCCATGATGTTTTCCTCTTCGCTCTTGGTACACATCACAACGGGAGTAGCGGGCTGGATGTCCTTGATTTGCTGCAGGGTCTCCAGGCCGCTCAGTCCAGGCATCATTTCATCGAGGAGGATGAGGTCGAAGGATTGCTGTCGGCATAGCTCGATGGCATCCGATCCATTGCTCACCGTGGCAACCTCGTAACCTTTTTTCTCCAGGAAGATGATATGCGCCTTGAGGAGCTCAATCTCATCATCGATCCATAGTAATAATCCGTTGCTCATATTGCATTATCCTTTTAGAGTATCTTTTTGCTGTATCCTTTTAGGATATGTTTTTATTTTCGAGGTGCTAAAGTACAAAGAATAATTGAATGACGGAAGAGAGTTGTGGTTAAAGAAACTTAATTGAAAAAAAAAGGTGTGTCATAAGTTTAGATTATGGCAGCCGAAGTCGGGCTGAAAGCCCAAAAGCTCCTAGCCCAGGGCATCGCCCTGGGTAATGTTGACAAAAAGTAAAGTCGCCCTGAAACCCAGGGCGTGGAACTCCAGCCCGAGGAGGTGAACGTGCGCCTGGGTAGGGTTTCGGGTAAGAAGGCGCAGAAGATGAAGGGCACTACGGCGATTCCCGTATCTGGCTGCATCGCCTGAATCATCAGGATTCTCGGTCTTTTTTATAATATTAAGACCGGGAATCCGTTATTATTATCGAAGATAAAAGTAATCAATCAAAAATAATAAAAAAAAGAAAGAAAAGAAGAAACAATGCTCAAGATTGTAATGATCATGCTATGCGGAATTGGTACGGGGTACCTGCTCCGCAACAAGAAAATGAGTTTTATCGGCCGTATCATCACGGCACTTATCTGGGTGCTCCTCTTCCTGCTCGGCATCGAGGTGGGAGCGAACCCCCGTATTATCAATGGTCTTCAGACCCTGGGACTCGAAGCCATCGTGCTAACGATAGCCGGAAGTCTGGGTAGTGCAATCTTTGCGTGGGCATTGTGGAGATATGTCTGCAGAAAGGAGGCTGGAAATGAAAGGTAGTCTGATTATCGTTTGCTTCTTCGTGCTGGGCATCATCGTGGGAGTGTGGGATGTGATTCCTGCCAGTTTCCTGGCGAGCGACGTGAGCTATTATGCCCTCTGCTGCCTGATGTTTTGCGTGGGCATCAGCATCGGTTGCGATACCTCTATCCTGAAGAGTTTCAGAAAGGTGAATCCCCGGCTGATGATGCTGCCGGTGATGACCATCCTGGGAACCTTTGCCGGATGCGCGGCTGCCTCCCTGATACTGGGACACCGTCAGATCTCCGACTGTCTCGCCATCGGTTCGGGCTTCGGATACTACTCGCTGTCGAGCATCTTTATCACGCAGTATCGGGGTGCCGAGCTGGGAACCATCGCCCTGCTTGCCAACATCTTCCGTGAGATTCTCACCCTTCTTGGTGCGCCTCTGCTGGCGAAGTATTTCGGCAAGCTGGCGCCTATCAGCGTGGGTGGAGCCACCACGATGGATACCACGTTGCCTATCATCACCCGCTATTCGGGCGAGAGCTTCATCATCGTTTCCATCTTCCACGGCTTCTGCGTAGATTTCTCCGTACCGTTCCTGGTTACCTTCTTCTGTTCGCTCTAACGGCTTCCTTGCCGCTAGAGCTTTCTTGCTTTATCAGAATCCATCCAGCTCGATGTATTCATCATCGGCTTCAGATTCTGGGGCATTCGAGTCATCGAAGTAGATGCCGGTATCGGTATCTTCTGCGGGCTGGCTCTCGATATCGATTCCATTATCTTCAGGATTCTTCTTCTGAGAATCATTTTCTTCCTCCAGAGCATCTTCCTCCTTCTGGGAATCCTTATCCACTACGATTTCCGTTGGCTCCATCAGCAGGCGCATCTTGCTGATCTTCAGCGGTGCAAAGTAACGGGTATAGAACTTGTCGTAATCATCATACGAGAGATTTCTGCCCAGAAGCTCGAGGTTTGGCTCGCTGATCACGTAGCTTCTCGCCTTGGAAATCAGACGGAGGATGCCGGTTTGCTTATGCAGCTCGTTGGCATACTGGCGCGCCTCGTCGTAGTTCTGGAAACCGCTTACCTGCAGGCGATGCAACCCCTGGAGGTCTTCGATGCTGATGTCGAAATTGCGCGCCATATAGGTGGTGAAGTTATACTTGGCTACCTCGAAGAGCAGCTGGTTCTCGTTGACGGAATCTGGACTGTAGGCGAGCAGGAAGACAAAACGGTCGTTGCGGTCGGCTGAGAATCCTTTCTGCCGGGTGGAGTCCTGGGAGCTGAGCACATAGCTGCGTTTCGCCCAGACATTACTCAGGTCGAACTTTCCGCCGTAGAGTCGTCTTCCGGCATTCACGCCGTTTACGATCATTCCCGCCATCTCGCTCAACCGACTGTTGGGATATTGCGCTATCACCTGGTTCATCTTTTCCAGACATTCGGAAACCTTGCCCTCGTTGAGCTGGGTCATACCGCTGATGAAGAGGAACTTGTCGCGGTTGGCGCCAGTAGGGAACCGCTTGTCTGATATTTCCGAGTTGTGCATCACCACCTCGTACTTGCCCTCCTTGAATGCCTGGTAGGTGAGGGTGTAGATGGAATCTTCGATGTGTACACCCATCCTCGCATTCTTCAGATAGTAAGGGTCGGAGAGGAGGGTGGTGAACTGGCTTTCGGGATAATCCTTCTTCAATTTTTCGACATAGCTGTTCGCCATCTGAGTTTGCTTCTTTCGGGAATAGAGCAGATACAGATGGTAATAGGCATCGTCGAGATGTGCGAAATCTGGGTAGTTATCCACCAATCGGAGCAGCATCTTCTCGCTCAGTGCCAGGTTGTCGAGCCGGTCCTTGAAGATGATTCCGGCATGGTATAAGCCATCCGCCAGGAGCTGGTTGCTCGCTGACATCTGCTCTGGGGTGAACGGAATCTGAGCCAGATAATAAGCCCGCTGATGAGGGTCGAGGCTGGCGCTATCGGCAGATGGCTTGCCGGATTCTTTCTGGGATAAAGAATGGGATAGAGAATCTCGTGATGCATCATTTAATGCATCATTCTGAAGCTTGGAATCTTGTGCAGAATCTTGACCTTGAGCTGAATCTGAACCTTGCTCAGAATCTGTTCCTTGAGCGATATTCGTTTCTTGCGCCGAAGCTACAACTGTTTTGTTGATTCGCTGCCAGTTGTCGAGGTTCTTTCGCTTGCCCCAGAGTTTCTCGAAGAGCGCCTTACCTTGGCTTACGGCTACAGGGGAATAGAAATACCAGGTATTGGTATTTCCGAATCCATTTCCTGATGCATTCCCGAATCCGTTTCCGGAATCATTCCCGGAACCATTCCCATCAACTCCTCCTTCAAATTCCGAATTCATCTCTGCACCGTTGTCCCATCTCCTTCTTTCTTCCTCTTTCTCCTTTCTTTTCAGGGCAGCTATCACACGGTCGATGGCTGCATTTCTGTCTCTCTCGTCCATTTTGGCAAGAGACTGCAGGGAATCCTGGAGGGCGATGGCATCGGTATAAGGCATCAGCTCGTCTAGCACCTTGGAGCGATGAGCCAGTTGCGGATAATCCTTTCTGTCCTGGTCGAGCAAGCCGATAGCTTCGCCATAGCAGCGCTTGGCATCAGCATATCGTCCGGTTTCCCAATACAGATTGCCCAGACGCAGCAGGAGTACACCCTTCTCAATACCATTTCGGGTAGCCTTCCGGTTGCCTTTTTCATAGGCATAGATGGCACGCAGGGTATCTTTCTGGGCCAGGTGGATGTTGCCGATGGCATAATATACCTGGTCCTGATATTCCTTGTTCTTATCCGATGCCGCCATGCGCTTGAGTCGGCTGATCATCTTCCTGCTGTTGCCGGAAGCCAAGACCTCGGTGATGGCGATGCGGGCATTAAACTCCAGTTCGTAGGGCGGATTGAGCCGGATGACGTGGCGGAAAGCCTGATAAGCCTCCTGCTGGTTGCCGATGGAAGCCTGCAACTGTCCCATCAGATACCACTGGCGGGCTTTCTGCTTGTGTCGCATCTCATGACTTATCACCTTTCTGAGATAGGGAATCGCCTTCCGGGCATCCCCCGTGTGTATATAGTAATCGGCGAAGGCATAATCCCATTCCTTCTGGGCACGCCAGTGAATGGAATCGCGCTGGATGTTTCGGATCACATCTTCTGCATCGTAGGTCCATCCCTGCTCGATATAGCATTTGGCAAGCCAGGCGCGCGCCTTGCCGTAGATGGCAGGCTGGGTGGAGTAAAGGCGGCTCATATAGGCGAAGGTGGCAGCAGCCCCCTCGAAATCTCCCTTCTGGAATTGCGAGCGGCCCATCAGCATCCACGCTTTCCATAAAAACGGATTGTATTCTCTGCGACTGAGCCATTCGATATCTTTCTCCGTCTTTCTCCTGCCGGGTTCCCATACGGGGCGGCGCTTGATGCTGTGCTGGTGGATGGCTTTCTCGCATTTCTCGATGGCACGGTCGAAGTTGGCTTTGCCCAGATCGCGGCTGCTCCTGTTGCCTACGGTATAGAGTGGAATCTGCTCCGTAAAGTTATCCCTGTTGCCTTCTTCCTTCTCCAGCGCTCCATCGATATAAGCCATGGTACCATTATAATAGGTGTTGTATCGGGCATTAAAGGCATGCCACCACCTGCTCTGCGCCGTATTCTTCTGCGTAGAGCATCCCGTCAGGCTCGCTGCAATCACAGCGAGTCCTATCAGAAAAAGGAGCTGGATGGGGCTTTTGCCTTTCATGCTTTCTATTGTTTATCTGGCATCTTTCTCCTGATGCCCAGGACGATTTTGGCGAGTGCGAATACCACGATGCTGATGAAGATGATGGTGGCACCCGATGGCACGTTGAGCAGATAACTGATGTAGAGACCGGCGATGCAGTCTATCCATCCCAGGATGATGCTTGCCCATATCATCTGCCTGTAATTGTAGGTGAAGAGGTTGGCGGTCATCTGCGGAATGGTGAGCAGGCTGATGGCGAGCACGATGCCCACCATTTTCAGTGTAGCCACGATGGTCATAGCGATGAGCGTCATCATCAGGTATTCGATGGCTGTAACCGGCAGGTGCTGCGAACGGGCGAAGGTACTGTCGAATGCGATGTTCTGGATAGGGCGCAGGAGAAAGGAGAAGAGGAGGGCTACGATGAGGGCGAGTCCGCCCAGCAGCCACAGGTCTGCGCTGTCGATGGCAAGGATGCTTCCGAAGAGGAAGGAGGGCAGGTCGGGCATGAATCCTGGAGTCAGGAAACAGCAGATGATGCCCACGCTCATTCCCAGGGTCCAGAACATGGCGATGGCGGAATCCTTTCGCACATCTTTCTTGCGTGATATCCATTGCACTCCGAAGGCGCTGAGGATGGCGAAAACCATGGCGGAGAGTATCGGATTGATTCCTGTAAACACGCCGATGCCGATGCCTCCGAAAGAGGCATGGGTGATGCCGCCGCTGATGAATACCAATCGGCGGGTAACGATGTAGGTTCCGATAAAGCCGCACAGGATGCTTGCCAGAAAGGCGCCTATCAGTGCGTTTTGGAAAAATGTATATTGTAGTATATCCATGCGTTTACTTTGAACTTTGAACTTTGAACTTTGAACTTTGAGCTTTGAACTTTATGATTAGCAAAGCTGCTTAACTTAGAACTGCAAAGTTCTAGCTTAAAAAGCCGATGACTTCATCCTTCAGCTGGTTGGGCAGGTTGATGCCTCTCAGTATCAGGCTTCTGTTCCATCCAGCCACTTCTTCCGGCTGCATGGTATAGAGCACTTCCGAGAATTCCTCAACCTCCTCATCGGTATAGGCGTCGGCATCACGACCGGCAAAGCGGTCGAGATCCTCATCATCGTAATATTCTATTTCTTTGGTGGCGGCTTCCATCATGCACTCCTGCTCGCACTTCGAGTTCTCACCGTTGCAGGTGTTGCACGATACGCCTTCCTGCAAAGGTTCCTCGTCTTCTCCCTTGCGGTGAGATACGATTCCGAATATGGCGCTTATCAGGCCTAATGCCACCAGGGCTAAAATCAAGTATAGCATTTACTTTGAACTTTGAATTTTGAACATGAACTTTGAGCTTTGAACTTTATGATTAGCAAAGGCTGTTGAATTCTTCACTCTTTATTCTTCACTCTCAATAATCTCAAACCCTACTTTCTTCAGGTCTTCCCAATAATGAGGATAGGATTTGCTCACTACCTCCGGATTGTTGATCTCGATCTGAGGGAACTTGAAGGCGAGAGGGGCGAATGCCATCGCCATACGATGATCCTCGTAGGTATCGATTGGAGCAAATGAAGGCTCGCAGGTTTCACCATCCCAATACAGGGTGTTGTCGTTTTCATCGTGGATGACATAGCCCACCTTCTTCAACTCTGTCTTCAGTGCCTCGATGCGGTCGGTCTCCTTGATCTTCAAGCTGGCAAGACCCGTGAACTTGAACTTCACACCCAAGGCGCAGCAGGCTACCACGATGGTCTGAGCCAGATCCGGAGAACCAGAGAAATCGTAATCGAATTTCGGCAGAAGACAGCGGTTCGCCTTCAGCATCACATTCGAAAGATGGTCATGGTTCTCAAATTCACTTTTCACTCCCAGCAGACTGAAGATGTATTTCACCACGGAATCTCCCTGCTTCGAGCAGTCCATCAAGCCTTCGAGCTGGATTCTGGAGTCGATGTTGCCATTCAGTGCCATCATCTCATACCAGTAGGAAGAAGCACTCCAGTCGTTCTCTATCATATAAGATGTCTCCTTGTAAGGCTGTGGCTTCACGGTGATGGTGTCCATATCCGTCCAGTCGGCATCGGCACCATATTCCTTCATCGTCCAGAGCGTAAGGTCGATGTAAGGGCGGGATGCAATCTCTCCTGTCAACTTCAGTTCCAGTCCGTTCTTCAGAATCGGACCGATCATCAGAAGCGCCGAGATGTATTGCGAACTGATATTGCCCACTACCTCCAGGTGGCCGCCTTCCAGCGCCTTGCCCCGGATGTGGAGTGGGGGATAACCTTCCTTCTTCTCGTAGGTGATGTCGGCACCCAGATAGCGCAGGGCATCTACGAGGATGCCGATAGGGCGGTTCTGCATGCGCTCGGTGCCGGTGATGGTATGTTCGCCTGTGGTGGCAGAGAGATAGGCGGTCATGAAACGCATGGCTGTGCCAGCCGCCTTGATGTTGATGACCTCGGGCATATTCTGAAGGGCGGCAACGATTACTTCCGTATCATCGCAGTCGCTCAAGTTGTCGGGATGGATATGGCTTCCAGCCATCGCACTGATTACGAGAGCTCGGTTGCTGATACTCTTGGAAGCTGGCAAGTTGATACTTGCGTTCAGTTGGCTTGGTGCCTTGATGGTATATTTTATCATACGCGTACCTTATATTATATATATTTTAGTGCAAAAGTACAAAATAAAAAGTATATACGCTAGTTTTCTTGCGAAAAGTTTTCGAAATATCTCAAAAAAAAGCATGGGCTGCCGTGATATGTTTCTTTCGCTTGCTATCAATATGTAAACGAGATGGGGTAAATAATGGGGTATATGGAGATGTGTCGATTTCAAAGTGTAAAAATCGACCCCCTAAAATGTCAAATTGTAATTTTGTGTGCGTTTTCTTTCAAAAAGTAAAACTGACCCCAAAAATAACATAAAATAGCGTTAAGGAATGATACAACTTACCGGAATTTGTAGTACCTTTGCATCAGAAAAAAGAAACAACAGACAATAAGTAACAATCTAAAAATAAAGAATATGAAACGAATGATATTATTCTCATTGATGGCTCTCATGACCGTAGCTACTTTCGGTCGCAAGCACGTAGAGAATGCAACAGTAGTAGCAGACACTATTTTCTATGCAGAAAATATGAGTAATGTAGCTAGTGCAGATCAGGCTAGTTATTACAGATTGCTGATGACTACCGGCGCTGGCATCAATAAGAAGGATGTGTTCCAGGACTTCTATATGAACGGTAATCTTCGTGCCGAGGGTGGCTACAGCTTCATCGATCTCGGTAACGACCGCAATACTATCTTTAATGGTGAGGTTACTACTTACTACAAGAATGGTAAGGAGAAGTGGCACGGAAAGTATGTTAACGGCAAGCGTGAGGGATACTTCACTCTCCAGCTCCGTGAAGGTGGCGTGGCTATCGTTCAGTTCAAGAATGGTAAGTCTATTCACAATTACTTCATGGTAACATACAAGGATGGTACCACTGAGAAGAGAAATC
>OGIM01000377.1_pt1 | contig 16199 bp, 19 predicted proteins | sample 1571801 | NCBI WGS metagenome assembly OGIM01 (sample SAMEA2582106, study PRJEB24529) | metagenome | biome: Human gut stool | place: China | collected 2011
CTGACAATACTTGTTTTTCTGAAAATTGCATGGTAAGCGCAATCACTGTAAACAAGCCTTCTGCCCCATATGCTAAGTCATTAATGGTATCTCCCTCTTTTTCTTTCACTTTCAAACTTTTGGCAAATATATAATCAAGTATTTTCTCTTGTGTTTGAGGAATCTGATGTTTTTCGCCAAAATAATCAACAACAGAAGACAGATAGAATGGCACATCAAGAAGTTCTGAAATGTTTTGGTGCTGTTCGATATATTTAATAAAACTTGTCGTATGTTCACCAAGACTACCCTTTATGTAAGATACTATTTCATCATAAGATAAAGGCAGCATTTCAAGTTGAGTAAAATCACTCAACATTCTACCATTGTTATAGTTTGAACGGCATGTAACTACAACCTTTATTTTTGAGTACTTTTTTAAGAAATCCCTTAGTTCATTTATCAAAGAATTCCTATCTTTATCATTAAGTTCGTCCATACCATCTAGAAGAATGTATTGGTTTTCTTCTAATCTACATGGCAAAATATTAAAGAAACTATCATGATGAAATTGACTATAAGAAGATGCCGCAATAAATTGAACACCCTTTTCCACATCTTTGGAAATTATGTTATATAGCCTATAAAGCTCTGTTGTTTTACCATTTTGAGCAGTACTAAAGATAACAAACTTACGCAATTCATTATTCTTGACCACTTCTTCAAGAATCTTATCCAATGAATATTCTTTAGATTCTGGAGAGAACAATACATCAAAGGCCTCCGAACGATCTGATTTCAGAGCAAACTTACGAGGTAAATAATGCTCAGGTAAAGGATAATCGCAAATGCTTTCAGAAAAATCCAGGAGACTATAAATCATTTTATAGGAAAGTTCACCATTAAATAGTAATTCCAGATGTTTCTCTATAAGTGAAATTCTATCAAAATGTGAAGTAAATTGGGCAAAAAGCCAATTTCCATCCAGTATATCTTTGTCTTTATCAAAGATTATAGGACTTGATAGATTGTGTATTTTGCGACTTGCTGGATGCTTATTAGCAGATGCTTTTAATATAAAGAATTTCAGATTGAATCCTTCGAGGCCATGCACGTTTTTTACCTTTTTAATGGTTTCGGAATATTTTTCTATTGTATCAGAAGAAGTAACCTGAAAGATAATTTTATTTTTATTATCAATCAAATCGAAACCCACTTGATTAGGTACATTATTCAATATATTAGCATTCTGCAAATGATAATCAAAGCAGTCATTCAGCACATACATAAACACATTTTCTGCCAAGACATTTAAGTCATGGCAGTTGGACAATTTATTCAAAGATATTTGAGTAAAAATATTCGTAATAACGCTCTTAATCTTATCCAAGTTTTCAAACATACTCTTATATTATTTATAGTTCAACTTGTAACATCACTCTATACACCTCACCTATAACTAGTTATCTTACTCTGCTTCACAAAAAGCGAATACTGACATTGAGCCGCCATATAGAGAATTTGCATCATATTAGCCGTTTGTTCCCGAGAAGCAGGTCCAAGAATAATTCCACTTAAGCGGAACGGATATATATTATCTTCTTCGACTTCTCTCACTAACTTCTTCTCAATGTAAGGTGTCAAAATACCGTTATCACGATTAATAAACCATCCGTCAGTTTTCTTACTATTTACCATCAATCGACATTCACTCTCAGAAGAATAATCTGATAGTTTCAAGAAATGCTGGTATTTCTTCAAGAGGTTCATGCGAAATCTGATAGAATTATTCTTTAATGCATCTTGTAATTTGGCAATTTTTTCTAGAACATCTGATTTTTCAGCTATATAACTAATATTAAAAAGTTCATCACTATCCTTGTTTATGCGCTCAAACACCATGCATACGCCACGGGCATTGTCCCCATACAATCTCCACATATCAAGATCGTCAATACGTGTAGTAAAAGAAGTAATGAATTCTTTATCTGCAAACAAATACTTATCACATTCTTCATCAAAGTCTTCTTTGTAGTTTCTAATGTATTCCTCTAAAAAACCTATCTCTGTTTTGTCATTCATCGACACAATAGGGGATAGGGTACAAATCCCTTCACCCAGTGTGAAAACTCATTTCTGTTATGTGCCGCATATTCTACAAGCCATTCATACGCTCTGCCAACCTTCTTACCCTTGGAGAAGCGTTTGTACTTACGCATCACCTTTTCGAAGTATTCCTTTGTTTCCATAATTCTGATTTTAAGAATTCGGATGCAAAGGTAAATACTTAATGTGTTAAAACCTTACGCTGTAATGGTGATATACCTATATATTTACGATCACTATGTAAGCATCCAATCCCTAAGGCAATAGCACTCCATCCCCAGTGTTTACTGGGGATACAGAGTATTTTAAGAAATTAGACTTTTTCGATTTTTAAAGCAGCTTTAACTAAAAGTGCTTCTGTCATCAAGGCATGATACTTCCACTTCAACACATAAATCGGAAGGACACCTCAAAAACTCTAGACAGAAAAAACTCTGGTTCTTGTCTAACTACTGATAATACAAATGGCGCATTGTATTAATACGTTTTTCAATTTGAAGTTAACTTCTTCAAATCATAATACATGAGGCGCGTATGCAACGACTTTGTCATGTCATACCCCAGATTCTCTGCTTCTTGCTGTTCCGTCGAAAACAAAAACAAGAATTCATTCTTTTGATAAAAATCCAATGGAACCATACAATTATAGGCATCAACTATCAAAAAGCGGCATCCTGTTTTATTTTCTTCATCTATAAACCAAGATTTAATGAAATCCAATAATTCTGACCCTATACCTTGATGACGAAAGTCAACATTAATTCCAAGCCTTCCAATAAGTACAGCAGGATATCTACGCATTCGTTTCTCTCTAGGAATACCATGAGACAGTTTACGACCACGACTATTAGGTATGACATCTACTCTAATACTATCATTAGACAAAGTAAACATACAAACAATGGTTTTAGGATCATCATCCAGCACGAAGCAATAAGTTTTACCAAGCAATTCTGCTTTATAACGCATTGCATCATGTAGAAAGAAATCATCCAAATCCTCATCTCCACAAGTAAAAGGATGGCAAGTCGAAAGAATCTCGTCGTCCATCTTTTTAAGTTTACACTTATCTAATAAAAATCCCATAATTACATTCCTGCTTTTTTTAATATAGCACGAGCTATAGCTATTTTCTCTGAAAAATCAACACGCTCTTTACTTTTCATAACCTCATCAGCATTGTTGATAAAGCGCATAGCTTCATCACCATGAAGAGTCGGAATAACCTTTATATCTATTGCCATAATCTATCCTCCAACTATCAAAATGTAATCAGCAAACAGCGTCAATAATATATTTTTTATTTTTCCATCCAGTTTTCAACAACAATACCATTCAGCCTTCCTATGTGCTTAACGTTTTCTGTAACCATAACCATATTATTTATGATAGCTGTAGTACCGATAATTATGTCAGCATCTTCAATAAGCAAACTTGACAGGTTCTGACTTTGACATTTTACTTTCGTTGATATTTGCTATAATATCTTCTGCCGACTGTTCGCCAACCCAAGAACCACAGCAACGTTCTACCATTTCTTTAGTTCTATCTGCTGGTGTTTTTATTTCCTCTGCATTTGCCATCGACATGGAAAGTAAAGCAATAACCTCTATCTTATCTTCCTTACTTAACTTTTCGAGTTCATGCCAATGAGGAACCTTACTTGCGAGCCTATTACTTAAAGCAACAATATTCATAATTTTCTTCTTTTTAAACGTTCAACTTTGCCGCAAAATACGCTTTTTCTTCGAAACCACAAAGAAAACCACAAGAAATCTGCAAGTTATCAGCAAATTACTCGCAAAATCTACAGACTTTGGAGAAGAATTGGCACTATTATACAAATCTATTCATCATAATCTTCCGGCTTAGTATTTAGCAAATTCACGGTAGCCATGAACTCGCTTACCAAATCAGCGAATTGAGGATTATCCTTACGAATGATTAGTGCTGCATAGTTATCATTACCCTCCTCGTCAGTAATCGTTTGTGGCAGGAAAACATACTCCTTTCTTTCCCCGTAGATGCCAAACCAGTATTTGAATAAGCGATTACGCATCTTCTGCATGCCACCACTTGTATCACAGATATAAAGAAATGCCGCATTGTTCTTTGCAAAGAATTCCTCCACTATGGCAAGAATAGTCTCTCGCACCTTAGGATCACGAGGAGACTTCACTCCCTTCGGATTAGAGATACCAAATTGATAAACTAACCCATTATGAAGTATATCATCCCTTTCAAAAGTTACGAAGATTTCAGCATCATAATCTGTGATGAAACACAATGTATCATCAGCTAGGGCCACTTTTACCTCATAGGGCGAATTGGCATTAATCGCAGCCAAAGACATCTTTTCTACTACCATACTTCTACCCCTATAGGTTCTTTACCAGTACGTTCCAGACAGCTTTTGCGAACCAAGTTCTCCAGTTTCTCCACCATTTTACGTTTGTTTTCCTTAGAAGCATTCCAACGGCGTAGAGCCTCTTCCCTTGTTAACCTTGTTGTATCCATATATTCTTCCTCCTATTTATTCTAGTTCAACATTCTGCCGCCAAAGTTACACCTTTTTCTCGAAACTGCCAAGAAAACCACAAGAAATCTGCAAGTTATTAGCAAATTACTACAAAATCAACAGTGAACTATTAACAGTAAACCATAAACTGCTATTCCCAGGCGGTACCAGCCCGCACAACATGGCGCAGACCTTTGATGGTCCGACAACCTTATAGCGCAGCGGTTCCGAGCACCGGAGGGCGGTTACATCCTTCCCTTTTCGAGAAGGGAAGGCTTGGTTAGGATGTGGAGCTCTCCTTGCAGGAGAGACGGAGAGGTAGAAAAGCAGCACTAAGGGCGGTTACATCCTCACTCTTCGGGCAAGAGAGAGGCTTGGTGAGAAATGTGGAGTCCCCTTGGAAGGAGGAACTAGGTGGTTCGAAGAATTTCACTCCCATCCTCCCCATACGCCCCATCTTTCGCTTCAAAGATAACGCTAGGTTCATATACCTCTACCGTATGCCATGCCCCTTTAGGCACTTGGCATGCATACACCCCATTCTTTGGATTAAGATGAATTCTCTCAACCTCTTGATAAGAGACCTTTCTTATAGTATCCCCACCATCCTGTAGATACGATACCACCTCCTCGTATATCACTTCATCCATTCTGCCACAAAGGCAGATGACACTCTCTGATGAGTTCGGATGACGATGTATCGCCACTTCAGTACCAGGCAGCAGAGCATTGAGCATTCTCTGGCTTTGATCCTCAGCACTTGTACGAAGATCATAGTTCTGGCGCAAGCGAGGATTCTCCTTTGCCGTGGCAAAAAGAGAATCCAAGAAATCCTTGTTTATTTCTAGCATATTTCCTGTAAGAAACAAAATCTTCTAATATCTTCTCAACACTACCTGGAATGCCTCAGCATAGTTGCATCCCCACTGGCTACCTCTTACGGCAGCCAAGCCCATGAGATACTCATTGCTTCTTGGATGTGGATACGGACGCATTACACCTCTATACATCGCCAATGCCTTGCATTTCGCCTCAGCACCCTCTTTGCCTACCTCAACATAGCAGTTAGGACGGAAGAGATTCATGGCATCGTTGATAGCCCACTCTGTACAGCTAGGAACCTCCATATACCAGAACTCCTTCAATGGCTTTACGGTTGGCTGACGTTGGAAGAGGCGGACAGCCTCCTGACATGCCATGGAAGTCATCAGGTGGTCATTGTTGGTATCGGCAGGATGATGCGTAATCACGATGTCAGGCTCACTCTCACGGATGGCACTCTCGATAAACTGTACCAACTTCAAGTGAGGAACTGTATTCATCTCGATATTAGGGAAAGTAGCCTCATACTTCTTCTTCACACCCAGGAAGGCAGTACTCTCATTGGTATCACCCTCCAACTCGGCATCAGAAGGACGGAAAGCTCTAGCCTTCGCCTCAGTACACATAATAGCCACCTCAACCTCGTCGCCTTGATGCGACCATTTCCACATAGATGCACCAGCACCCAACACCTCATCATCAGGATGAGCTACAACCAATAAGTATTTCATATTTTTCTTAGTTTTGTTTATTGTTATTATTCTTCATACTCCGTCTCAATGCCGAAGCCATTACCCGATAGAGTCCATATCCCACGATAGCACCCAAGGTATTATGGAACACATCATCCAGTTCGCAGAGTCCTCTTTGCAACCAAAGCTGCAAACCCTCTATGGAACAGGAGATGAGACATCCCAGGAGAGCCACCCTCCACCATCTGTTCATCCTTCTGAATCCACAAGCCAGAAAACCTACGGGGATAAACAGAAGGACATTGAGAAAGTTCTCTACGATATACATATCATCGCCATCCTTGATAGCCTGATAGCTCCAGAATGGCATGAAGTTGTATTGTGGTTCCGGAAAGGTCTCCCGATATATCACAGTAGAGCAATAAATGATAAAGATGCATTCAATGAGCAACGTCCCCATCACCATTCTCTTGATATCAATTCCCTTTTTTACGATGAGCAGGATTGCGATAATCAGGCTCATTGCCCAAAAAGAAAGGAAAAAGATATAATCAGGAATACCGGGATCAAAGAGAGAAGAGTATTTTTCGAATATATCTATATCCATAACCTAGAGATATGGCATCTACTTCATTCTTCTATTATCCGCAGTTACTTCCAAGTCCTTCATTGACTCCTCTAGACTGAACACCTGATAATCGAAATCATATTTGGTCATACTTGGCTCATAATAAGAATCAGCAAACATCTTAGGAACCTGAGGCAAGAACCAAGAGCCTATCAACACAGCAGGATTAAACAACTTACTAATCCATACCTTATGATGATACTTCTTGGCAAAGAAGCGGACAATCTCCACAGTATCACTCAACTCACGATTCTGAGGATAGAAAGTACCAGAGAGTTCACGGTTGATAATCTGCTTCACAAACTCAGCGAGATTATATACATAAAGCATACTACGCTTATTGTGCCAACATGGGAATACAGGAACCTTCGTAGCAAGCCATCCCAGACGCAAGAAGTTACCCTTACATTTTGGACCATAAATCATAGGCGGACGAAGGTTGGCAACCTTAAAGGTATCACATGCCAGTTCGTTCAATCCATTTTCAGCCTGAAGCTTGGAATCACCATAGAAGTCATTCGGATTTGGTTTGGTATCAAGTGTCATAATATGAGGCTTCAGCGATTTACTTACATGATAAACAATCTCGCTGCTCATAAACACGAATTGCTTCACGCCAGCCTCCTTAGCCCACTTGGCAATCTCTACCGTCAAATCACGATTCACCTTATAATATAAAGGAGCCATCTCCGGCTTTGGATCCACATGTGCAATACCAGCTACGTGGAATACAGCATCATACTTCGTGAAATCAGCCTTCTTCCAAGCCTCATTCATAGTATCCACTGTATCTACCTCAAACTCCCCAGGAGTCTTCAACAACCATTTCTCTACGCTGGTACCAACATAACTATTGGCACCGGTAATCAATATCTTTTTCATGATTTCTTTCTATTTAACCACAATCTTATATCATTAACTATCATAAATGCCATCAGGATAAAACCGAGATAGCCATTCAAGCCATAGATTACATTCAACAATGGGCGATATGGTACAAAGCATGCTATCAAGCAGCCTACGATACCACCTACAATAATCAAAATCTTATAAAGTTTAGTACCATCTGTTGAGATTACACGAATACCGGTCCAAAGTAAAGGACATGCAGAAGTGTATATACCAAAGAAGATGATAACAGTGAAAACTGTTGCAAGAAGAGGATGAATGCTCTTTGCCAAAACCAACGCAGGAATACCTACATTCCAGGTAGAATCAATATTGGCAATCAAAGCAACACAGCAAACAGCTGCAGCAGCAAAGATGGCAAGAGTAGAAAGCAACATACCCATGTTCACTTCCTTCTTGTCATGGTTAGCACCAATCTTACTCAAGAAGGCAGCAAACCACAAAATGACAAATCCGCCATACGAAGCACCAGAAGCAAATGGATTACCATCTCCTACCTGAGTAATCTCATACTTACCGCTATCTACAGCTTGCAATCCTTCCGCAAAATGAGGGAAACCGCTAATAGCTGTCCAGATAGCAACAAAGATAATGAGTACTACAATAATAGGACCGAAGATACCCAATGTCTTGACAATACGATTCAAGCCAAATACTGCAGTTACGATGACCAATGCAGCAAGTATAGCAGCACCTACGCCATTAGGCAATCCCCACTGCTCCATAGCTGTAGAATTGGCACCTCCGCACATTACCACAAAGCTCATATAGCAGAACAAGGCTGAGAAATAATCGAAGAATTTGCCGATATATTTTCCGCAATATGCCTTGTAAATATCACCATTATGTTTTACGTGCAAACGATGACCATTTGATATAAACGAGAGATTGGTATATACATATATTACAGCACATACAGCTATTACTACCCAGAACTCACTACCATACGATGCCTCATATTGCATAACCTCTTGCATTGTCGCAAAACCGGCACCAATATAGAACGCTATACAAGCACCGCAAAACTGTAAGATTCTCTTAAATTTATCCATTATAATTATTTGTTACTGAAAGCAAACTCAACGGCTAATACAAATCTTGGCTGTTTGGTAAGAATATCATTTGCCCAAGCATAAAGGTTGATATTCTTATGAGAATAATAACATCCCATAGACAAATCCACGTCCTGATCAAACTTCCAGGAATGAATGGCTCCTACCATAGGAGTAATACTGTTTCCCTTGCCAGGAAGATCAAATGTATGACCTATATAGCTCCATTGTTTGGCGGAAGTCAATTCATCCTCATTGTTCTCCAACCAGGTATCGGTTACATAAAACCATTTGCCATCCTTCGTAATATTACCATTGATATAAAGAGCCGATGTTAAATAACTGAATTTGTGATGATCATTCAGATCAAAAGATGGAGTCAGCTGTGCACCGATCTTCAAATAGTCATTTATCTTTGTTCCACCTCTTACGATATAACCAATATAATTAGCAGCACCATTGGTATATAAGTCAACACCAGTTTGAAAATGGTTACCAATACCATATTGCAAAGTTGAATACGTTTCCCAAGTATCAGCCTTGGCTCTATATTTCATGGAAGAATATCCATATAGTTTCTGGTCACCAACGGTAGTTCCAAAATTAGGAATCTGCGAAAAGGCACTGATGCTCAATACAAGCATCAGTGCTACAAATAAAAATCTCTTCATCTATAATACCTTACTTCAGTTTGTCCCAATTCTTAATCATAACATACCAAGGTTCCATATCCTTCTCATTATAATAATAGGTACACTTAGCACGCTTGAAATCTGTCAACCACTCCTGCATAGAGCACAAGCCCTTATCTACTCGAAGTCCATAATCAATAGGCTCAACCATAGCAATGAAAGGCTCAAAGTTTTTCTGCTCTGGAGCCTGACCAGTCAGCATCGCATTAGCCCAAAGATATGGAAGCGGGCTGCCAGCCACATTTGAAGCATATCCCCAGGTAGCATGACGGAAGTTGATTTCAAGGAAATAGATCTTATCATCCTTATCCACTAGGAATTCAATTTCCCAGATACCTTCAAACCCGATTTCCTCCAGCATGGAGTTCAACTTCTGCTGTAATTCAGCATCCACTCTTGGCTGGCAATACTGCAAAGGACTATAGTAGCCTTTCACGGCATACTGATAATGGGTCTGCACACCAACATACATACCCTTGCCATGATTGTAGCTGAATCCTTCATAAGTCATCTCAGTCTTTTTATCGATATACTTCTGAACAAAGACCTGCTCACTTTCAATTGCAGCAAAAGCAGCCTTCAGTTCCTCTTCATTCCGGCAAATATGGAAATCGCCTTTATAGCATCCTTCAACAGGAGAAAAGGCCTTGGTGATAACAGGATACTCAATATCAGCCGGAATTTCACCATTCTCTACCAACCAGTCAGGAGCAACAGGTACTCCATGACGGCGGGCGCAATCCACGATTTCCTTCTTGCGCATAAATTGGGTAATGCGTCCGGTTTTAGCAGCATTAAACATGATGAACTTATCCTTCAAATCATCATATTTCTCATCGTAGAAAGTAACGGTCTTATCATCAGAAAAAGACAAGATTGGCTTCACTCCAGTCTCCTCTGCCACATCACCATATTCCTTCATCAACACGTCGAATGCCTCTTCCTCGTTTTCAACAAGGAGCACCTTGCTTGGCCATTTGCTGGCACTAGCTACTCTCACCTTATGATTGATGGCGATAAATACAGGACGAATCCCATTTTCACCCAACGCACGCAACTGACTCAATGGATTGTAATGCTCTAAAGCGATAACAATCACCAAATGATTTTTCAATGATTCCATATTTATTTGATTTAATATTTATTCTTGATTCAAAATTCAGCACATCAACCTGGTGCTATTTCTTTGCAGAAGTATTCTCGTCCTTATATACTCCTCTACCCGTAAGTACAGGAGCAAAAATGCCAAAGAAAGTCTTCAAATCCAACGCAAAAGACAAATTCTCTGCATAATCAGCATCCATTTCAAACTGCATATCACGCTCAGCTGCACGATCCACAACATCCACAGTGCAGAACATATCTTGTCTCACCTCATAGCGCTTAGCGTAGCGAGGATTTTTATCCTTATACTCATCAAACTCCCAGTCCAAGATAGGACGTGGACCGATTATAGCCATGGTACCATTTAAGATGTTAAACATCTGCGGCAATTCATCAAGACTGGTACGACGCAAGAAAGCACCAACCTTAGTGATACGGGAATCAGAAGCACTCGTAGCGATACCACCCATCTCATAAGCATGATTACACATGGTACGAAACTTAAACACCGTTATTGGCTTCATTCCCTTACCTAATCGCACCTGCTTAAACAAGACAGGACCTTTAGAATCCAACTTAATACAAATGGCGATTATCACCATAGGAATACAGAATACTATCAAGCCACAAATGGCTAGAATAGAGTCTATCAATCTTTTAAAAAAATGTCTATACATAAAATATTTTTCTATAAATTACATATTCTTTGAAATAGAGGCTCATTTAACAATACCCTATCATCCAAATATATCCAAAAAGTATTTGCCAATTCGCTCTCATCCATTTTCACTTTTTTACGCTTACAAATGGAGAAATATAAAACTTTTATAAAATCGTGTCCTTTAATCTCTAATCGTATATCATCTACCGATTTTGCTAACTTTTCTTGAATCTCTTTGTACAGACCATCAAAGCTACAAACCATTCTATTTGCTTGAGCTATTTTGATGATATATTTTTCAATGTCCAACGAACACGTATTATCTGTTCTATCGTATGATAAATTCTTTTTAAAATCAACCATAGAACCATTTGAACTTTCTAAAAAAGCTCTAATATAAAATAATATTCTACATACATGTCCTATCGATTGCATAAAATTATCTACGTTTATATCAGATGTAATTCTAAAGGAATTTTTAAGAAGAGCATCAATATTATCATAAGAGAATAGATACATTTCCATTGAATTATAATCAGTATAGGAGAGATATTTCCCAGACTTAACGTGATTATTCACAAAATCCAAATCCCTATCTATAATTCCAAGGAGATGACAATTTTCGACTTCATTTTCCACTTTTAATGCCAAATATGCAACTTTCTCTTTATTACTCTCCTTCAAAACCTTAATATCTTCTGGCGGCATTCCAGCAAAGACCTCACTATAATCAATACAGTCAATATTATAGACACTAATATCACTTTTCTTTTGCTTTTTTAGAAAATTGTCTATCACTAATTTATCAGAAATGCCTTCAACATAAATATTTTTGGTAGATGGTTCTAATTTACAGATAGAAATAACTTCATCTACAGTTCTCTTTTCGAATAAACACATATTATTATTCTATATCTCGTAATTGTACCACATTGCCCATATGTTTTGATAATATTTCAAAAGAATGCGTTGCAATAATAAACTGTGCATGATTATCACTAACAAAAAAATTCAATGTATTCATAAGCATACGCTGCCACTTAATGTTAAGTGAGATTTCTGGCTCATCTATAATAATGAAGGAACATTTTGAACTGTTGCGTATGACTTTACAAAACAATATAAGCAACTGTTTTTCACCAGATGACAAGCACTCGAAAGATACCTGTTCTCCATTTTTTACATGTCGTATAGAGAAACCATCGCTTACAGAAAAAGAAATAGTCTTTTCATGCAAATAACTAGACAAGCTTTCTAACATATATGAAAGAATTTCCATCAAATCACTCAAAGCCATCATTTTGTTATTAAGCGTCTCTATATACGGAGTAAGTATTGCCTGTACAACTCCTATCTTAGACTTCTGCGTTTTATCAATATTCTGCAGCAAATATTTATAATCGGTTTCATTAAGAAATCCCATATTAACATAAGGCTTAGCCTTTTCCGCAATAATCTCAAGTTCCTTCTTAATATCTTCCAATGACTTTTCGTTTTCTTCAACCGAATTATTTACAGAGAATTGTTCAATAAGCTTAGCGTAAATATTAGAAGTACCTTCCTCTCCTTTTTTTGAAGCAGATAAAGCCCTATTTATAAGCCACTCTTGCAATAAACGAATTTCATGTTCAACTTCTTCTTCACGCTTTTCAATTCGTCTTATTCTCATTCTGCTATTAAAGGTCTCAATTTCTTCAATGGCAGTATGATCCACCCCATTTATTTCTTTTCTATGGTCTGAAATGAATAGGATATCTTCATCTTTAAGCAATTCCAACAACAGAAAATATTTTTTTTCTGCTGGAAGATTTCTCATCCTAATTGCCCACTTTTCATCATCCCATTCAGCACGTAAAGCAAATGTATCTGTTTGACCTTTTATGCTATAAGTAATAGAATATTTACCCAACCAATGAAACTCATCATTTTCCCTAAAGGCCTTAATATAACTGCCATTCGTAAAACTTATTAAAAAAGATTCAAAAGCAATATTTGCAAGTTCAGACTTATGACCATTTCTTTCTTTATTAGACAACAGATAATTAATCATACGTAAAATGGTCGATTTTCCCGTACCATTATCACCATAAAGAATCATTAAATTATCAAATGTAACCTCATTTGATGCATATTGTAAATCATAGTTATATACACCAAACAATTTTCTAACCTCAATTCTTGATATTTTTAATTTCCCCATAAAAAATTTCTCTTTTTGCAAATCACATTTTTAATCTTATACATCGAGACATACAAGAACCTTAGACAATCCCACTGCAGTATCGCTCTGCACTAAGCCGCCACTCGGATGGGATTAAATAATATATAGCGTTAAAAGAGCTCTAAGCCAAAAGGAATTCAGCTACGCTTTCATTTTTACCTCGACTTTGAATGCTACTTTTCTTTTATGATACTATCATGCTTGAAAACAGCTTTATTCCACTTTCTTCTATCAGAATCAAAAAGCCATCCCCACTTATTAAAATATTGAATCGCACTCTTAATACTTTGTTTAAGCAAGAACTTATTTCTTCTGTGCTCTGCAGCATGAGCATGCACAACAAAAGCATCAGGATAAAATACGACTTTTGCTACATTATGCACACGTCGAACAAGATCGAAATCCTCAAAATACATAAAAAAACGTTCATCAAACAAACCTGCTTTTTGCAAGACATCGGTTCTGCAAAACATAAAACAACCACAGATATTCGGTATTTCTCTTGCCTTTGTCAAATCACATTTCTTTAGTTCATAATGCTCATTAATTCTATCAACGAAAACTTTCGGCAACAATCTTCTGCCAAACATATCGTATGGAGTTGGAAGCATCATTGCAGTAACCTGTGGGCGTCCATCCGGGTAAACCAAAGTTGGTGCCATCATCCCAATATCATCATGAGTTTCCATAAATTGAGTCATCTTTTCAAAAGATTCAACAGAAAAGAATATATCTGGATTAAGAATAATGTGAAACTTCGATTTCTGCAAAATGGCTTTTCTAATGCCAATATTATTAGCATGTCCGAAACCTACATTTCCTTGACCATAGACATATTCTAACTTATCCGTCTCATATTCAGAAACTATAGAAAACAGTTCATTTGTAGGAGAATTATCTACAATATAAACTTTATCTATAGAACATTCAATACAACACTTAAGAATTCTTCTTAATTCGTCATGCTTAGTTTTAAAAACTACAAGAGATGCTGTTATCATACTATTTAACTTTTATCCATTTTTTTTGCTCAAAAGAATATCGCTTAACGACTTTGGCTGGAGAACCCACTGCTATAGAAGCTTCTGGTAGACTACTTTTTACAATAGAATGGGCTCCAATAACACAACCATCACCAATCGTAACTCCAGGCATAATAATAACTCCTTCTCCAATCCAACAGTTTTTACCAATCTTCACTGGAGCAGTTATATATTCTCTATGATCTGGTGGACAGAGTGGTGAAGAATCATTCACACCTCCATCATATCGTCCATGAGAATTATCAGATATGTAAATATGACTTGCCATCAAACAATTATCCCCTATCACAACTCTATCAATTGCAGATATATGCACAAAGTCATTTAACTGGATGTTATTACCAAATATGATTCGTTTCCTATTATCTGAATCTTTAGGATAAACTTCAAAACGACAATAATATCCTGCTGTTAGATTTTTACCAAAATCAATAAACTTGCGCCCCTTAATTATAATAGGTAAATTAAAATATCTCAATCGCCTGTCAATAAAGAGTCTTGATATCACAACAGAGATAGCAAGTTCTAAAAATCCCCAGAACGAATAGTGGCGTTGCAAATTATCTTTCTTTCGCTTTTTAACACTCATTATTATAAATTTAAATACTCATTATTCATATAATCAGTAGTAAAGTTTTTATAACTATTTAACCAGCATTCATTAGAGGCCTCGCCTTTCTTTTTGATATCATCTAATTTTAAAGAGCTGATTACAGAAACTATCTCACCTACCGTTTCACCAGAAACGTATCCCATATTTCTATCAAGAACCTTCTTCTCTACAATGGTACCCTTAGTAGTAAACAGAGCTTTGCCTAAAAACATAGCTTCGTAGTACTTATTAGGAGCAGCATATATATGATTTGGATTTTTTACTGAATACATAGCATACATAATATCGGAATTATATGATATATTCAGTCCATCTTCGTATTTTACTTTTCCATAATATCGGATATTAGCAAAGGTTTCACTGTCTTTAGCTAATCTCTCTTCCAACTCTTTGTTACCAAAACCTGCGATAGAGAGATTTATAAGCCCCTTTTCTGCTATACTAACAATTTCAAATAAACATCTGTCTGTAGAAAAACCGCCAACATATGAAAATGTCACTAAATTATTTGAAAATCGCTTATGACTATCATATTTCAAGAAAGAATTGTCTGCAAAGAATGGAATATTAGGGAATATACTTAGCTTTTCTTGAGGAACCATAAAAGGAATCTGCTCAATTCGTTCTTTTTCACATAGAATAAGTCTATCTGAATAATGAACAGTAAATCTCTCCATTAACTTAAACGCAGACAAAATAAGAATACCTTGATCAAATAAAGTAGCAGAAAACCAATCAAAAACGTCAAATATCAACTTATTGCCTCTATGTAATGCACAATAGCATGCCGCAGGGAAAGCACAATCAATATCACATCCATGAATGATATCATTACGAAGATTAAGATTACATAATTGTCTAAACACAAACAACATCCAACCAATCCTGTTCATCACGGCTTTTAAACCACCAACATTAAACCCAGCTTTCTTATTCCACATTATAGAATGTGGTAAAGAACATTTTTTTTCGTCGCGATTCCAACCAATCAATTTATGTTCAATATTATTCTCTTGCAAATATCGAACATATTTCATTGCTCTAGGATCCGACAAAATGTCGTTACATCTAATTAAAACTACCATATTTAAGATTTATATTTTTTAACCTTAATTCCGCAACACTATAATTTAACTTTATTTATAAGTTCCTGAGCAAC
>OGIM01000380.1_pt1 | contig 16091 bp, 9 predicted proteins | sample 1571801 | NCBI WGS metagenome assembly OGIM01 (sample SAMEA2582106, study PRJEB24529) | metagenome | biome: Human gut stool | place: China | collected 2011
CCCTCCCTGCCTCTGGCCCAGCGGAGCGTCCCTGCACGCTGAAGGCAAGCAGAAAGTTACCCCGCAAAGCTTCCCTCCCCGAGGGAGCTGGCAAAACCGTCAGGTTTTGACTGAGGGAGTAAAATTTCCCCTCCCCTGCAATGATTCCCCCTGCTCAACCGTATGCAGTATGGAAAAAGTGTCGAAATTTTGTCCGGCGGCAGAAGGGAGAAAAGCGGACAGACTGCCGGTTTTGGGGCGGCAAAGTTGTGCGTTTCGCAGATTTTGACACAACTTTCGCAAAAGATTCGCCGCACCGCTATTGAAAGCACACGCCTTGCGTGTATAATAGGAATGTTAGGAACCCATTGTCCCCAAAGAGGGAGGAACTGTTGCGCCGGGCGGTGCGGCAGAGAAACGGTAGGATAAGATGGAAAAATTCAGTGTCAAAAAACCATTTACGGTGCTGGTTGCGGTCATCATGGTGCTGATGCTCGGCTTTGTGTCGATCACCAAGATGAAAACGAACCTGCTGCCGGATGTCAGCACACCGTATCTGATGGTGGTCACCGTGTATCCCGGTGCCAGCCCGGAGCGTGTGGAGACCGAGGTCTCGGATGTGCTGCAAAACGCGCTTACAGTGCCCGGTGTGGAAAATATCACTGCCACCTCGGCTGAAAACTACAGTCTGCTGCTGATGAAGTTCGTGGACGATACGGACATGAACAGCGCAATGGTGCAGGTGTCCAACAAGCTGGATCAGGCCAAGAGCGACCTGCCGGATACCGCCCTGACCCCTTCTGTGATACAGTACAGCGTGAACATGAACGCCTTTATGACCGTGGCTGTCAGCCGCGAGGGCAGTTCGGTGTATGAGCTTTCTGATTTTATCAAGAACACCATGACCCCCTACGTCCAGCGCAAGGGCGGCGTGTCCAGCGTATCTTCCAGCGGCCTTGTGGAGCAGCTGGTGCAGGTGCAGCTGAATCAGGAAAAGGTGGATGCCATCAACGAAAAGCTGATGGAGCTCATCGACACCCAGCTGGAAGCAGCACACGCCCAGCTGGAGGAGGCCGAGGCCAAGATCAAGGCCGGCCGCGCGGAATACGATAAGCAGTACAAAAACTTCGGCAACACGGTGTCCAACACTGTCATGGGCACCCTGAGCTCTGAGGTCGGCAGCGCCGTAGAGGTGGTGCGCAAGCAGGCGGAAGCGCTGCTGCAGAGCGTCAATAACCTGATCGCCGTGGTCAAGGAGCCCGAGGTGCAGCAGGCACTGATCGAGGTGCAGGCCGGTTTGCAGCGGGTGCTGGACAAGTTCAACAGCACCGGTATGCGGGATATCGATTCCCTCATCGAGATCGTGTCCGAGCTGCGCGATATCACGGATAAGCTTTCCTCTGCTTTGCAGACCCTGCAGAACCGCATCAACACCGAGACCGGCACGCAGGGCGAGGGCGCAGCAGACCTTGCAGACGAGCTGCAGCTGCAGGACAGCCTGAACGTCATCTACAAGACGCTGGAGGACACCATCAAAGCCATGGACAATGTGCCCGGCCTGATGGCCGATTTCTCCAAGGCACTGGGCGTCTTTACCCAGCAGCAGCTGGCTGCCTATATGCAGTTTACCGAGGCGCGCGAGATGCTGAACGAGTACGAAAAGCAGCTCAGCGAGGCAAAGCTCCAGTATGAGGCCGCCAAGGAAAAGGCCCTTGCCAGTGCGGATGTGACCAAGCAGCTGGATATCAAGACCCTTTCCTCCCTCATCTACGCCCAGAACTTCTCCATGCCCGCCGGTTACATCAAGGACGAAAGCGGCGAGTCGTGGCTGCTGAAGGTGGGCGAGGAATACGACAGCGTGGACGATATCCGGGGGGCGCTGCTGCTCCATGTGGAAGGCTACGGTGACGTGCGCCTTTCCGATGTGGCAGACGTAGAGGTCATCGACAACGCCGCCGACAGCTATACCCGCCTGAACGGCGAGCAGGCTTCGGTGCTGAAAATTTACAAGGACGACAGCTCCAGCGCAGGTGACGTATCTGCCAACTGTCTGGACGCTTTCAAGGAGCTGGAAGCCCAGTACAAGGGCCTGCACGTTGTGGTGCTGTCCAATCAGGGCAACTACATCAGCATCCTGATCAAGAGCATCCTCACCAGTATGCTGGTGGGTGCCGTACTGGCCATCATCGTGCTGGCCATCTTCCTGAAGGACATCAAGCCCACCATGGTGGTCGGCGTCAGTATCCCCCTGTCGGTGCTGTTTGCCGTGGTGCTGATGTACTTCACCGGTCTGGACCTGAACGTTATGACGCTGGCCGGTCTTTCGCTGGGCATCGGTATGCTGGTGGATAACTCGGTGGTCGTCATCGAGAACATCTACCGTCTGCGCGGCCGCGGCGTGCCCGCTGCCCGCGCGGCGGTGCAGGGCGCGCGTCAGGTGGGTATGTCCGTTGTGGCGTCTACCCTTACCTCGGTGTGCGTGTTCCTGCCGGCGGTGTTCTCTGCCAGCCTCATCCGCAGCCTGATGGGCCCCATGTCCCTGTGCATCGGCTACTGCCTGATGGCTTCCCTCATCGTGGCACTGACCGTGGTGCCCGCCGCTTCGGCTACCGTGCTGAAGAACGCCCAGCCCAAAAAGCTGGCATGGTTCGATAAGATCCAGAACGCCTACGGCCGCAGTCTGGAAAAGGCGCTGAAAAATCGCTTTGTACCGCTGGCTGCCGCCGTGCTGCTGCTGGTGTTCTGCTGCTGGCGGGTGGTCTCCATGGGCATCGTGCTGCTGCCCACCAGCACCAGCAACGAGGCCATGATCACCCTTTCCACCACCGACACCCTCTCGAAGGAGGAGTCCTACGATGTGGCCGGTAAGGTGGTGCAGGCCGTGATGGCCGTGGACGGCGTGGAGGAGGTAGGCATTACCCCCGACAACACCGTGTCGGGCATGGATGTCTCCAACCTTGGCCTGCCCTCCACCATCACCGACCTGCTGAACGCCGCCAATGGCTACGGCAAGTATAAGATCAACGTCAAGCTCAACGAGGAACTCTCTTCTTCCAAAATCGACGCCGCCTGCAAGGCCATGGAGGAAGCCGTTGCCGGGGTGGCGGACTGCACCGCCACCGTCCAGCAGTACGGTATGACCGATGACCTGACCAGCCAGCTGTCCACCGGTCTGACCATCAAGGTCTACGGCACCGATGCCGAGACCCTGACCGCCCTGTCCGAGAAGGTCATTGATATCGTGAACAGCACCGAGGGCTTCCAGAACGCCACTAACGGTCTGGGTGCGGGCGATTCCACCATCATTTTGCAGGTGGACCGCGACAAGGTGCGCGCCAACGGCCTGACCGTTGCGCAGGTGTACCAGCAGATCGCGGCAAAACTGACCACCACCACCACGGCACAGACCCCTGTTACCGTGGACGGCACCACTATGGACGTGCAGATCAGCAACAATCTGGACCCGCTGACCAAGGAAAACATGATGGACATGACCTTTGAGACCACCGTCATGTCCGCAGACGGCACCACCGCCACCGGTACCTGCAAGCTGTCGGATATCGCCAGCTGGATCACCGGCACCGCGCCGGACTCCATCACCAGCGAGAACCAGAACCAGTTCGTTACCGTCACCGCCGAGACTGCCCCGGGCTACAACACCACGGTGCGGGCACGTGCGGTGAAAAAGGCGCTGGATGCCTTTGCCCTCACCAATGAGATGCCGGAAGGCTGCTCCTTCTCCATGGGCGGCGAGAGCGACAGCGTCAACTATATGACCAACGAGATGATCCAGTGGATGGCACTGGCTCTGCCCTTTGTGTACCTTGTCATGGTGGCACAGTTCCAGAGCCTGCTGTCCCCCTTCATTGTGCTGTTTACCGTGCCGCTGGCCTTTACCGGCGGTCTGCTGGGCCTGCTGCTCACCGGCCAGCAGCTGACCATGATCTCCATGATGGGCTTCATCGTGCTGATGGGTACGGTCGTCAACAACGGCATCGTGTTCGTGGACTACGCCAACCAGCTGCGCATGGGCGGCATGGAGCGCCGCGCCGCGCTGGTTGCCACCGGCAAGACCCGTATGCGCCCCATCCTGATGACCACCCTAACCACCGTGCTGGCCATGCTGCAAATGGTGCTCAGCAACGATATGGCAAGCCAGCTGATGAGCGGCATGGCCATCGTCATCATCTGCGGCCTGAGCTACGCCACCCTGATGACCCTGTATATCGTGCCCATTCTGTACGATATCCTGTTCAAGAAGCCGCCGCTCAACGTGGACATCGGCAGCGACGAGGACTTGGACGACATCCCGGACGATGCCGCCGAGTTTATTGCCGCCCAGTCCTCTGCGGCACAGCCTCAGCCGGAGGCATAAAGTTTACAAACGCAAGCGCCCCGCATTTCCACCGGAAGTGCGGGGCGCTTTTTGGTATTGTAGGCGCACGCCGAGGGATGTTCTCTTTTGACACCAAAAGAGAACCAGAAAAGTGCATTGCGCTCCGCAGGGAAGGTTTCTGCTTGCGCAAGCGTGCAGGGACGCTCCGCTGGGCCAGAGGCAGGGAGGGGTGTTCCGACTCCCCCCTCCCTACCTCTGGACTCCACCCACCCCGCAACGGGCCAAGGGCTGCACGCCCTTGACAATCCTAAAGAAGAAGTCGAAGCACAAAAAAGCTAGCGCTGCGCCAGTCGGCGCTATCGCTTTAACGCTTTTTTCGCTTCTCCATTTATAGCCCCTCAGTCGCTGCGCGACAGCTCCCCCGAGGGGGAGCGGGCACGCCCGCAGCGCCGCGCTTTCGCAGAAAGCGGCGCTGCATCTGCCGTTTCCTTTTACGACCCCCTCTGTGAAAATAGCGTTTGGAGCGCTCCGCAGAGCGCGACAAACGCGAAATTAAAAATAATTTTTCCGCTGAAAATATCCAGAGCGTCAGCGGAGGATATTCAAAATCGTTTTTTCTCCGCAAACGCGCCGCCAGCAGCGCTATTGTGGGCACTTTCGATGATTCTAACAAAAAATCGCCGCAAAAATTGGATGGTAATTCTAAAAGGATTCCAACACAAAACCGTAAAACTGTGATATAATCATAAATACAGACAAGATGCAAAAGGGGGCAGTCCGCCCCTTTTGCATTTCCGAAAAAATCTTTAGGAGGCGAGGCCCAATGGCACAGATCCGTTCCAAGCCCTTCGGTGTGACCAAAGAGGGCGCTAATGTTACCGAGTACATCCTCTCGAACCCCGGCGGTATGTCCGTCAGTGTGCTGGATTACGGCTGCGTGATCAAAAATATCATCGTCCCGGCCAAGAACGGCCCGGTGGATGTGGTGCTGGGTCACGACACCATGGCAGATTACGAAAACGACTTCACCTCGTCCGGCAGCACCTGCTGCGGTGCCTTTGTGGGGCGCTACGCCAACCGCATCGAGAACGCCGTCTTTACCTTGGGCGGCAAGACCTACCAGCTGGAAAAAAACTGCGGCGAGCATCATCTGCACGGCTGTTTTTCCCGGAAAATCTATGAGGTGAAATACTTCGGCGATACCCTGCTGATGGAAGCTGTAAGCCCCGACGGCGAGGACGGCTTCCCCGGCACGCTGAAGATCGCGGTGCGCTATACCCTCACCGATGACAACACCTTCCGCATGGACTACCGTGTGTCCTCGGACGCCGACACCCTTGTAAACCTGACCAACCACAGCTACTTCAATCTGGACGGCGGCGGCGATGTGCTGAACCAGAAGCTGCGTATCTACGCCTCCCGCTATCTGGAGGGCAACAATACCACCTGCCCCACCGGCAACATCCTGCCTGTGGCGAACACCCCCATGGACTTTACCGCCGGTAAGACCATCGGCAAGGAGATCGACACCGGCTTCTCCCAGACCACCATGGTAGGCGGCGGCTACGACCACTGCTATGTCATCGACCGCGCACGCGGTTCCAGCCAGAGCATCTGCGCATGGGCTACCAGCGATAAGACCGGCATCAGCATGAAGCTGTACACCACCCAGCCGGGCATCCAGCTGTACACCGGCAACTTTTTGCAGGATTGCCCCGCCCCGGGCAAGGGCGGCGAGCCCTTGCGCAAGTACGGCGGCTTTGCGCTGGAGACCCAGCACTATCCGTGCAGCCCCTCCCACCCGGAGTTCCCCTCCACGGTGCTGCGGGCGGGCAAGGTGTTCCGCGCCACCACCACCCTGCGGTTCTTCACCGGCAAACAGTGCGGAAAGCTTTAAAGAATGATACACCACACAAAAAAAACGTCTGCTCCGGCAGACGTTTTTTGCGTGGCAGGATGTTCCCTGCGGGAAATGATGTTGTCCTGCGGACAAATGATGTGTGCCTTGCGGCACAATGGCCGCCTGCGGCGGCTGCATCATTTCCGGCGCAGCCGGAACATCATTGCACAGCACATCATTTGCCGCGCAGCGGCAAACCTCATTGCGCAGCGCGCTATTTCTATGTTTTGCACAAACGGCGCATTCTCTCCATGTGAAAAATGCGAAAAATCTCTGTCAATCAAAAGTGTAATGCGCGAAGCTGCAACAAAGATACATCCGAATAAAGAAAGCACCCCTTGCAGTCGGCGGCAAAAAGCGGTATGCTTTAAGCAGACCGGGCAGCGCCCGGCGCAAAGAGATAAAAGTGATAATACTATGTGAGAGAGGTACTCGGCTATGGCAATTTTGGTTTCCGGCGGTGCCGGCTACATCGGCAGCCACACCTGCATCGAACTGTTGAACGCTGGCTACGATATCGTGGTGGCAGATAACTATTATAACGCTTCTCCTGTGGTTCTGGACCGGGTCAAGCAGATCACCGGCAAGGATTTCCGCTTCTATAAGGCAGACATGACCCGCCGCGAAGAAGTGGAAAAAATCTTCTCCGAGTGCCCGGATATCACCGCCGTCATCCAGTTTGCAGCCTACAAGGCTGTGGGCGAGAGCGTGTCCAAGCCCATCGAGTACTACTACAATAACCTCAACTGCACGCTGGTCATTCTGGACGTGATGCGCCATCACGACTGCCACAATTTCGTGTTCAGCTCCTCTGCTACCGTCTACGGCGACCCCGCCAGTGTGCCCATCACCGAGGACTTCCCCGTGGGCGCTACCACCAACCCCTATGGCACCACTAAGGCCTTCACCGAGCGCATTCTGCAGGACGTCTGCAAGGCTGACCCCAGCCTGAATGTGGCGCTGCTGCGCTACTTCAACCCCATCGGTGCCCACAAGAGCGGCCTGATCGGCGAGGACCCCAACGGCATCCCCAATAACCTGATGCCCTACATCGCCAAGGTGGCTGTGGGCAAGCTGGAAAAGGTGCACGTCTTTGGCAACGACTACCCCACCCCGGACGGCACCGGTGTGCGTGACTACATCCACGTTGTGGATCTGGCCCGGGGCCATGTGTGCGCCATCCGCAAGCTGGAGACCGGCTGCGGCCTCTTCATCTGCAATCTGGGCACCGGCAAGGGGTACAGCGTGCTGGACGTCATCCATGCTTTCTCCAAGGCCTGCGGCAAGGAGATCCCCTACGTCATCGACCCGCGCCGTCCCGGCGATATCGCCGAGTGCTACGCCGACCCCACCAAGGCCAAGAACGAGCTGGGCTGGGTGGCTGAGTACGGCATCGAGGAGATGTGCGCCGACAGCTGGAACTGGCAGAAGAACAACCCCGATGGCTACCACACCGTGAAGTAATAATGATTTGAACCGGAGCACCGCATATTCTCGCCTGAGAGTGTGCGGTGCTTTTTTTGTGTCTATATTCTCTATTGACATCCGCTGTCAGTTAGCCTATACTACATTTGTTAACACGGACTAACATATAAGAATGGTACATATAAAAGAAGGCAACGGATATGACGTTAAAAGAGTTACAGATCGGCAAAAGCGCCATAGTGGATGCTGTGGGCGGCGCAGGCGCACTGCGGCAGCATTTTCTGGATATGGGTCTGATCCCCGGGGTAGAGGTCACGCTGGTAAAGCTGGCACCCATGGGCGACCCCATGGAGCTGCGCATCCACGGCTATGAGCTGACCCTGCGTCTGGACGACGCGGCACAGATCACCGTGACCCCCACCGAAAAAACCCCGGCGGTGCACGCCCCGGTGGACGGGAAGATGGTGGAGCACCCGGGTCTTGGCGAGGGCGGCAAGTACCACACCAAGGAGGGGGAGCATCCCCTGCCGGAGGATAAGACCCTGACCTTTGCGCTGGCGGGCAACCAGAACTGCGGCAAGACCACCCTGTTCAACCAGCTTACCGGCTCCAACCAGCACGTGGGCAACTTTCCGGGTGTGACGGTGGACCGCAAGAGCGGTGCCATCAAGGGTCACCCGGAGACCGAGGTCACCGACCTGCCGGGCATCTACTCCATGTCCCCCTATTCCAGCGAGGAGATCGTTACCCGGCAGTTCATCATCGGCGAAAAGCCCACCGGCATCATCAATATCGTGGACGCCACCAACATCGAGCGCAACCTTTACCTGACTATGCAGCTGATGGAGCTGGATATCCCCATGGTGCTGGCGCTGAACATGATGGACGAAATGCGCGGCAACGGCGGCACGGTGCGCATCAACAAGATGGAAGCCATGCTGGGCATCCCGGTCATCCCCATCTCTGCCGCCAAGAACGAGGGCGTGGACGAGCTGGTAGACCACGCCGTCCATGTGGCAAAGTATCAGGAACGCCCCGGGCGCATGGATTTTTGCAGCGAGGATGACCACGGCGGCGCGGTGCACCGCTGCATCCACGGCATCCTGCACCTCATCGAGGATCACGCCAAGGCGGCGGGCATCCCGGTGCGTTTTGCCGCCACCAAGCTGGTGGAGGGCGACCCCCGCATTGAGGAAGCGTTGAAGCTGGACCCCAACGAAAAAGAAATGATCGAGCATATCATCGTGCAGATGGAGCAGGAGCGCGGACTGGACCGTGCTGCCGCCATTGCGGATATGCGGTTCTCCTTCATTCAGGAGCTGGTGGCGCAGACGGTGGTCAAGCCCCACGAAAGCAAGGAGCAACTGCGCTCCAACCGCATCGACAAGTTCCTCACCGGCAAGTACACCGCCATCCCGGCGTTTATCGCTATCATGGGTCTGGTGTTCTTCCTTACCTTCAACGTCATCGGTCTGTTCTTCCAGAACCTCATGGAGATGGGCATCGACGCCCTGACCGGCGTTGTGGACACCGCCCTGTCCAACTGGAACGTCAACGCGGCGGTGCACTCGCTGGTCATCGACGGCATCTTTACCGGCGTGGGCAGCGTGCTGAGCTTTCTGCCCATCATCGTGGTGCTGTTCTTCTTCCTCTCCATGCTGGAGGATACCGGCTACATGGCGCGTGTCGCCTTTGTGATGGATAAGCTGCTGCGCCGCATCGGCCTTTCCGGCCGCAGCATCGTGCCCATGCTCATCGGCTTTGGCTGCACCGTGCCCGGCGTGATGGCAAGCCGCACCCTGCCCTCGGAGCGCGACCGCAAAATGACCATCCTGCTTACCCCGTTCATGAGCTGCTCGGCAAAGCTGCCCATTTACAGCCTGTTTGCGGCGGCGTTCTTCCCCAAGTACGCGGGACTTGTGATGGTGCTGCTGTATTTCACCGGCATTCTGGTGGGCGTGCTGGCGGCGCTGCTGCTCAAGAGCACCGTGTTCAAGGGTGAAGCCGTGCCCTTTGTCATGGAGCTGCCCAACTACCGCCTGCCCGGCCTGAAAAACGTGGCGCAGCTGCTGTGGGAAAAGGCACGGGACTTCTTGCAGAAGGCCTTTACGGTCATCTTTGCCGCTACCATCGTCATCTGGTTCCTGCAGAACTTTGATTTGCAGCTGCGGCTGACCACCGACCCGCAGGCCAGCATTCTGGCGCGCATCGCGGGCGATATCGCCCCGCTGTTCGCCCCGCTGGGCTTTGCGGACTGGCGCATCTCCACCGCCCTCATCACCGGCTTTATGGCCAAGGAGAGCGTGGTGTCCTCGCTGCTCATCCTCTTCGGCTCTACCGCTGCCCTGACCGCAGCCCTCACCCCGGCGCAGGCCGCGCCCCTGCTGGTGTTCTGCCTGCTGTACACCCCCTGCATCGCGGCGGTGGCCTCGGTCAAGCGGGAGCTTGGCGGCAAGTGGGCTACCATCATGGTGGTCAACCAGTGCGCCGTGGCATGGCTGTGCGCCCTGCTGGTGCGTCTGGTCGCCGTGGCGGTGTTCTGAAATACTGGTTCGATTTTTGGGTCCTGAAAAGCCGCAGGCTTTTCAGGACCCTTTTTTCTCTTGACATCTTCCCTTATTTGAACTATAATACTTCAAAAATGAACTATCCATATAAGAACAAAAGGAGCGTCCCATGAACCCTACCATAGAGATCAGCTTCAAGACCGCGCAGGCGTACAGCGCCATGTGCAAGCCGTTGTGTCAGGAACTAAAGCTGCCTCAAACCGCTTTTGACATCCTGATGTTTCTGGCCAACAACCCGGACTGCACCACCGCCCGGGATATCGTGGAGATCCGCAAAATCAAGGCAAATCTCGTTTCGGTAAACGTGGACCGTCTGGTGCAGGAGGGGTATCTGGAGCGCCGCGCCGTGGCGGGCGACCGCCGCAAGACCCAGCTGCTGTGCACCGAAAAGGCGCAGCCGGTCATCGCACGGGGACGCGAGGTGCAGGAGCGCTTTTTTGCCCGCCTGCTGGACAACACGGACGCTCCCACCCGGGAGGCATTCTTCCGCACCATGGAGGTCATCGGGAAAAATCTGGACGAGATCTTAAAGGAGAATGGATAAAATGCACTTGCTGTTTACGGTGCTTGTCACCTTTTTTGCCGGCATGGGTGCCGGCCTTGGCACCGGCTTTGCCGGTATGAGCGCGGCGGCGGTCATCAGCCCCATGCTCATCACCTTTCTGCACATGGATCCCTACATGGCCGTGGGCATTGCCCTTTCCTCGGATGTGCTTGCCAGCGCAGTGTCTGCCTATACCTACCATAAAAACAAGAATCTGGATATCAAAAACGGCCTGATCATGATGGCAAGCGTGCTTGCCTTTACGGTGGTGGGCAGCTGGGTGGCCAGCAAGGTGCCCTCCGCCACCATGGGCGGCTTCTCGGTGTTCATGACCTTTTTGCTGGGCGTCAAGTTCATTCTGCGCCCGGTGATGACCACCAAGGAAGCCATGCAGGGGGTCAGCGCAAAAAAGCGCGCGGTGCAGTCGGTGGTGTGCGGCGTGCTTATCGGCTTCATCTGCGGCTTTATCGGTGCAGGCGGCGGCATGATGATGCTGCTCATCCTCACCAGCGTGCTGGGGTACGAGCTGAAAACTGCCGTGGGCACCAGCGTGTTCATTATGACCTTTACCGCCCTGACTGGTGCAGTGTCCCACTTTATGATCGGCGGCACGCCCGATTGGCTGGTATGGGTGCTGTGCGTGGCGTTCACCCTGCTGTGGGCACGCATTGCCGCCGTGTTTGCCAACAAGGCAACCCCCAAGACCCTGAACCGCGCCACCGGCGTAGTGCTGGTGGTGCTGGGCGTGGTCATTATGGGTTTCAACCTCTTGACCTGAAAAACGATTTGAATGCGCTCCGCGCTGCTCTGCGCATCAATAGAGGAAAAACAATTTTAAATTTGAGAACCGGGAAAATCTGCGGATTTTCCCGGTTCATTTTTCACAGAAAGGAATGCAGTTCTCCTTTACGGCCTTTCCCGTGAAAATGCAATGCCGGGCGGTCCGCAGACCGCCCGGCATTGCTCTATTAAAAATAATAATTCCGCTGTGTATGCGCAAAGCAAAGCGGAGCGCATTCCAAATCGGCGGCGCTTACTTGCTCTCTACCTTTTCCTCGATGGTGGAGTGGTCGATGACCCAATCGGCAGCCTTGCGGATGCCCTCGCTGCGGCGCAGGGCGGCGATGTCGGTGCCAGCCTTGATCTCTTCCACCGTCTTTTTGGTCTTTTCGGCGCGCTCAGCCAGCTGCTTGTCGATCTCCTCGTCGGTGGGCAGCAGGTTCTCCTGCTGGGCGACCTGCAGCAGTGCCATGCGGGCGCGGGTGTTCTTCTCTGCGGCGGCACGCACCTTGGCAGTAAAGCTCTCGCGGGTCTCATGGATCTGGCTCAGGTAGGTGTTCAGGCTCATGCGCTGCATCTGCAGCTGCTGCTGGATGCTCTGCATCTGCTGCTGGTAGGCGTTCTCCACCAGAATGCTGGGGATCTCGCCCTCTGCGGCATCGGCCAGCTGACCAAGGATCATGTCCTTGGCGTGGTTCAGCGCACCGCCGTGGCGGCCGTCGAACAGCTGCTTCTTCACGAAGGCGCGGTACTCCTCCATGGTCTCCTTGCCCATCTTCTTGGCAAAATCGCTGTTCAGGGCGGGCAGCTGACGCACACACACGTCATGCAGCTTGATCTTGAACACAGCGGGCTTGCCTGCCAGCTCCTTGCCGTGGTAGTTCTTGGGGAAGGTGACGTTGATCTCAAACTCGTCCCCTGCCTTGTGGCCCAGAATGCCGTCCTCGAAGCCGGGGATCATGCGACCGCTGCCCAGCTGCACGGACTGATCCTTTGCGGTGCCGCCCTCAAAGGGCACGCCGTCCAGAAGGCCCTCAAAGTCCATGTGCACCACATTGCCCTTCACAGCGGGACCCTTGTGGGGCACCAGCTCTGCGGCGTAGTTGCGGCGGCGCTCCAGCACCGCGTCGATCTCCTTGTCGGTCACCTCCGGGGTGACGCACTGGGAGGTAAAGCCGGTGGTCTTGGTCAGCTTCAGCTCGGGCTGCAGCGCCACGGTGGCGGTAGCCACAAAGCCCTCGTCCTTCTTCACGCTTACCAGATCGTAGCTGGGATCATCTACCGGCGCAAAGCCGTGTTCTTTCAAAGCAGCCTCGTACAAAGCAGGCACATCCTGATCCATCAGATCGTTGATGGCATCGTACCAGAAGGTGTGCTCGCCGCGGTCAGCCTCGATCTGTGCGCGGTCGGCCTCGCCCTTCTGGAAGCCCTTGATGGTATAAGTGGCGCGGGTGCGCTCATAGACCGCATTGGAGGCGGCCTCCAGTTCCTCAGCCGTAGCGCTGAAGGTCATTTTGCAGACACTCTTTTCAGGAGTTTCCACGCTTACCAGTTTCATAGGATCTACCCTCCGTGTTGTTCCCTTGGCGGCGGGGCGGCGCTGCCAAGGCAGCAGCCGGAACGCCATTTTGGGGACATTTTCAAACATTAGTAAAGTTATTATAGCACAAGTGCAGCAAAAGCGGTATAATAAACTTGATAAAAATGTGCCGTTTTGGCAATTTTAGTCCATTTAAGCAGGAAAAAAGCGCGTTTTGCGGCAGCAGCTGCCGCGCAAAAGTGGGAAAACCCTCAGGAAAGGAAGGCTGTCCCCTATGCGATTATTTGATGTTCTGGGCCCGGTGATGATCGGGCCTTCCTCCAGTCACACCGCCGGTGCGGCAAAGATCGGCTATACCGCACAAAAGCTTCTGGGCGAGGTTCCGGCGCAGGCAGACATCGGCCTGTACGGCAGTTTTGCCACCACCGGAAAGGGCCACGGCACCGACCGCGCCCTGGTGGCGGGGCTTCTGGGTCTGCGCCCGGACGATCCCCGCCTGCCGGACAGCTTTGCGCTGGCTGCGCAGCAGGGGATGCAGTTCAGCATCCACCCGGTAGAGCTGCGCTCTGCCCACCCCAACACCGCCGTGCTTACCCTGACCAGCCGCACCGGGCGGCAGCTTTCGCTCAAGGCGGCATCGGTGGGCGGCGGACGCATCCGCGTGACCGAGATCGACGGCGTACCGGCAGATTTTGGCGGGGACAGCAATACCCTCATCATCCACAACGAGGATACCCCCGGCTGCATTGCGGAGGTGACCATGGCGCTGGCGCTGCGGCGCATCAATATCGCGTCCATGCAGGTGTTCCGCGCCGCCGCGGGCGGCTATGCGGTGATGGTGCTGGAGTGCGACTCCCACATCCCCCACGCGCTGGAGCGGCAGCTGGCGGTGATGCCGGGTCTGCTGAAGGTGACCTGCCTGAACGTGGACGAGCCGGAAGAAACGGAGGAATGAGCCATGGCATTTTTGTCCTGTGAAGAGATGCTGGCCGCTGCCCGCAGCCAGAAAATTTCGCTGGCCGAGGCGGTGCTGCGCAGCGATCTGGAAGAGAGCCGCCTGACCGAGGCGCACAGCCGCGCCGCCATGCGGCACCTGTGGCAGGTGATGCAGACCACCAGTCAGGAGTACGACCCCGCGCAGCGCAGCCGCAGCGGGCTTTCCGGCGGCGATGCCGCCAAGGTAGAGCAGGCGTGGCAGCAGGGGCGCCTGCTGGGCGATGATTATCTGGCCGCAGTAACAGCGGAAGCCCTAAAGACCGCCGAGTGCAACGCCTGCATGAAGCGCATCGTGGCCGCGCCCACGGCGGGCAGCTGCGGGGTGCTGCCGGCGGTGCTGCTGCCGCTGGCGCGCGCCGGACAGGCAGACGAGGACACCGTCTGCGATGCACTATATGTAGCGGCAGGTTTCGGGCAGGTCATCGCCGCCCGCGCCACGCTGGCGGGCGCAGAGGGCGGCTGTCAGGCCGAGGTAGGCGCAGCCAGTGCCATGGCCGCCGCCGCCCTGTGTAACCTGAAGGGCGGCACCCCGGAGCAGTGCGCCGCTGCCGCCGCTATGGCGCTGGGCAACCTGCTGGGTCTGGTCTGCGACCCCGTGGCGGGTCTGGTAGAGGTGCCCTGCATCAAGCGCAACGTGGTGGGCGCGGTGAACGCGGTCTCCTGCGCCAACATGGCGCTTGCCGGGGTGGACTATGCCATCCCCTGCGACGAGGTCATCGACGCCATGGGCCGCGTGGGCAGTCTGCTCTCCCCCGACCTGCGCGAGACCGGTCAGGGCGGCCTTGCCGCCACCCCCACCGGCGTAAAAATCGCCCGTCAGCTGGCGCAGGAGGACTGAGCCGGAGCGCGGGCTTCCGCTCTGTATTGCGATTTTCTGCCCGCCGTCTGTGCCCGAGCGAGGTCATTGACCCGTTTTTCTCGGCTTTTTATGATGACCCGGATGCCCGTCCGCACATAGGCGCAAGGCGTGCAGTAAGTTTCGTTTCCCTCGCTCATAGGGCAGGCTGCACTGAAAAAACAATATTTTTGTGCAGCTGTACCTGCCGTATCCCCCGCCCGGTGGGCAGAAACCGGCTGAAACACCGCTTTTTGCGCCGGGACGGCAGAAGATTTACAGAAAAGCCGCAGTAAAATCAAAGAAAAGACGTTCTTTTTCGGAAAATATAAAATTATTTTAAAAAAGCTGTTGACAAACCCCGCCCTTCGTGATAAAATACATCATGTTCCGAACGGAACGTATGCGTTGGTAGCTCAGCTGGATAGAGTGACTGACTACGAATCAGTAGGCCGGGGGTTCGAGTCCCTTCCATCGCACCAGAAAATGCCGTGAAATCGAAAGATTTCATGGCTTTTTTGTTTTGTAAGCCATGGCTGCACGGTTTCTGCACGGTTTTTGCACGGTCGGTGTTATCCATGTCCGATGATGTAGGGCGCTGTATTGCATTGCAATCAGTGCCCTTTTTTGCATCAGGTGAGCAGTGCCAGGCGGAGTTTTGCCTTCATTTCCGGGTCGGCATCCTTCAGCAATTCCAAAAGAGCCGTCATGGAGATGGTGGGTTCGCCTGCGGCGGATACAGCCTGCGGGCTGGAGGTGTCGGGCTTGGCATAGAAGCCGCTTTCAAACTTCTTGCCCAGTTCCACACGGGAGGACTGCTGGATATGGGCGTAGGTGTTCACCAGCATATCCGCACTGGCGTGACCTGTGGTCCCCTGCACTGCCTTGATGTCGCCGCCGGAGATCATCAACTGGTAGGTGGCACTGGAATGCCGCAGACCGTGGAACACGATACGGGGGAACTCCGGGTGTGCGTCCTGCCATTTCAGGAACTTCTTACGGATGAGCACTGGCTCCACCGCCAGACCGTTGGGCAGTCGCAGCAGCATCCCACTGTTGCGGTATCGTTCCGGGTCGAGGGCTTCTTCCCTTTTCAGCCGTTCCAGCCACTGCTTCAGTTCCTCCCGCAGGGCGGCGGTCATAAAGATGGTGCGGCAGGAGGCTTCGGTCTTGGTGTCTTTCAGGATGA
>OGIM01000388.1_pt1 | contig 15928 bp, 15 predicted proteins | sample 1571801 | NCBI WGS metagenome assembly OGIM01 (sample SAMEA2582106, study PRJEB24529) | metagenome | biome: Human gut stool | place: China | collected 2011
TCGTACGAAGACATCGCGCGGCTGACGGGCATCGCCGAGGCCACAGCGCGACAGATGGTGAGCCGGGCCCGCCGCCTGTTGCTCAAACAATATAACAACCCAACAACCCAATCATGAACACACAGGAACTAATCGATCGTTTCCTTGATGGAGAGACCACCGTCGAAGAGGAGCAGGAGCTCTGCCGCCGCTTCCTCGCAGGCCCCGTGGGCCCCGAACTGGAGCCGTATGCCGAGTTTTTCCGCGATATGGCGACGCTCCCGGTGAGCGAGAAGCCCCGCCGCCGACTACGCCTCGTTAGGCGCTGGATGGCCGCAGCGGCCGTCGCCGCCGTTGTTGTGGCGGGAGTGTGGGGCTATGTGAGGGTGGAGAACCAGCAGTTGGCCAAGACCTACGAAGGAAGTTATGTGATTGTAGACGGCAAGCGAACCGACAACCTGGTAAGCATCAAGGACGAGGTGAGCCAGCTGCTCGCCGACGCCGACCGCATCGAGGCACACGCCCGCTCGCAAGAGGTCATTGGCGACGCAGAGCGGGAGGTGCTGCAAAGCGTGTCGCCTAAACAAAGAAAACAAATAGAACGACTCTTAAACGAATAAACCATGCCTAAGAAATATCTGTTGGTCGTGCTGATGGCGCTCTCGTGCCTCATGGCATCGGCGCAAAACAGCATCGACCGTATGGTGGAACAATATTCCACGCTGGGAGGTTCGTCGTTTGTGACGGCCGTGAAGCGCAACCCCAAGACCCACAAGGTGGAGAAGGTGGTGAAGCGACTCACTGCCTCGGGCTTGCGAACCCAGCATTTTATCGACACGTTCAAGGAAGAGGCGCGTCGGCAAAAGGATGTGGTGACGACCACCGCCGACGGTTACACCACGATGATCGTTACGGTGGAGGGTGCCAAGCAAAACCGCATTTACACCCTGCGCTACCCATCGAAAGAGAGGCCTTATCCCGACGTAACGGTCACCATCATCATCAATATGAAACGCTGACACGGACCCTCCGGCGCCATTGACCATGGCTCGGAGGGTTGATCGATAAGGATGAAAAAGTGCTTCGTCTGAATGTAACGCCAAGGTTGCAAAATCAAAAAGGACCCTTTGGGGTAAGAGAATTTAAGCCTTTTTAATTATTATGTAACGATAAAAATCACTTTTGCATTTGTAAGTAATAAAATTTAATGGTACTTTTGCATTTGGATATTAAAGAGATTACTATTCATTTCTAAATATTTGTATAAAATGGCAGTTAATTTTAAAGAACTGGGTCTCGTGAACACTCGCGAGATGTTCAAGAGAGCCGTCAATGGCGGTTATGCTATTCCTGCATTCAACTTCAACAACCTGGAGCAGCTTCAGGCTATCATCAAGGCAAGCTCAGAGCTTCGCAGCCCGGTGATCCTGCAGGTGTCTAAGGGTGCTCGCGCCTATGCTGACCCCACATTGCTGCGCTATCTGGCACAGGGTGCTGTGGAGTATGCCAAGAGCCTCGGTTGCAACCATCCTGAGATTGTTCTCCACCTCGACCACGGAGATACGTTCGAGCTGGTGAAGGACTGCGTAGACCTCGGCTTCTCAAGCGTGATGATCGACGGTTCAAGCAAGCCTTACGAGGAGAACATCGAGTTGACTCGCAAGTGCGTGGAGTATGCTCACAAGTTCGACGTTACTGTTGAGGCTGAGCTCGGCGTGCTCGCTGGTGTTGAGGATGAGGTTGCTTCTGAGGAGAGCCACTACACAAAGCCCGAGGAGGTGATCGATTTCAGCCAGCGCTCTGGTTGCGATAGCCTCGCCATCTCTATCGGTACCAGCCACGGCGCTTACAAGTTCAAGCCCGAGCAGTGCACACGCGACCCGAAGACTGGCCGCCTGGTTCCTCCTCCATTGGCATTCGATGTGCTGCACGAGATCGAGCAGAAGCTCCCCGGATTCCCCATCGTGCTCCACGGATCTTCATCAGTTCCTCAGAACTATGTGGATATCATCAACCAGTATGGCGGCAAGCTGCCTAACGCTGTGGGTATCCCCGAGGATCAGCTCCGCGAGGCTTCAAAGAGCGCTGTTTGCAAGATCAACATCGACTCAGACTCTCGTCTGGCCTACACCGCTGGTGTGCGTGAGACGCTGGCTCTGCATCCTGACTACTTCGATCCTCGCCAGTATGGCAAGGTGGCTCGTGCTTACATGACTGACATGTACGAGGAGAAGATCAAGGACGTGCTGGGTTCTGACAACAAGCTCGCCAACTGCGACTAATCATGTTGCTTGGCCTTCGACGATGAGGGCTAACTAACATTCCGATAAGCCATTCCTTTTCGCAAAAGAAAGGGAATGGCTTTTTCCGTATCTGCTCAGTTGAGCCATATTGTCATGTTCTAACGCGAGTTCCGCTAATGGTTTTGGGGACTCGAGTGAACGTTTCCGTCGGAACGTAAATCATCGTGGAGAAAGCGGTTGGGATGCGTATGCCGTCATGTTAATGGCTCGTTTGGGGTCATTATGGGGGTAAGAGAAAGGGGCAACCAGCCACATGGAGGTGGATGGTTGCCCCTTTGGGGTTGTGTAGCGTTGGCTACGTGTTAGTTGTTGGTGATGGCCTGAATGTTTTTCACGCCGCCTGTGAGCGGATCGAGGATGAGTTTGGCCGATTGCTTCTTGCCAAACAGTTCGCCGCTGAGCGACTCGATGGTGCCAAACTGGGGAGCCAGCAGCTCGCCGTTGACCACCACCTGCTGTCCGTGTGTTACCGCCACTTGGATCTTGCTGGGCTGGCAGACACGAAGGCCGATGTCGTTCTTGTCCTCTTTCTTGTTCTCAGCAGTGGGTTGTGGTGCGGCCACGGTGTGATTGTCGGTCACGCTGATCATGTAAGGCTCGCCCGAGAGGTCGTCGGCATCGACGAGCCCCAGCCATTTCGACAGGCGGAAGAGCACCTGGCGGCCCTCCTGAGTGGGCACGAAATCGATGTTGGTCCATGTGGTGTCCTTCACCGTGACACCCGTGAAGAGCTGTGTGAGCGCTGTCTCCTGTTTGCCCAGGTTGTTGAGCATGATGGCCATCTGCGTGCCATCCTTGGGCATGAAGTCGGCCTCGCCACGGTTCAGTTGGTTGCGGCTGTCGCGTATGTCGTAAATCTCCTGTGCGGCCAGTTCGGCCATCTTGGCGTTGCTGCCCGCATTGAGAATGTCCTCCGTCATGAAGTCTTGCGGATTGAGCAGGGCGGCCTTGCGGCCCGGCTTGAAGGAAGGCATGGGCGTGGGCGTGGCCGATGCGTCGGCATTGATGGCCAGGAGCTGACCGTTGTCGGCCCGGCACACCTTATTTATAGAGTGCTTCTTGTCGACAATGAGCGTGAAATGACGGCTTGTGTCGGGCAAGGCGTATGTGGCCATGTCGACACCAAGCAGCCGGTAGGTTGTGGTGGGTTCCAACTCGACGTCGGTGCGCAGGAAGCGACTGGCATAAGGAGCCAACTTGCCCGGTGTGTATTGGGTCTTCTCCACCTTTACCGTGAAGCGCACGGCGGCCTTGGGAAGGTAGTAATCGGTGCCTTCTATCGATTGTGCGTTGATGCTGAGAGGCAGCAGCAATAACAGTAATCCTTTGAAATTCATCGTTGATGGTATGCTTTGTTTGTGGGTGTTCGTAAAACGTTATGGGCATAGGGGTAAGCCTTCGTGGGTGCTGGTGTGAGACGAGCCCTTGCTTTGGGTGCGTTCTCGTGGGGGCTTGTGTGAGAGCAGCCGAAGGCTTGGGTGTGGAATGGGGCGCTTAGTCCTCCAGTTTGAGGAAGGCCTTGGGCAGGAACTGTATGATGTCGCTTGCCACCAAGCTCTCTTTTCCCACCTCTTTGGCGGCCAAGTCGCCAGCCAGTCCGTGCAGGTACATGCCCAGTTGGCAAGCCGTTCCCTTGTCGTAGCCCCTGGCCAGGAGCGCCGTGAGGATGCCCGTGAGCACGTCGCCGCTGCCCGCCGTGGCCATGCCGCTGTTGCCGGTGGCGTTGAACACGATGTGCCCGTCGGGCATGCAGAGGGCCGAATGGTGGCCCTTCAGGATGATGTAGCCCTTGATATGCTCAGCCATTTGCTGGGCGCGGATAAGGCGCTCGTAGTCGTTGTTGCTGGTGCTGCCGGCCATGCGGTCGAACTCCTTGGGGTGGGGCGTCATGATGATGCCTGATGGGAGCTGCTGCATCCATGCCTGGTGGTTGGCCAGGATGTTGAGGGCGTCGGCGTCGGCAACGATGGGGCACGAGGTGCGGCGTATCTGGCCGATGAGAGCGATGGCCGTGTTTTCAACCAGTCCGAGGCCTGGGCCAATGCCCAATGCGTCGAAGTCGGTGCTATCGACGCTTTCCGAGAAATAAGTCTCCTCATGGTCCATCTGCATCACCGCTTCGGGCACCGCCGTCTGCATGACGAGGTAGTTGCGCCTGGGGGTGTGCACCGTTACCTTCCCCACGCCACTGCGGAGGCAAGCTCTTGTGGCAAGCACCGCCGCTCCGGCCATGCCGTAGCTGCCGGCAATGATGAGCGCGTTGCCCATGGCGCCCTTGTGGGCGAAGTCGTCGCGAGGCATCAGCAGGCGTCTGACGTCTTGCTCCTCCAGGATGCGGCAGTTGGCTTCCGTCTTGTCGATGTATTCCTTGCTCAGGCGGATGTCGAGCACACGCAGTCGGCCAATGTATTTCTGGCAGTCGGCCATCATCATGGAGAGCTTCTTCTGCTGCAACGTCAGCGTCAGGTCGGCGCGTATGATGTTAGAATGAATGTTGTAAGTGTTGTCTTCGCACATCAGTCCCGAAGGAATGTCGATGCTCACCACCTTCGCTGGGCATTGGTTGATGTATTTCACCAGCGATGCGAAGCCGCCGATCAGCGGTTTGTTGAGGCCCGATCCAAAGAGTCCGTCGATCACCACCATGTCCTCGGTGAGCTCGGGTGGGTCGAAGTTGAGGGTCACCTCGGTGAAGTGGCCCACGCGCTTGCTATCGATGAGGCGCTGTTTGTTGGCGGCGCAGTCGTCAGAAAGTTTGTTGTGAATGTTGAAGAGATACACACTGACCTTGTAGTTCTCTTCTGCCAGAAGTCTTGCCACGGCCAGGGAGTCGCCTCCGTTGTTGCCGGGTCCGGCAAAGATTACCATGGGCGTGCGGTCGGTCCACTCGTCCATGATGGCGCGTGTGATGGTTTTTGCAGCTCGCTCCATCAGGTCGATCGACTTGATGGGCTCGTGCGTAATGGTATAGTTGTCAAGCTCGTGAATTTGAGCAGCGGTGAAAATCTTCATATTACTGCAAAGTTAGTGCAAACAAGCGGAATATCAAAAGGAATTCTTCCTTTTTTTAGGCTTGTTGGCAAATTGGCGTGACGGATGCCGAACACCCTTGCGCTTGGCACCTTGCCCACCCGCGGGCATTTGGGTGGCCGCGCGGCTTGAGTGGTAAATAAACGCTAAAGATGATGTTCTTTTTCCCTTGCCGCTTGTCGTTCTCGGTAGATTTTCGTAAATTTGCACCCTAATTTTAGTAATTAAGCCACATGAGCATAGTTAAAGTGAAGGATAAAACGTTCCGCACGTTTATCCCTGAGGCTGAAATCCAGCAACGCGTGAAAGCCGTCGCTGACAAGTTGAACGAAGACTTGAAGGACAAGAACCCGCTGTTCTTGGCCGTGCTGAACGGTTCGTTCGTGTTTGCCGCCGACCTGATGCGAATGATTACCATTCCCTGCGAAATCTCATTTGTGAAGTTGGCATCCTACCAAGGCACCGTCTCTTCGGGAAAGATCAAGGAGGTTATTGGCATTAACGAGGACCTGAAAGGTCGTACGGTGGTTATCGTTGAGGACATCATCGACACGGGCTTCACCATGAAGCGCATGTTGGAGCAGTTGGGAACGCGCTATCCCGAGAGCCTGCACATCTGCACGCTCCTGGTGAAACCCGGCAAGTTGCAGGTGCCACTCAACATAGAGTACGCCGCCATGGAGATCCCCAACGACTTCATTGTGGGCTACGGTCTCGACTATGATCAGCAAGGACGTAATTTGAGAGATATTTACACGATAGTGGAATAAAATGAAGAACATTGTTATTTTTGGTGCTCCTGGCTCAGGCAAGGGCACCCAGAGCGACAAGCTCATTGAGAAGTACGGATTTAAGCATATCTCCACGGGTGATGTGCTTCGTGACCAAATCAAGCGTGGTACGGAGCTCGGCAAGACCGCCAAGGGATTCATCGACGAGGGCAAACTCATCCCCGATGAGCTGATGGTGGGCATTCTCGCCGACGTTTACGATAGCTTCGGTAAGGACCACGAGGGCGTGATCTTCGATGGCTTCCCCCGCACCATCCCGCAGGCTGAGGCCTTGAAGGCCATGTTGGCCGAGCGTGGACACAAGGTGGCTGCCATGGTGGAGCTGCATGTGCCCGATGAGGAGCTGGTGAAGCGCCTCGTGCTGCGTGGCAAGGTGAGCGGACGCAGCGACGACAATGAGGAGACCATCAAGAAGCGCCTCAATGTGTATCACACACAGACGCAGCCTCTCTGCGACTGGTACAACAAGGAAGGCCTCTTCCACTCCGTCGACGGACTGGGCGACATCGATCGCATCTTCGGCGACGTCTGTGAAATCATCGACTCTTTGTAATACCGGGGCGAATGCCCCAAACAATCATTTGATATGGAATCAAACTTCGTAGACTATGTGCGCATCGTCTGCCGCTCAGGAAAGGGCGGCAAGGGATCTATGCACCTTCGCCACGTGAAATACCAACCCAATGGCGGCCCCGATGGCGGCGATGGCGGCGATGGCGGCAGCGTGATCCTGCGCGGCAACCATAACTACTGGACGTTGTTGCACCTAAAGTACCAAAAGCATATATTCGCTGAGCATGGCGGCAACGGAGGGCGCGACAAGTGCCATGGAACCAACGGCAAAAACTCTTATATCGACGTGCCGTGTGGCACGGTGGTCTATGACGCCGAGACGGGCAAGTATGTCTGCGATGTCACTTACGACGGTCAGGAGGTCGTGCTGCTGAAGGGTGGCCGAGGTGGACTCGGCAACTATCAGTTCCGCACGGCCACCCGCCAGACGCCTCGTTTCGCACAGCCGGGCGAACCGATGCAGGAGAAGACCGTCATACTGGAGCTGAAGCTCTTGGCCGATGTGGGCTTGGTGGGATTCCCCAACGCGGGAAAGTCAACGCTGCTCTCGTCGCTCTCGAGCGCTCGCCCCAAGATTGCCAATTATCCTTTCACCACCCTGGAGCCGTCGCTGGGTATCGTGTCGTACCGCGACAACAAGTCGTTTGTGATGGCCGACATCCCCGGTATCATTGAGGGCGCCAGCGAGGGTAAGGGTCTCGGACTGCGTTTCCTGCGTCACATTGAGCGCAACTCCCTGTTGCTCTTCATGGTGCCAGGCGACACCGACGACATCAAGCACGACTATGAGGTGCTCCTCGGTGAGCTCAGCAAGTTTAACCCCGACATGCTCGACAAGCACCGTGTGCTGGCGGTGACCAAGAGCGACCTGCTCGATGAGGAACTCATCAGCATGTTGCAGGAGACGTTGCCCACCGACCTGCCGGTGGTGTTCATATCTTCGGTCAGCGGCTTGGGTCTCGACGAGTTGAAGGATGTGCTGTGGCGCGAGCTCAACAATGAGAGCAACAAGTTGCAAGACATCACGGGTGAAGACACGATAGTGCACCGCGACAAGGATATGACGCGCTTTAGACAAGAGATGCAGGAGGAGGGAGCCGACGAATTCGAGGTGATCGATTTGGATGATCTCGATGAGGATTTCGACGACCTCGATATTGTTGAAATGGACGACGACGAGTAACGCTCGCGTCTCCTTTTACCCCTTTACTATTTATGCAACCCATGCCCATCATCACCTATTATCCAATGGCTGCCCAGGTGACGGCTTTTTCCACCACGCGCCATGGCGGGGTGGGCAAGGGATGCTATTCAGAATTTAACATCAACCCCTATTGTGGCGATGACCCACAGGCCATCATCGCCAACCGAAAGGCGCTGGCCGCCGAGCTTCAGGTGGACGAGAACCATGTGGTGATGGCCCATCAGGTGCATGGCGACGACTGCCTTGTTGTCGACAACGATCTGCTTCGTCTTCCCGAAAAGGAGCGCTTGGCGGCCCTTGAGGGGCACGACGCGCTCACAACCCAACTTGGGAATGTGTGCATTGGCGTGTCGACAGCCGATTGCATCCCCGTATTGCTCTACGACCCTCGCCATCATGCCGCCGCCGCTATCCATGCGGGTTGGCGCGGTACGGTGCAACGCATCGTTGGAAAGACGCTGCGTGTGATGGAAAACAACTATGGCACCCATGCTGGCGACGTGCGGGCCGTGATAGGACCGGGCATCTCCTTGGCCAACTTCGAGGTGGGACAGGAGGTGTACGACCGTTTTGCGGAGGCGCAGTTTGATATGGGCCGCATAGCCAAGCGCTACGCCAAGTGGCATATCGACTTGCCCTTGTGCAATCGCCTGCAACTGGAGGAGGCGGGCGTTCCACTCGACGCCATCCTCGTTTCCAATGTCTGCACGTACGATCGTGTGGACGATTATTTCTCGGCGCGCCGTTTGGGCGTGGACTCTGGACGCATCTACACAGGCATCATCCTGCGATGATGGGGCCGGGTAGCCGTGATGGCGCTCATCGACCGAAACACATCAGACATGAAGAAATTTCATTCATATATCACCCTTTGCCTGCTGACCCTTTTGGTTAGTGGCGAGTTGCATGCGCAACATCAGTTCTCCGCCACCGAACAGGCGGTCATCAGCGTGCCCACACCGGGCCTTTTCACCCATAGCAACGCCTTTGAAATCAATTTCACCATCCTCAAGGACAATGAGTATTCGTTTCCGCTGCCCGTGGGAAAGGCGGAGGTGATTGGTGGCCAGGCATTGGAAATCACCACCACGAAGGGCGATGCCGTGAAGGCTATGTTCGCCGGCACCGTGCGTATGGCGCGCCGATCGGAGCAGTATGGCAATGTGGTCATCATTCGGCACGACAACGGCCTGGAGACGGTTTATGCCCGCAACGCGCAAAACTTGGTGAAGCCGGGACAGCGCGTCAAGGCCGGACAAACCGTCGCCATTGTGGGAAACGATGGCCAAAAGGCCACATGCTACTTCGCTTTCCTCATCAATGGAGGATGGATCAACCCCGAAACGATTCTCGAGGTGAAGGGTCATAAGTTGCGCCGGCAGGTGGTGCAGTGCCGCAAGAGTGGCAACCATGTGGTGCTGACCGTGACGAAGGAGGAGAAACAAGCGAAGTTGACGCTCGACCCTGATGATGTAGACGAGGATCCGTTGCTCAAGAACGCCACGTTCAAGCTCGACCTCGGCAAGATAGAGCAGGAGCATTGGTCGTATCCGTTGCCTGGGGCTCACATCATCAGTCAGTATGGACAACGTGGCAAAAAGACCCATTCGGGTGTGGACATCAAGACCAAGTCCAACGACGAGGTGCTGGCCGCGTTCGATGGTGTGGTGGTTCAGTCGGGCCCATATTTCGCCTATGGCAACTACATCGTTATCCGCCATGCCTATGGCTTCTCCACTTGCTATAGCCACCAGTCGAAGAACACCGTGAGGGCGGGCCAGAAGGTGAAGGCCGGTCAGGTGATAGGCTATACCGGACAGACAGGCCGCGCCACCACGCCCCATCTGCATTTTGAGTTGCGTTTCAAGAGCCGCACCATCAATCCAGGGGTCTTCTTCGACCATGCCAACTACAAGTTGAAGGCCAATGTGTTGACGCTTGGTCGCAATGGAAGCATAAGATAAGCGAAAAGCCCTTTGCCATTTGGCGTCGGAAGCATGGAATCGTTCGGCCGAGACGTAAAGAATGTCATGATGCTTCCGCAAAAGGGACTGCTTGGTAGGATGAAATCTTAAGGAGGATATTTATGAAAAAACTGTTGAAGTTTCTGAAAAACTGGACGTTGCCCGTGGCAATGCTCACCGGCGTGTGCGTCTATCTTCTTTTCAGTTGGGTGCCTTTCTTGGCTCCCATTGGCGATGGGTATGCCCCCTATAACGAACAGGTGCTGCCCGTCTTCATGTTTCTCATGCTTTATGTCACCTTTTGCAAGGTCAACTTCCATAAGTTGCTGCCCGTCAGATGGCACTTGTGGATCAGCGTTCAGCAAACGGTTTTCATCTTGGCCCTGATGGGGCTCATCGTCGGTTTCAACATCTCGGGTGAACCGCTTATCATGCTTGAAGCCATCATGGTGTGCATCATTGCCCCCTGTGCGGCCGCTGCGCCCGTCGTAACGGCTAAGTTGGGCGGCAACCTGGAGGAGATGACCACCTACACCTTCTTATCCAACTTCCTCTCGGCGCTGCTCATTCCGCTTTGCTTCCCTGCCTTGCCACAGGCCAGCGAGGCTGCCGAGCACATCGAGTTCTGGCCGCTCTTCCTGCAAATCTTGTGGAAGGTGAGCGCCGTGCTGTTGCTGCCCATGCTGCTGGCGTATGTCACGAAGCACATGTTCCACCGTTTGCACCAGCGCATCGTGGCCGTTCCCGACCTGAGTTATTACCTTTGGGGAGGGTCGTTGGTCGTGGTGACTGGCACCACCGCCATGAACATCGGCAACGCTTGGCACGATACCTCCGTGTGGTTCCTTGTTTCCATTGCCGCCATGGGGCTTATCCTCTGCATCGTTCAGTTTGCCACCGGCCGATTCATCGGCCATTATTTCGGTAAGACTGTTGAGGCCGGACAGAGTCTGGGGCAGAAGAACACCGCTTTCGCTATCTGGGTCTCCACGGCGTTTCTCAATCCGTTGAGTTCCGTGGGGCCTGGTTGCTACATCCTTTGGCAGAACATCATCAACTCGTTTGAGATTTGGTCGTACCGCAAGAAGGGGCTTGAGAAGACGGCATAGTCTGCCTTGCCTTTAACGCCTACGCCTGCCTTCGATCGAATCAGATGTCCGAATGCATGGGATTTGAAGACTGATTTGGGGTAAACCAGCCTAAATAATCCTTGCGTTACAACCTATGTCGGCTTTTATATTATATCTTTACTCCATTGATAAGTGCGCTTAGTGTGCCTTGTGTTAATAAAATTATCAGTATCAGAAATGAAAAGTATGTGTAGATTAGTGTTTTGGGTTGGTATTCTTTGTCTCCGTATAGTTGTGGCTCAAGCGGATACCATACCTTGTTATGACTATTTGAAATTGCAACTTCATGAGCAATCGTTGCCGTTGGTTAACCTCATGGTCGACATCGACCATGTGTCGAAGCCCACATATACTCCGGCTTTCGTGGAGATTTGCGACCCATTGAAGCGCATGGGGGGCGATGGCGTAACGTTGCTTGCGTGTAAGGTGAAATACAGGGGTAACACATCCATCCGTTATGACAAGAAATCGTTTACCATTCAGGTGGTGGATGGTCAAGGTGAAGAGTTCAACGCCAACCTCTTTGGCTTGCGAAGGGATAAGATTTGGGTGCTCGATGCCATGGCCGTCGATCGAATCCGTATGCGCAATCGTGTGAACTTCGATGTGTGGAACGCCATGTCGCGTGTGCCCTACGATACCGAGCTCGACCGTAGGAATGGCACGGTGGGCCTCTTTGTCGAACTGTTTATCAATGGCGAGTATCATGGCTTGTATTGCTTCACCGATAAGGTGAACCGCAAATTGCTTGATCTTAAGAAACCTCGTGTGGACGACAAGGGATAGCCTATCATTAGGGGCGTGTTGTATAAGGGACGCGAGTGGTCGTCTGCCACAAGGCTGAGGGGGTATGAAACAGACACCACATGGCAAAAAAAAGTGGAACGGATGGGAACTCGCATATCCTGAGGATTATCCTTGCGAAGAGGCTTATTTGCCCTTGGTGCGGTTCATCGACTATTGCGCAAAATCGTCGAATGAGCAATTGCAGACGGGCATCCCCAAGTGGTTTTATATGGATAACCTTCGCGATTACATGGTTTTCCTGCTTTCGCAGGGCATACTCGACAATCTCTTTAAGAACGCTTACCTTAGTGTGGTGGACAAGAGCAAAGGCAACCGCATGCTCATTACCCCTTGGGATCTCGACTGCTCGCTTGGTGGCAGTTGGAATGGTAGTTATTATACCAATCCAATTTGGAAAGGATTTATCCTCTCCGCAGAGTTGCCCCGACGCTTATGGGAGGGTAATGTGGCGGGTTTCAAAGGCCTTGTATACGACCGTTGGCAAGCGCTTCGCCAAACGGTGCTGTCGGAGGAGGCGTTCTGCCGACGGCTCGATGCCTACGCCCGCATGTTTGAGGAGTCGGGAGCATGGGAACGCGAGTGTGCAAAGTGGAATGGCAATCCGGTGCCTTTGAAGCGCAATATCAGCGAAGAGCTCGATTATGTCAAGGACTGGTATCATCGAAACGCTGAGGAGTTGGCCAATCATATTTTCCTTGGCGTGGAATCGGGAGTAAAGGAGATGAAGATTAGCGCACCCTTACGCCCATCTCATTCGGTGGTTTACAATCTCTCTGGACAGCGCGTTTCGTCGTATTACAAAGGCCTCGTTATTGTTGATGGGCACAAAATGGTGAGGCGATAAGGGAAGAGCCGTTTCGCCTTTTCTCTTATCCTTAAATGGCTAAGATGGGCTTAAAACCAAGAATTTTGCATATATTCGAAAAATATTTGCCCAAAAGTTTGGAGATAAGGAAAATAATCCCTACCTTTGCACTCGCTTTTCGGATAGAGGAGCTGAAAATGATGGCGGGATAGCTCAGTTGGTTAGAGCGTCGGATTCATAATCCGGAGGTCCCGGGATCGTAGCCCGGTCCCGCTACATTTAGAGTTCTGTGAGTCGTGTGCTTCAGAACTCTTTTTCTTTTTAGGCATCTATGCTCTTGATAGATGCCGTTGATCATTCCTTTTGTTGTTAGGCGAAACACGATTATTCATGTAGAATCATGAATGGATCGTCCCAACATGGCTTTATAGATCGTCCCAACATGGCTTTTCCTAAAAAAGCCCGACAATCACATGGACTGTCGGGCTTGGGGCGTCCAAGCGCTGTCAGTGACGCTTGGAACTTTTGCCACAGAAATAATTATGGTAGTTTTGCGGTTGCTTATTGCTTGGTTCCGCTGAGGATGAAGGGCACAGCCGATTTCAGCATGCCGCGCTGCAAGATGCCGTTCACGTAAACGGCTGCCTCCACAATCTGCATCTGCATCATCTTCTTGCTGGAGTTGTACATGCCAAATGAGTAGATGTCGTTGCCGAGCATGGCAATCTGCACCACGTGGTCCTTGTCGTTATAGTTGAGTGAGAAGCTCTGCAACGTGGGGTTGATGAAGAAGGTGACGGGCTGTACCTGAGTGAAGTTGATGTAGCACTTCCAGTCGCGGGGTTGCTGCTTGCGTAGGGCCTTAGCCAACTCGGGGTTGGTGATGTTGGAAGCCAGCAGCTCCACGGGGAAGTTGCGGATTGTCATCACCGAGTCGCTGTTCATTTGCCACGAAATCTGCAGGGTGTCGGTCACATCGGTCTTGTTGCTCGGGTTGGTGGCGGGGTAGATGAGGTCGCCCTTGTACGAGCCCTTCACGGTGTTGAAGGCCTCGGCCTTCTGTTCGTTGGTGAGTCCCTTGTATTCTACATCGTTGTTGCACGAAGTGAGCCCAATAGCTGCCAAGCAGCAAATCATCAAAGAGATGAACGTTAACTTTTTCATTTTCTTGTTTGTTTATTATTGATTATTTATACTGGTTCTACCTCATCGGTTCGTTAACTCAAATGCTTCGATGGGCCAAACCTTGCATTGGTGGCTCAAAAAAAACAATTATTTTTTTCGACGTCTTTCATGCAAGGTTTTCACTTGCGAGGTATTTCTTGTGTAGAAAGATGAGGCTAAATGGTGTGGGAGTCACATAAAAAGACTACTTTTGCATCCTGATATGCGCATATTCGGACGAAACAAAGAACAAGATATCCTGAATCTCTTCCGCCGGGGCGACGCCTCGGCCATGGATGAGTTATATGCCGAATATGCGTCTTACCTCACGGCCATCTGCGTTCGTTACTTGTCTGACGATGATGACGTGAAGGATGTGTTGCAAGAAGCCTTTATTAAGATCTTCACCACCATCGACGCCTTCGACTATCGCGGATCGGGATCGCTTAAGGCATGGATGGGACGAATCGTTGTGAACGAGAGTCTGCTGTTCCTGCGGCAACGCAAGCGGTCGCCCATCGATAGGATGGAGGCCGATCCGCCTGACCTCCCCGATGACGATCCCGACACCGATGACCTTACCAGTGAAGAGATGACGCGTCTCATCCGGCAGTTGCCTGACGGCTATCGGGCGGTGCTCAACCTCTATATCGTGGAAGGAAAGAGTCACAAGGAGATCGCCCAGTTGCTCGGCATTAAGCCCGACAGCTCGGCCTCGCAACTGCATCGGGCAAAGAATATGCTCGCCCGTATCATCAAGAACTATAAATCGCATAGGCAATGAATAAGAAATGGACAAACGACACACACAGGCTTCTCAACGACGCACAGCATAGTGCGCCCGAGGGTCTGCTTGGCGACATCAAGAAAGAGATGGCGCGTCGGGGTCTGCAACCTGCCTATGGACAACGGAAGGCCCACATCATTAGCATGCGTGCGCGCCGATGGGGAGCAGTGGCTGCATCGGTGGCTGTGGTGGCCGCCATTGGCGTGTGCCTGATGCCTCCCCATCAGCAGGAGTCGCAGCAACCCCTGGCCCAACAAACCGTTATGGACCCGGGAACGCCACGGTCCGCAAGCCAGTCTCGTGAGGCCGCATCTGCGATGGCTCCGACCACGCAGCCCGTGGCGTCAGTTAGTGGATGGGTGGCCCAAGCCGTCGAGACGGTAGCCAAGAGACGGCGTGAGGCCGAGAGTCTTGTGGCGCAACAAGAGGCTGCGTGTGCCCTTTCCGATCCACCGGTGGTGGCCATGGTCGATTCGTCGCAGGAGCCTGTGTGCGTTGCTGAGGAGCATGCCGAGGAGAGGGTGGAACCGCGATCATCCGTACAGCCACGCACAAAGGCCCGTCAGCAACAAGACGTTCGCACAACTCGAGATATCGCTCGTGAGCCTGAACTTCAGGCCCATGCGAGTCGTAGTCGGGCTGTGGAAGTGGGTGCCCATCTGTCGGGCATGCCCAGCATGAACCTAAGCGGCATGGCTGGCGGTCGTTATTCCGACCTGTGCTACACTTCGCCCTTCGATACCTCTGTGGGAGAAACCGGCACCACATCGGTGCCTGGATTGGGACATGCCAAGTCAACCGAGCTTCGCTCCAAGCACCATCAGCCCGTCAAGGTAGGCTTCTCGGTGCGTGTGCCCCTGGGCCATCGCTGGAGCCTGCAAACCGGCTTGAACTATGCCTATCTCAAGTCGGACTTTGAGGATTCGTCGAATGGCAACAGCATCACTGGCTCCCAAGCCCTTCATTATATAGGAGTGCCGATTGGTGTGAGCTATGATGTGTGGAGCAATCGCCGTTTCAACGTCTATGCCACGGCAGGAGGCGAGATGGAGAAACTGGTGAAGGGAACGTTCTCTACCGACAACAGCAGTGAGAAGGTGAAGGAAAGCCGTCCAGTGCTGAGTCTTAATGTCGCTGCGGGTATTGCGCTAAAGCTTTCGCCCATGGTGAGTTTCTATGCCGAGCCCGGCCTGAGTTGTCACTTTAAGAACGGCAGTGGGGTGGAGTCGTCCTACACCGACCATCCCTTAGGCTTCAGCCTCAATGTGGGCTTGCGCCTGAATACGAAGTAGCCCCACCCTTTCTAACGGTCTGATGACCGTCTGATCATAAATAAGGGGGTGTGTCAAAATTCACACCCTCTTTTAAAATATCACAAAGCCCGAACTTTC
>OGIM01000389.1_pt1 | contig 15860 bp, 7 predicted proteins | sample 1571801 | NCBI WGS metagenome assembly OGIM01 (sample SAMEA2582106, study PRJEB24529) | metagenome | biome: Human gut stool | place: China | collected 2011
GGCAACGTGTCTCACAAAACACATTGCCGGTTCTTTGTTTTTCTATTCCAAGGGAGAAGCCATAGGATTTCATGACGCTTGCCATAGGATTCGTGACGTATACACAGGATTCTGACGTATGCTACACGACAAAAAATTGGAGTTGCATCTTACGAGCGATACATATATCGTTAACGACTTGATAGAAGAACTGAGGAATAAGCCATAGTTGTTTTGCTCAGTACTTTTCCGAGCATAAACGTTGAAGCGCAGAGCCCCAACAGATAGTCGGGGTTCTTTTTATCTCTCATAAGCGCCAGGGACGGATTGTTATGTTTTATTGCCAAAAAGTTGTGTTGGGATTTTGGATGAACCAGAGAGCGAAAACGTCGTTTTTACAGAACGGGAGCGGCCCAAATGAGCCATGCGGTTACCGTTAGGCATGTATCGAGTTGCGAAAGACGCCAAACCGCAACACGAAAGACCGTCTTTCATCTTGCCTTCAGGCATGTTTCGCAACACGAAAGATGCCTAACGGCAAGACGAAATGCAAAATACGGAGTGCTGAATATGGAACTATAAGCATAAAACACTGGTTTTCAACGTATTACAAAAACACGCTAAGAATCGCGTATTTGCGGCAAATCTTTGCGTCGTGGAAAACAAGCGTGTAGATTTCAATATAGTTTGTTATGAATTTTGGAATAAAAAAACGTGAGAGAAACAGGGGCGACGAAGTCCCTTCACATCCTCTCGTTGCCAACCCACCTTCAGTTTTTCCACAAATGCCGGAACAAAACGGTCTCAACTTCCGGAACAAAATGGTCACAAATGCCGGAACAAAACAGCCTCAACTTCCGGAACAAAACGATCACAAATGCCGGAAAAGGAGTAGTTTTTCTTGGATCAGAATAATATTTTTTATATCTTTGCCCTCAAAATCAAAGAGTTATGGCAAAATACAAGAAACGCATAGCAGACCGAATAATAGAGCGGAAAATAATGGGTAAAGGTGCCGTTTTGATAGAGGGACCCAAGTGGTGCGGAAAAACAACAACGGCCAAGCAATTAGCCAAAAGCACACTTGACCTGGGAGATTCTTCCACCCTGATTCAAAGTAAGCAAATGATAGAATTGAGCCCTGGCACATTATTGGAGGGCGCGACACCTCGACTCATTGACGAATGGCAAGCTTTGCCCCCTATATGGGACACAATACGCAGCGAAGTAGACAGAAGAGGGGAACCATCACAGTTTATCCTGACCGGATCATCAGTTCTTCCTAACGCTAATGAAACCATTCATAGCGGAACAGGCAGATTTGCCTACGTCAAGATGCGCACCATGAGCCTGTATGAATCGGGGGAATCGACTGGCAGCGTCAGCTTGACCGATTTGTTTGAAGGAAAGCCATTTGGCGTCATGCACAACAAGATAGACCTGGAAGAGCTGGCCTTTCTCACATGTCGCGGAGGCTGGCCCTGGGCCACATTGATACCACGAACCGTGGCTCTCGACCAGGCATTCGATTATACCGACTCGGTGGTTCAGCGCGACATTATACGCGTGGACAACACCAATAGAAACCCAGAGAGGACGAGGTTGCTATTGCGCTCATACGCAAGAAACATCTCGCAGCAAGTGTCGTATAGCACCATTCGCAAGGATATGCTTTCGAACGATTCAAGCACACTGAGCGAAGATACGGTAGCCGATTATGTAAAAGCATTGAAGAGGCTCTTTGTCATAGAAGACCTTGAAGCCTGGAACCCTAACATTCGAAGCAAAGCTGCCATCCGAACCACCAGCACACGGCACTTTGTAGACCCCAGCATTGGCACAGCCATCTTGCGATTGGGACCTAAAGACCTACTGAATGACTTACAATCATTTGGATTGTTCTTCGAAGACTTGGTGGTGAGAGATTTGCGAGTTTACGCAGAAGCCTTGGATGGCGAACTATACCACTACCGAGACAGCAGTGGATTGGAATGTGACGCTGTTCTGCATCGACACAACGGCAGTTATGCGCTTCTCGAAGTGAAGATTGGAGGCGAGGAGCGGATTAACGAAGGTGCGGCCAACCTGATCTCCTTAGCCAACACCATCGATACAGACAAGATGCAAAAGCCCTCTTTCATGGCTGTAATTATTGGAGTTGGCAATTTCGCCTATCAAAGAAAAGATGGCGTGTATGTCATACCAATTGGCTGTTTGAAGGACTAAAACACATCGGCAAGCACACAAGCATAGCCACAAATGCCGGAACAAAACAGCCTCAACTTCCGGAACAAAATGGCCTCAAATGCCGGAAAAGTATAATATTTTAATTGCACGCATATTCCTGGAGCACCCAACGACGACGCTGAAACCATGGCTAGCCATCGGCTACACACCAACGCTGGCGACAGGGACCCCCCCGACTTTTGCAAGCACAAATGGCGAGAATCAGGGCAAAACACCGACCATCCAAGGTCAACAAAAGGCTAATGGCGCAAGGATTTTTTGCAGCAAAACATATACCTTTGCAGATGAATGGCGGCTTCTGCACAATAAGGGAGCAAACCATAATGGCCCGAAGGGGGCGCCATCCATACAACAAAAGCACGAAAACGATGACTGAATACGAAAAACAACAGGCCGGGATGGTTTACAACGCGCCCGACGCCGACCTCGTGAAAGAACTGTACGCCTGCCACGACCGCTGTTGGGAGTATAACCAAATACGACCCACCCATCACGCTGAGCGCAACAAGATGATCAGGCAGATCCTGGGAAAGGCCGACGAGGACACGTTTATCAACCAACCGTTCCATTGCGACTTCGGCAAACACATACGGGTGGGCAAGCGATTCTTTGCCAACTTCAATTTCACCGTGCTCGACGAGGCGAAGGTAACCATCGGCGACAACTGCTTCATCGGTCCCAACGTGAGCATCTACACCGCATGCCACAGCACCGACCCCACTGAACGAAACTCGCGGCAGGAATGGGCCAAGCCCGTGACCATCGGCAACAACTGCTGGTTGGGAGGTAGCGTAACCATACTGCCCGGTGTGACCATCGGCGACAACGTAACCATCGGAGCGGGCAGCGTGGTGGTGAAAGACATTCCCTCAAACTGCATCGCAGCAGGCAACCCCGCCAAGGTCATCAAGAGGATCGACGCAGGGGAAATGGAATAGCAGAAGAAATCATGATGTTCCCACAGCTTGCTTCCACTATCTGCGCTTGCGCCTCGTTGCGCCGATAGTGAGCAGGATGGTGATGATGGTTTAGCTTGTGCAACGTTCGTTTCATATTTGTCGTTACCTTCTATATCATAGCTGTCCGGTAAAACTCCAAAGAGCATAAATATCCTCCCCGAAGCCCCGTAAAATAGGACTTCGGGGATTATTTTCCAAAAGTAAGCCCCCCTAATCGAAAAGACTTGGTTCTGGTGGCGCTTTTTGCATCTCCTTTGCAAGGATATCATTCCATGTCTTCTCGGGATTCTCCATGAGATTTTTCAATCAAGTTCACAACTTTGTGGTCCACAACCTTGTGAACTACATTCTTTTTCATTACCTTTGTGATCTAATTGAGAAAGGAGTAAAGATTTATGGAGAAAGCTTTTGTATATGGCATGTCGGTCGGTGGCAATAACTTTACAGACCGAATTGAAGAAACCAAGCGTATCAAGCTCGACTTTGAAAATGGCGTTAATGTTATTCTTATATCTCCAAGACGCATGGGTAAGACCTCACTTATAAAAAAGGTGATTTCCGAGATTGACGACCCCATGCTAAAAATCGTCTACATGGACATCTATGATTGCCGAAGTGAATATGATTTCTATAACCGATTTGCTGAGACAATCATGAAGTCCACTGGCAACCATTTGGAGCAAGTAATGGAGAACATCAAGCGCTTCTTGGTTAGAATCTCGCCAAAAATTTCATTTAGCCCAGAACCCAACTCTGAGTTTTCTGTATCATTGGGAATAACGCCCAAGGATTATTCTCCTGAGGAAATTTTGAATCTTCCTGAACGTATTGCCAAGGAACAAGGCGTTCGCCTTGTAGTATGTATTGATGAGTTTCAGCAGATAGGCGAATTCACTGACTCGCTGACCATACAAAAACGTCTACGCGGCGTTTGGCAGCATCATCAAAATGTGTCTTATTGCTTCTTTGGCAGTAAGAAGCATCTGATGGAAAATATTTTCCAAAATCGTCGTATGCCTTTTTATCAGTTTGGGGAGATGCTGCATCTCAAGTGTATTCCTACGGAATATTGGGTTCCCTTCATCTGTTCCCGATTCGAGAAGTACGGCAAGAAGATAACAGAAGAGTATGCTGGCAGAATATGCCAAGTGGTAAAGAATTACTCATCTTATGTGCAGCAACTTGCATGGAACGTTATGGCTGAAACAGAGAAAGAGGTAAGCGAGGAGTGTTTTGAAGAAGGCTTGAGGGCCCTGTTGGAGCAAAACAGCAGTCTCTTTATACAACAGACAGAGGGGCTCACTACCTATCAGCTCAACTTCATTCGTCTTTTGTGCAAAGACATACATTCAGGATTTACCACTCAAGCGGTTTCTGAAATATATCCATTGGGCAGTAAGTCGAATATAGACCGTATAAAGAAAAGCTTGGTTGACAAAGAGATTATCGCCATTGAGAAAGATGGTATATTCCTTGCTGATAGTGTATTTGAACTTTGGTTTAAAAGAGAAATGATGTAGCGCGATAGCGATACCTTGGATGTTAGTTACATGGCATAGCCTTGCGAATTGAATGTGGGTAATGCCTATGAAGGTTCTACACCATCAGCAAAAACAAAACAGGAAGTTTCCCATCTTTCTTGAATAAAGAATGGGAAACTTCCTGGTCATTTTATGCTTTGTCTTGCCCTATCACGCCACCAACGTGAACAGGAAGAACATCCAGTGGGCTGCAACGGCTGCAACCAATCCGCCTATGAAATGCGCGGTGATGGCCTTAGGAGTCAGGTCGCGATAGCCAAGTGAGTCGAGCATGGCGGTGTGGGTGCTTAAGAATCCGCTCCAGCACATACCAATGGCGGTAAACACGGCAATGGCGTTGCCATCAATCCAACCATGGGCGATGAAGCCAGGAATCAAGCTCAGGGAAGCGCCCACCGCACCGAGAGCCGTGATGGGGAACGCCACAAGATGAGGATCGTGGAAACCAAAGAGCCACTCAAAAACAAAATCGATCTTGTTGGCAAGCCAAGGCAACAACTCTACGCCCTGGTAAGCGAGGCCCGAATAAGTGCCGTCCTCGGCAGGGCCGAAGGTAAAGATCATCACGCAGGTAGAGATGATAAGCACACCGGGAATGATGGACAGACCCACCTCCACACCACTTCGGCCACCGTCGAGCATGGAGTTGAGCAAGCGAATAAACACCGTCTTCTTGTGATTCTCGTCTTCCTCTTCTTCCTCCTCGGCAATCTCCTCGGGCGAAACGGCATCCTCAACGGCATATTCGGGATAAGCCTTCAGCACAAAACGCTGCATGAGACGTGTGGAGCACACGCAACCAATGCAAGCGCCCAGCAAACCGATGAGCGGCGCGGCATAGAACCCCTGGCTCGCCATGAACACGATGACAAGCAAGCCCATACCGAAAGCGGTACCGAAGTTGGTAAGTGAGATGAATTGGTATTTCTTGAAATAGCTCGCAAAACGCTTATCGTTGGCAAGCGAAATGATGGCGGGGTTATCGGAAAGGAAGGTCATGACGGCTCCCAGCGACGTCACACCCGGCAGATTGAAGATGGGACCCATCAGGGGACGGAGCGCGCGCTGGAGCAAGGCCACCAAGCCAAACTCTACGAACACACGGCCCAAGGCACCCGTAATCACACAGATACTCATCAGGTAGAACACGGTGTTGAGCAAGAGGTCGTGGGCTGTCTTCATGATGGTGTTGAGCATGTTGGGAACGCCCATAACGAAACCCAAATAGCCGAACAACACAACAACGCAGATTAAACACCAAACGCCACTTGGCAAAAGCTTTTTGCCATTCATGTTAAACTTTGCCATAACAATATTCGCTTAATGGTTATTTTTTCCATGATAACACATGCAACTTAGCCACAAGACCCAGTCGCACCGTCGTTTGGTCGTCCAACATCGTCCCCGCGGGGTTCGAGTTGGTGCCCGTAGAATGGGCCACGCTCAGGCTGACGCGCACATCCGACTTGCCCTTCAATGGGTAAGCCTCTACGCCACCGCCAATGGCGGTAAGCTCCGTGCCCGGCAAAACACACTTGTCGGCTTCCTTCTCAGCACGGTTCACGTCGTAGGTAAACTTGCCATAAAGGCTCAACTGAGGCAGCACACGATAGTCAATGCGCGCCATCACCGAGCAATCCTTAAACATAAAGGTCTGGCCACTGGCGGCGCGATTCATGAAGTCGAGTTCGAGCGAAGCGTTGCCAACATTCAATTTGTGGCCCAAGGCCATGTAAGAGATGAAGTGGCTCGGCGAATACTCTATCATATTGAGCGAATAAAGCGTATTCAAGAAACCGAAATTGCCTCCCCAAAAAGCATTGTAGGCAAGCATGTCGCGATGCTGGGGAATGTTAAACGGACTTTGGCTCACCTGAAACGCAAAACGATTCTTACCGTTGGTTGTGGTGTAAGAGGCGCTGGCGCCAAACTGGAAGCAAGGAATGTTGTTCCAAAACTCAGAAGATGTATAAATATCGATGGGCGAACGGTCATACTCGTAGCCACCTATCATCACCACCTGCTTACCGGCTGCCACGCCCCAATGACGGTCGGCCTGATAAGAAACATACAACCAATCGGTGGCGTCGAACATATCGTTGCGGTCGATCTTCTTGTTGATGCGTTGTCTCCAAGAGTAAGAGAAATGGTCGTCCACCTGTCCATTGGCAATCAGGAAGAAGTAATCGCCCTTGAAGCCCGAAGCGTCATGGCGAATCTCATTGCCCACGCGGTCGTTCATAAAACTCACACGCGAATGCAGGTCAATGTTCAGAGTGGGTCTGTCGTCATCTGCCAACATGGGCAAAGCCAAACACAACAAGCCGGCAACAATAGCTAAACGTGATTTCATAAATAAAGATTAGGTTAATAGAGTTTTTCGTTTCTTAAATCGCAGCAAATATATGAATAAATCCCGAATGTTTTACGATTTAGCCTATCTTTTTTTCATAACATATAAAAATTAACTAAAATCGGATAAGAAAACCTATTGGTGAACGCACACAGAAAAACGTTGGCAGAAAAGCCAAAGACGAAAACGCCTATTACTCGTGTTTGAGAAAGAACAAAAGCACCCATCGATCGCATGCGGGAAGGCAGGGATAGAGGCATCTATCAAATTTGGACAATGGAATAAATATCCATCAAGGACATGCGAGAAGGAAGAGAGAGAATCTTCGATGATGAGTAGAAGAACCGTTCCCCCGCGAGAGGGAATATCGCCATTTGTAAAAGAAAGAACCGCCTGAACCAAGAGAAGCTCTTTGTATTTGTAAGAGATAGCACCGCCTGCTCTGAGAGGAGCCATTACCTTTTGGGAGAGAAAGCACCGCCTGCTCTGAGAGGAGGAACCATCAATGATATATGGAAAGAGGGTGGAATGACGCAAATGGCATTCCACCCTCTTGTTATGCGAATCTCTTAGGCACGGCAATGGGCCGCGCCTGAGATTGAACGTTTTACTTCACAGCAAACTTCACGTTCGACGTCTTGCCGTCGAGCACAGCGTTGAGGTGATAAACTCCTGCGCTGCCATTGGCCACGAGGATCACCTTATCGCCAGCGTGCAGGTTGCGGGCGGTCTTCTGAGCGACAAGCTGGCCTGCGTTGTTGTAGAGACGCAAGGTGGCTTCGGCCACATCGCCATTGACCACAACACCAACATTGCCGTTCTCGTCAGCGTCGACCGTGACGTCGCCACCGTCGGCTGTCACGCCTGCAATGCCCGTCGAAGGCACCACATTGACTGTGACCTGATGACTTGCCACGCCGTTGTTGGCATCGGTAGCCGTGAGGGTCAGCACGGTGGTGCCAGCCTTCTTGGCGTTGATGATAAGACCATCCTCTGAGACGAAGACGCTTGCCACCTTCGAATCGCTTGAAGAAGCGGTGCAGGTGAAGTCGTCGCCGTCAGGATCGCTGAAGAGCGTGATGTAGCTGATGACGCCCGACTGCTGTCCTACCTCGTAGGTCAACTCCTCCTGTCCGATGTACTCGGGTGCGCGGTTGGTGAACACCACATTGTAGTTGACGTCGGCTGTCGAAGCATTGCCGCTGGCATCGGTGGCGTTGATGGCAATCACACCACTGCCCACATTGTCGTAGCCATACTCAGGAGTAATGGCAAACGTAGCCTCGAGCTGTTCGCCCTCAGGCACATTGAACGTTCCATTCTCATAAGTCACACCGTCAGCCTCATTGTAAGAAGCCACCGTGGTATACTCCTTGTTGTCGGAGAAGGTAACCGTGAACTCCTCTTCCTCAGGATCAGCCACAACGACCTTCACCTGAGTGGTCTTGCCTTGGCTTGCTGCAACCACAGCCTCGGGGGCCTCGATAGCCGGAGCCGCATTGCGGTCGAGATAGATGTGGTAGTTGACGACGGCGTTTGCGGGGTCGTTGCTCTTCACCACAAGTGTGGCCTTGTTGCCCTTGGCGAAGTAAGTGCTCTTGGCATTGACATGGAACTTCAGCGGCATTGATGTGCCAGCCTCAAGCGTTCCCTCCTTCTGCTCGTTGAGCAACTTGATCCAAGGCTCGCCCTTCTCATGCTCCACGCAAGTCATGAAGTAACCGAAGGCACCTGTGTTCTGCACGTTATCGTAGAGCGCCTCAATGTCGACCCATCCGCCCAGCGACTTCAGGTGAGCCATGTAGCGGTTGGTTTCCATGTCGCCGTCCTTCGAAGCCATGAGCGCCGACGACTTAAAGCCAGCGGGATACTTCAGCACCACGTAGAACGTGTCGGCAGGATTGATATAGATCGGATTGTCGAACTTGAGCATGCGCGGCACACCTTGATAGCTGCCATTGGCCTGAGGCTCCTCGACATCGACATGAATCTTACCATGACCGATGGTCTTCTCTGTAGCCGTGACATCGTTGCCGAGAATCACGGAAGCCTCAATGTCCACATTCTCCAAGTCGCCCACAGTACCCACAAAGTAGAGATGCGTCAGGTTGAAGCCCTCAGCAGGTGCCTCGTAGCGTGTGGCGGCATAGAAGTTCTCATCGAGTGCGCTGGCACCTGTACCCATCAGGGCAGCGATAGCGCTGCTTACAGGATTGAGCACCGGATAGTAGAGCACATTGTCCTCCAAGCCCTCGGGCACATCATAGAAGAACTTCTGATCGTCCTTCACCTTTCTCAGGCCCAACGCCTTGAGCATGCTCTTGCCCTTGAAGGGAGCCACCCAAGCCTCGGTAAACTGCTTGGCGAGGTCGGTTGTGGGATGTGCGATGACGTTGAGTGCCGGTGACGGGTTGTCGCCGCCAAACTCGTCGGAAGCCTCATCGTGGCCCGACGGATCGAGACGCAACGTGTAGTTGAGCTTGTAACCGCCCTCATTCTTCATGTTGACGGTAGCCTCGCCTGCGTAATCGTTCGCCACATTCTCGATATACAGCATATCCTGGTCGAACGAAAGGGCAGGCGCCTCTGTGACATTCACCTTGATGAGCGACTCGTGGGTTTCCTCATCGAGTCCGCTGACGGTGAAGAGAAGCGGATAATCCTTCTGGCGAACCTCATAGGTGTTATAGAGCGTGATGCGGAACTTCACGGGCTCCTTGCCCACAACGATCGGCTCCATCATGCCCGACTGGTAACGCGTCCAAGCCATGGTGCCATTGGCGTCAAGACCAATGTCTGGTCCATCGGGGAAGTCGCCACCGCCATTGTTGGCGTTGGTGTAAACCTCGAGCAAAGCCTCAGGCATTGCCCAAGGATCGTCGGGATCGGAAGCCATGAACAATTCGGAAGCCACATCGTCGATGGTGAATGCCTTCGAGCCCTTGTTCTCTACCGTAAACTCATGGTAGACGGGGTTCATCGGATTCTCGTCGACCACCTGTTCCACGTTCACCACTTCGGGGAACACGGGCTCAGGAGCGCCGGTAATGTTGAGTGTAACAGGAATCTTCACGCTCTCGTTGGCGGGAGCGTTGGTCTTCACGTTAAGCTCGTATTCGTAAACGTCGGCCAACTTATCAGCCAACAGTTCGATAGGCAGGCTTGCGCTCTTACCCGGAGCCAGCACATAGTTCTTATAAGGAGTGAACTCGAGTGCGTTGCCAGCGTTGATGTACATATCTGCCGGTGTGATACCGCGCGTCTCGCTGTGGTCCATGATACCGCACAGACCGAACACACCCAGCTGGAAGCCATTGGGGTCGAGGTCGTATTGGAACTTGAACGAGCCGTCCTTACGCAGGATGACCTGGAAGTTCATGCCCTGCATCATGGTGTTGCCATAGTTCTTGTACGACACGACCACGTCGTTCTCGTTAGCCTTGTAATAAACACCATCGGTCGACGGAGTGTTCATAGAGTGGTTACCCCAGAACGGACAGATGATGTTGCTGTAGAACGTCTCTGTTGTAGGCAGGCTTGCCGGCGGCTCGGGGAACTGCTTGTAATCCTCCACAGGGGCGTCGAACGATACGAAGCCCGTGTTGTAAATGTACATTTCCTTGTACTTCTTGCCGTAGAACGGGAACTCGAACGGCAATGTGACCTTCTTGAAGTCGGTCTTGTCGATGTAGTAAGAGTAAGGCATGTGCTCCGTGTAGTCGGAGGTGATGTCCACCCACTCGAACGGAACGTCGAAGCCATCGCTCTTAGAATGGAACACATAGTCGACCTGCGAGTCGCCCTCTTCTTCCACATCGAGCGCACGATACCATGTGGCGGGCTCGGCCGAGAAGGTGAGGTTCTCGTCGCCATTGTTGGTCACCTTGATGTCGTTCTTCACGACATTCACGCCGTAAGGAGTCTCCTCCTCGATAGCTTCGGGGCTAACGCTCCACAGCGGTGTGCCGATGACATTACCCTTGAGAGCCACCTCGAGCGACGTGCCGTCGGCCAATGCGATGACAAGCGCATCCTCTACGGCGCCCTTCTCCTCAGTAGGCAGAACGACAGAGATATCCTTGCCCTGTCCGGCTGGAACATCGAATGCCTCCTTAAGCTCGTCGGCCACGCCAAACTTGCCATTCTTCACGCTCACACCGCTCACGTGCAGCACATCCTTACCGTTGTTGCTCAACAACACCTGGCGCTTCTGCACCGATGTGCGGAACACATCGCCGAAGTCGACAGACTTGACGTCGGTCGCAGCCTCAGCCTTGAGGTTGTCGCCCACAATGTTGGCCTTCAATGTGATGTTGCTGCTGGCGTGTTTCGGATCGTTGGTCAGCACCGTGAGATAGTTGGTCAGTTCACCAGCGTAGAGGTCGTCTCCGGCCGCAAGCGTCACGGTGATGTCCTTGCTGTCGCCGTTTCCGATGTAACCATCGGTGCTCGACAGACTCTTGACCATCGACTTGGCGGGAGCCACAATCTTGATGGCGCTACCCGTCATGATATCATAATAAGGAGCGTCGACACCCTCGTTGGCCGAGTGTACGAGACTGGCGTCGGTGAATACACACGCGTCGTTGGCCTCGATATTGCTCACGCCCACGAAGTTGTTGCCACCGCTGCCAAACACACCTGCCGGATTATAGTCGTCGTAATAAACCTCGACGCTACCGTCAGGACAAAGGGCCATGTGGAAACTGAGCGTTGTTGTCTCACCGCCACCCTCGGTGGCCGGTGTCACCACATCCTTAAACTTAACATAGAGTTTGCCATCCTTGTGGCCGTAAGAGATCTTACTGTTGCCGCCCATGTCCATCCAACCAGAGTTGGTATAGGCCGATACGTAGCCGAGACCTTGCACACAGTCGCCCGTCGGCACCATGCACGAGATGCGTCCCTCGATGGGCAACATGCTCAAACCGCCGTAAGACGAGATGTAAACCTGATCGTACTCCTTGCCGTAGAACGGGAACTTAAAGCCGACCTTGATCGGACCCGACTGCCAGTTGTTGCTATTGAACTGCGAGGTGATGTCCTGTTCGTCGGCCAACTCAGGCGCCGGCTCATATTCGAACGAATCATCATCACCAACATTCGACTTAATGGTATAACCAAACTTGTGGACACGTGCCGTAGAACCATCGATCTTGGCCGACGAATACTTCGGGAACACGTATTGCAACGGATACTCGCCCGTGTTCTTCAGCGTCACGGTAGCGGTCTTTGTCTCACCGCCCACCTTCAGGTCGCCGAGGTCGAACTCGCTGTTAGCCACCTCAAGGGTTGCCGTGGCCGAAGCCACACCGCGCACGACGAACGTGTGCTTGATGCCGTTCTTGTCGGTCAGAGTGATGTTGCTGGTGAAATTGCCAGCCTTTGTAGGCTTGAATGTCACAGGCAGCTTGCCGGTAGAACGAGCCGCGATGTCCCGCATGCCCTTCGACACATCAAACTGATCGGACGACGACACCACATTCTTCTTGTTTTGCAGGTAGCCATATTCGCCACCAAACACGCCGTATCCACTGTTGGTCAGCTCCACATCGATGGTCTTCTTCTGACCCACGAGCAGGTTGCCAAAATCAATGAGTTGCTGACTGTGCAACTCAGGCAGGTAGCCCTTGACCGTCATGGTGAGCGCCACCTTCTTCTTCGAGTCGACCGCCTCGTTGGTCTTCACATGGATGTTGAACTTATAGGTTCCGTTGACGAGCTTCTGTCCGTCGTTCTTAAGCGTCACCGCCTGGCTCTCGCCTGGGCGCACCTCACCGCTTATAGGCTCCGGGTTGAGCACCTGGCTCCAATCGGGATTTGCGCTGATGGCCTGCACGGCCCATGTGAGATGGTCGGATACGGCCTCGAAGCTTGAGCCCTTGAGCACCTCGGTGAGCTGTGTCCATGTGGCACCGTTGTTGGTACTGTAGAAGCTATACTGCGCCACATCGTCGCGGCTTGTCTTACCAGCGCCGAGCGGATTCTTGGCTCCGGCAGGGAACTTAGCCACCACCCAGAAGCTTGTGCCGGGCGCGAAGTAGATCTGCTCGCCCAGCGTGATGTTATAGTTGTAAGCCCACAGGCTATAGTCGACTTTCTGAATGAGGCTTGCCGTTGAGATCGAACGCGAACCGTCGTAAATCTCAATCACAGGATCCTCACCATTGTGGCCTTGGAACTTCAGGGCCGTCAGGTTGAATCCATTGGGATAGGTCTTCTTGTCGACATAGAAATACTGAGCCAATGCGTTAGGCATCTTCACGTCCGACTCACCCAGATAGCTATAGAGCGACTCCGAGTAGGTGAGAGTGGTGGGCCAATCAGAAGCCTGATAGTCGCTTGTCGCCACGACGTTACTCTTGGCAAGCGTGGGAGCCACGGTTCCGCTGAAGGGCACCACCTGGCCAGGCGTCGGCTTTTCAGCGCGCGCCTTGGTCGACATCGTGGCACGTGTCGTGGCAGTTGTGAGTTGGTACTTCAGCATACCCTCGCCAGCGTTCTTGATGTTGAATGAAGCCTCTGCCGTAGGAGCGTTGGCAGCGTCGACCGTCATGTTGAGCGTCGTCTTATCCACCTGCACCTTCGGACCAGCGTTGGTCGTAGCCTCCTTCACGGGCGACATGGCCGAAGCCTTACCCCAACGGTTGTAAGCCACGATGGCGAAGTAATATTTCGTAGAAGCCTTCAGTCCTTCGAGCTCGTAAGCCACCGGCTCGCCAGAGTACTTAAACTTAGTGTCCACCGACACCGAGTTGAGCTTATTGAGGTTATCGCTGGCTGTAAACGGCTCCGTGCTATAATATATAACATGGTGGTCGATGCTCTTCTCCTCAGTATCGGGGATGATCCATTCGATGAGGGCGTTGTCGTGCGAAGCAGTCACCGTAAAGTCGGCCACGGCCTCAGGCACGCTACCCTCCTTGCCTTGCAGCGCCTTGTAAGCATCGATGTAACCCGATCCCATCAGTCCCGCATAGGTGGGGTTCTTGGTATAGAGATCGTTCACCGACGTGGTGAGGAGCGTGCGAAGCGTCTCGTTAGAGAAGTTCTTGTTGCCATATTTCGAGAGGATGAGCGCTGCGATACCCGACACATGCGGGCAGGCCATTGATGTACCCTCGTTGTAGCCATAGCTGCTGTTGGGCAATGTGCTCAACACGCCATACTGCTCACCATAGTCCTCCAGTCCACCAGGAGCGGTTACATCGACCCACTTTCCATAGTTGGAATAGCTGGTCACCATACCGTCGGCTCCCATAGAACCCACGGCCACCACCTCGTCGAGGCATCCAGGATAGAAATTGCCTTCCTCGCCATTGTTTCCAGCTGCGAAGATGCAGAGTCCACCGTTCATCTTCTCGCCGCCGCCGTTCTTCGTAAAATATCTCACGGCTTCCGAGACGGCCTTATCCTCCTCGTCAGCCATACCCATACCCCACGAGCACTGGGCGATGCTTGCGCCACGGTCGGCAGCATAGACGAGCGCTCCTGCGAAGTCGGCCTCTGCCGAGCTACTCGCACGTGAGTCGAACACTTGGCAAACCATCATCTTCACACCACCAGTGCCATCAGCTCCACCGGCTACACCCGACACACCAATGCCGTTGTTGTTGGTGGCGCCCACCGTACCGGCCACGTGTGTGCCGTGTGAATGTGCGTTGATGTTCGAAGAGTTGATCACGAAGTTGTAACCATACACATCGTCGACGAAACCATTGCCGTCGTCGTCCACACCAGGTTCACCGTTGAGCTCAGCCTCGTTGACCCAGAGGTTGTCCTTCAGGTCGGGGTGGTCGATTTGGAAGCCACCATCGATGATGGCCACAATGACATCCTTCGATCCCGCCACACCACTCTCCCAGGCAGGGAACACGTTGATGTCGTTCCCCGCCACGGTTCCTTCGATGGATCCGTTGTTGTAGTAGTGCCACTGCTTAGGCAGCAAGGGGTCGTTGAACGGCATGGTAGAGAGCGCCTTCTGCACCCATGTCACATCGGTTGGCGACACGGCGCGGAAGCTCTCGCCTCCGTAAGGTTGGTAGATGGGTATGCGCTGCGCATACTCCACACCAGCTGTCGACTTGTAAAGATTGCGTGCCTGAGCGGTTGTCATACCGTCTTCCACGAAGGTGACGTCGTACCAGCGGTCGAGGCCAGCAGCCTTGTGCTTGGCCTCATCCTTACCTGCGTACGGGAACACACGCTTCATGCTCACAGCCCTCACTTTCTGCGCAACGCGATCGAGCGTTGTCGCACCGGTCGTTACGTACTGAGCCTTTGCCTTCTTCTGCACACTTCCATTCGGCAGGGTTACCTGCTGGAGCAACGTCGCCACCTCCGGCTGGAGTTTCACGCGAACCTTACCCTCTACGTAATGGGGTTCAGATGTAGCTAAGAGCCTTTGTGCGTCGGCAGTGGCAATGCCCAACAAGAGCATCAAACTGCACAGACCCATAATCAAGTTCTTTTGCATATCGGTAAAATTAAAAATAAAAAAAATAATCTATCTTCACATGGTTTGCGCTTCGCAACGCAGTTGTATGGTATATTTTCCTGTCGTCCTCCTGTCTGCAACGTATAATATAATATGGTATTCCTCCTACAATCGTCTCTTACTTCTTCTTGGTGTTTTCCACCACATTCCCCCTTCATTCCACGAATGACAGTGCAAACGAGCACCATGAAACCTTGCTTTCAAAGGGCCGAATGCAACCTCTCTTTTTGCAAATTTAGATAAAATTTCCGAATTATAAGCCAGTTGGGATAAAAAACAGAAAT
>OGIM01000398.1_pt1 | contig 15618 bp, 12 predicted proteins | sample 1571801 | NCBI WGS metagenome assembly OGIM01 (sample SAMEA2582106, study PRJEB24529) | metagenome | biome: Human gut stool | place: China | collected 2011
GTGTTCTACCATTGAACTACACCCGCATAACCACTGATATCTCAGTGCTTTGTTAAGATATCATAATTATATTATAAAGTCAAGTATTTTATGCCAATATGTTCTTTGCAACATGTTTTATCAACATATATACTTGACTTTATCTGTTCTTAGGAATAAATTATGTTAGTTGCATTTTAGTTTGTAAAATATTATGGAGTAATTTCAATGACTAACAATTCAGACCACATTTTTTCTAATATAGATATAAGGAAACTTCTTATTCCTATCATGCTGGAAAATCTCTTAGCTTCACTTATGGGAACTGTTGATACTATGATGGTAAGTAATGTAGGTGCATCTGCTGTTTCAGCAGTATCGCTTGTTGATTCCATCAATATTCTTGTAATACAGGCCTTGTCAGCACTTGCTGCCGGAGGTGCAATCCTGTGTTCCCAGTACATAGGAAGCAGCAACCCTAAAGGTGCCAACCGCGCTGCAAGACAGGTATTTCTTGTCATGACAGTGCTGTCGGTTTTCATATCAGCAATATGTCTCGTTCTTCGTGTACCAATGCTTAAGTTCATCTTTGGTTCTGTCGAAGCTGAGGTTATGGCTGATTCACAGGCATACTTTCTTTTTACACTGTTGTCATTTCCATTCATTGGCCTGTATGACGCTGGTGCGTCCATTATGAGAGCCCAGAAGGACAGCAAAAGCCCTATGACAATATCAATAATATCCAACTTCCTTAATATAGGTGGTAATGCAATTCTTATATTCGGACTTGGAATGGGCGTTGCAGGGGCTGCAATATCAACACTTGTATCAAGAGTTTTCTGTGCAGTTGTTGTAATTATTAAATTAAGAAATCCATCTCAGACCATATGCGTAAACAGATATTACGCAATCCGTCCCGACTGGGATTTAATTAAGAGAGTCTTATATATTGGTGTTCCTTCAGGCATTGAAAACAGCATGTTCCAGTTTGGAAAGCTGGCAATCCAGTCAACAGTTTCAACGCTTGGAACTGCTGCCATCGCTGCAAATGCTGTGACCAATATTCTTGAAAACCTTAACGGAGTTGCTGCACAGGGTGTAGGAATCGGACTTATGACTATAGTTGGCCAGTGCATTGGAGCCGGAAGAAAAGATGAAGCCATATATTATATAAAGAAGCTCAGTAAAATGGCTGAAGCTGCCATTATTATAAGCTGTCTTGTTGTATTTGCATTGTGCAGGCCGATTACCATACTCGGTGGAATGGAAGCAGAAAGTGCAAGAATGTGTTTTGAGATGACTCTTTTCATAACAATAACCAAGCCAATATCATGGGTATTGTCATTCATTCCGGCGTACGGAATGCGTGCTGCCGGAGACGTGAAATTTTCAATGATAACATCATGTGCAAGCATGTGGTTATGTCGTGTAAGCTTTACTATATTCTTATGCCGTGTATATGGCTTTGGTCCTATTGCTGTATGGATTGGAATGTTTGCCGACTGGTCTGTGCGTGGTATCGTGTTCACTATACGTTTCCACTCCCGCAGATGGCTTAATCATCACATAATAGATTAAAAAATAAAACAATAGAGGCGTTATTTTGCTGGCAGTGTCCGATATCATGCAAAATAAATCGCCTCTGATGCTAAAAATACCATAATAAGGATAAAAATGAAATGGCTTAAAATTACAAAGATTTACGCAAGTATTTGTGCATTTTGTATAGTTAGTTCTGAAATATACCATTTTCTTAATACATTTTTACTTAAGAACTGATTTATTGCTATTACACAATCACTCTCTATTATCTTTCAGGCTTTCAACCATATCAACCCTGTCAGCCTTTCTTCTCACTGTAAGAAGTGATACTGCATAGCATGCAATCACTATTACTATAGTCAGTATTATGCTCTGTGCTGTTATTACCGGTGTGTAAAGCACCCCCTCCATTCCAGAATATATCCTGAATACCACAACCATCATAAAATACCCTGTAAGCATTCCGACTGCTATGCCAAACGGTATTATTATATGGTTTACATCAATAATCATTCTGTTAATTTCACGGTTCTTAAGTCCGAGTACTTTAAGCATAGATATGTTGTGACGGTTCTCTGAAATAAGCATATTTACTGATACATACAGTGCCGCAATACATATAATTGCTCCGATTACTGCAAGTGAATATATAATTGCGCCCATCTCTGTAAGAATTGTCTGCATCTGTTCCCTGATGTCATCAGATGTCACCGTCTTAGATATCTCATCACCTAAATCAAGCTTTTTCTCTGAAAGCAGTCCGTTGTATGTTCCGTCATTCCAGCCCAGCAGTTTCCTTGCATTGTCCTGACTGCATACAATCATTTTCTGGCTGTCATTCATTATAATTCCGCTTATTGTGACTTTCTTTTCTTCCATTGTAATAGGATTAACAAATGTAAATCCGTCCCCGGCTTCGAGCTTATAGGCGTATGCCATTACATTTGTAACATAATATCCATTGGAAATGTCCGCCCTGCTGCCATCCTCAGTATCAATATTCAGATACTTAACATCTGTATCCGCGCCTATCAGTGAAAATGCAGAGCCGTCATGCTCGTATTTTCCTATAACAAGCTCATCTGCTCCTGCCACTTCATCTGTCTTTAGGCGGTTAAGCACATATTCATACTTAAAACTTCCCATGCTGTCAGCACCTCTGTCAATTACATTATTGATAGAGTCTATAAACATAAACGCAACTGTTATCATCAGTGCCCCTAAAAATGCACCTAAAAATACAACAAAGCTTCTTCCCGGATTGGCAAGTATGCTTCTTAATGCGAACTTATTTCTTACCTTGCCCTTCTTACCGGCTAATACATGTCTTGTTCTGCTGTCACCATCTGCATTGCCATTAAGCATTTCTACAGTGTCTTTCTTTAAGAGCTTAGACACTTTATGTGCTGCCTCAAGCATATAGATAGCCGTAGGAATTATTATTCCTATAACCGCTATCGAAATTGGAAGTGTGAAATGGACCGGCATTGGCTCATAATCTGCAAGGCTCATTTCGCCATATGGCTGCTGTATTATCTTGGTAATAATTGTAACAATAATTCCACCGGCAAGTCCCGGAATCATGGCAAGCACACTGTAATGCCACATAAGTTGTCTTTTAGTGTAGCCAAGTGCTGACAGTGTACCAATCATTTTCTGTTCCTGCTTTATCTTTCTGCCTATTATAATAGCTATAAGTGCAACTGTAATAAGCGGCAGTGTAAACAGAAATACAAATGCCATAATAAGAAACATTATTGCCTGATCATCAACCATTGTAATTCTCTGGTTATTGTCTTTAGCAAGATAGCTGTTTATCTTGTACTGCTCGTTCATGTCTTTTCTGAACTGTGTCACATCACTGTCGTCACTGTATACTACCTTGTACTGACATGAGCTTGCCTCAAGCGCATCGTACGCACTATCTGTCATGTATGCAAGGAAAAATGATGTGATATTCTTGTATGAATCATCAGTATTCTCAAGCATATACAGGTAATCAGGTCTTAAGAAATATCCTGTAACCTTGTATTCTTTTCCCTTAATTGTGAGCCTGTCGCCAATACTTACATGCTCACTTTCAGCATATCCCTTTGATATAACAATCTCATCATCGTTAAATATGTCATTTCCATCAATCACCTCATAAAGGTCGATTTTCTTATTGCGTTTGAAAACTCTTACTTTATATCCGTCCTCATTAATATTTACATAATGTTCTTTCTCAAATGTAACATTATATTTCTTCTCAATATTAGTAATCTCGTTATCAGGTATCTCCACATATGTTGTAAATGTGGCATCTTCCAGCTTATTATCTATAAAGAATTGGTCACCATATGATTTAATTCCTGTTCCTGCTATGTAAAAAAGATAGAACAGCAGCAGGGCAACTACGGTAAGAACTGCCGCAGCTATATAAAACGACAGATTCTCTTTAACATTTCTTAAATATCTCTTGTTAAGAGTCATAACCAGCCTCCTCATAATCACATTTTTTATAATTCAGATACTTGTTCTTTTACAATTCAAGTTCCTCTGCGCTGTGCTTACTGTTGTTATCTATGCAGGAAGCAACCTGACCATCTTTAATTCTTATGACTGTGTCCGCCATATCAGCTATCGCTTCATTATGTGTTATGATTATAATTGTAGTCTTAAACTGTTCATTGACTTTCTCTATGAATTTCAGGACATTTCTTGATGATTTGGAATCAAGCGCACCCGTAAGCTCATCACACAGAAGAATCTTAGGATTCTTGATTAATGCTCTTGCTATCGCAACTCTCTGTTGCTGTCCACCTGAAAGCTCCTTTGGAAAACGGTTCTTATATTTGTCAATATCAAGTGCCTTCATTACCTCTTCTATATCCATTGGCTGCTTTGCAATATCAGCGACAACCTGAATATTTTCCTGCACTGTAAGGTCTGGAATCAGATTGTAAAACTGGAATACAAATCCAACATCTTCCCTTCTGTAGTCTGTCATTTTCTTCTTGTCACTTCTGCTTATGTTCCTGCCTGAAATCGTAATCTCTCCTGAATCAAGCGAATCAAGCCCACCAATCATATTAAGAAGTGTACTCTTTCCTGAACCTGAAGGTCCAAGAATTACACATATCCTGCCTTCTCCCAAAGACAGACTTACACCGTCAAGTGCGTTGACAAGTGTCTCACCCTCGCCATAATGTTTTCTTGCATCTTTAATATCTATAAACATATATTCCCTCCTATCATTTTTGCAGCTTTAACCAGCTTTTGTTATAATAGCGGTCAGTCTTTGCTGTAGTCACAACTCGCTTCCGTTAGTTCTCACTAACTATACTATGATAATAACACTAGTAATCGCAATTAACAAGGGAATTTAATAAAATACGGCGCGCCAGTTTTTCTGACACGCCGCATTTTTAAGTAATTCATATTGTCACCTACCTTGATGTAAAAGTGGTTATCCTATCGATATTATAAAGAGGTATGTTAGTCATCCAGTCCTGCTCCCGATAATCTGACATAGATGTCCTCACTGCATAATCAGGATTATATTTATCACAAAATGCTCTTAAACTCTTGGCTCTTAGATTTTCCTCTGCCTTTACTTCAATTGGAATAACAGATGTTCTACCCTGCACAAGGAAATCAATTTCTCCTCTGGAATTCTGCGCAGAATAGTAATAAGGTACAATCCCTGCTTCACTGATAAGCTGCTGCAATACATACTGCTCCGTCAACGCTCCCTTAAATTCTGTAAAAATCCTGTTGCCATCAATAATAACTCTCGCATCTAAGTCCGTCATGGCAATAAGAAGCCCTATATCAAGCAAAAACATTTTAAATGAGTCTAAATCCATATATGCCTTCAATGGAAGTGCCGGCTTGCTAACCCTTGCTACTTTATGAATAAGTCCGCAATCAAGCAGCCACTGTATTGCAAGTTCAAAATCTTTGGCTCTCGCGCCCTCTCTGACCTGTCCATAAATGTATTTCTTATTTTCTTTCGCAAGCTGCATAGGAATTGAATCCCACACAAGATTAAGTCGTGGAACAAGATTAATCTCTGCATGTTTTGAAAAATCCTGCCTGTAATAATTCAACAGATTCTTCTGTATCTCACGAACCCTGTTAAAGTCCTTATTCTCTACATATGATGCTACAACTTCTGGCATTCCTCCAACATAATAATACTCCCTAAGTCTGTCTATATATTTAGAACTAAATGCACTTACCATTGATGTATCTTCACCCTTAAGTACATCTACATATCGCTCTTCCCCTAATGCACATAAGAATTCCTGATAGCTTAAGGGATACAAATCCATAAAGTCAACCTTGCCAACTGGAAATGAAGTGCCTGTGTGAAGTGCAACCCCCAACAGAGAACCTGCTGCAACAACCGCATACTCCGGTGCATTTTCACAGAAATATTTAAGTGACGAAAGTGCTTTAGGCACTTCCTGTATCTCGTCAAATATAATAAGTGTATTATGACTGTCAATTGTCATTCCTGTCTCTATACTTATTGCCATAATAATCCTGGGAATGTCAATTTCACCATCAAAAACATTCTTCATTCTTGCATTACTATCAAAGTTCACATATGCAACATTTTCAAAACATGTTCTTCCAAACTCCTTCATAAGCCATGTTTTTCCAACCTGTCTTGCTCCTCTGATAATAAGAGGTTTTCTGTCTTTTTTATCTTTCCATTGCTTTAACTGTTCAATTGCAAAACGCTTCATCAGACACCTCCTGAAAAATACTATAACCTGTGTATAATATTTTATTCCTTTAAGAGTGTATGGTCAACATTTTTATGGACGTAAAAATGTGTTTTACTACACTTTTATGTACGAATTTTTGTATTTCATTACATTTTTCCGTACGAACTTTTATATTGTATCACATTTTTCTGCATAAACTTTTCTCAATCCACTCATCTGGCATCTCAAAATGCTGGTAATCTTTTGCATATTCCCAGTCGCCGCCCCACTCAAATCCATGTTCTGCAAACACCTTATAGCACAAATCGTCATGGTCGATTTTGTGTGGAAATTCAATGCTTCTGTCTGTATACTTTTCAGCATTGGCAGGCTCTACATTTCTTCTGCCATCAACATATTTCACATAAGGATTATAAAGCGTGTTGATGTCAACCGCCAGCCCTAACGCATGCTTTGACAGCTTCGTTGAATAGGAAATGTATCTGAAATTAAACGCTGAAGAATTATTATCACTCATCGACTTCTCGTCATCAGCATCATATTCATCAATAAGTCTGATTTTTTCAATCTCATAGCCATCCTCGTAAAGCTGCTTAAATATATCAAGCACATCATCAGCAATCAGCCTGTTCACAACCAGCTCACCTATGTGCGTTTTCCCATCAAATCCGACATACAAAACTTTAAGATACCGCAAATCTTCTCTTGGCACGGTGCAGTTGTCCTTAAATGATTTTCCCTGCATCTTTGCAAATATGTCGTCTGGAATTGGTGATATGGTAAATGGTTGGGTGTTCATTTGCTTGCTCCTTTATTTCTGATACTCACATTATGTTATTCTGCAATTCTTACATATGCAGAATGCAGGCTTCTATTTTTGTTCTTTGGCTTGCCCTTAGCGATGTGATTTTAACATATCCTTTGGGTTTCTTTGCATTTGCAACAAAAGAATAGTAACTGTGTTGAAGTTGATTGCGTAATACCTATAAGTATTACTTACTCTCTCAACATCTTTCCTGCAAATGGCGTTATTTGACTATCATATTAATTTACACTACTCTCAAACATAGCTTTAGAATAAAATGCTATTAGATACGTTTGACTATCATATTAATTTACACTACTCTCAAACATTAGGCTTAAGGTTAATGAAGTAATCTTTGTTTGACTATCATATGAATTTACACTACTCTCAAACTATATGAGTCATCCAGTCAAAGCACAACATGTTTGACTATCATATGAATTTACACTACTCTCAAACTTAGCCTGTAATTCAATTTCCTTTTCCTGAGTTTGACTATCATATGAATTTACACTACTCTCAAACCTTCTGATGAGTATGTCCATATAAGTTAATGTTTGACTATCATATGAATTTACACTACTCTCAAACGGATAGCGGTATATCATTCTTGCAAATCATGTTTGACTATCATATGAATTTACACTACTCTCAAACGAAGATTACGAGACAGAAACATCAACCGGAGTTTGACTATCATATGAATTTACACTACTCTCAAACTATAAGTGCATACTTAATACATTCTTCTGAGTTTGACTATCATATGAATTTACACTACTCTCAAACATAAACAGGAGAAACATATTGCAAAAGTAAGTTTGACTATCATATGAATTTACACTACTCTCAAACATCAGTTACACCTAGTACAGAAACATTGTCGTTTGACTATCATATGAATTTACACTACTCTCAAACCATTTTACGGAATTAACTCTAAACTTAGATGTTTGACTATCATATGAATTTACACTACTCTCAAACGTACCAATACCATAATTATCAAGCGGCGGTGTTTGACTATCATATGAATTTACACTACTCTCAAACATGCAGATGCTTTTATAATTCTTGCATTAAGTTTGACTATCATATGAATTTACACTACTCTCAAACGTTTTATCATCATTAAACTTGTAACACTCAGTTTGACTATCATATGAATTTACACTACTCTCAAACCCCCTCGTATGCCTTATACCAGCAGCGTTGGTTTGACTATCATATGAATTTACACTACTCTCAAACAGGCATACTGCCTATACCATATCCACCACCGTTTGACTATCATATGAATTTACACTACTCTCAAACAGAACAAGTGAATATTTTGATGAGCTTGAAGTTTGACTATCATATGAATTTACACTACTCTCAAACCTGCGGTTGCCATAAACGGCATGAATATAAGTTTGACTATCATATGAATTTACACTACTCTCAAACCTAACTGAAATGCAATTACAACTATTATCAGTTTGACTATCATATGAATTTACACTACTCTCAAACACACATGGCTATTTAATAGATATTACTGCGGTTTGACTATCATATGAATTTACACTACTCTCAAACGTCATATCCGATATATCGTTTACAACCTATGTTTGACTATCATATGAATTTACACTACTCTCAAACCTCATCATCAAGATAAGGAATAAAATTACCGTTTGACTATCATATGAATTTACACTACTCTCAAACTAACTCACCTTTGTCAATTTTTCTTATACCGTTTGACTATCATATGAATTTACACTACTCTCAAACCACATCATCAGCGATACCCAATGCTATCTGGTTTGACTATCATATGAATTTACACTACTCTCAAACATAATAATCGTTTAATTCTTTTGTAATATTGTTTGACTATCATATGAATTTACACTACTCTCAAACATGTCACCGCATACCAAAGAACCAAAAGAGGTTTGACTATCATATGAATTTACACTACTCTCAAACACAGACACGCAATTATCATTGTAGCTTTAAGTTTGACTATCATATGAATTTACACTACTCTCAAACATGAGCTTGAGTGCCGCGAATTTATAGACCGTTTGACTATCATATGAATTTACACTACTCTCAAACCAACACCAGATACATCCTTTGCGGTTGCCTGTTTGACTATCATATGAATTTACACTACTCTCAAACGATAAGGCTACTGGTACAGCAAGACATCTAGTTTGACTATCATATGAATTTACACTACTCTCAAACCTGGAAATGCCAGAGGAAAGAGTAAATAGTGTTTGACTATCATATGAATTTACACTACTCTCAAACATACGTCCAGGCTGAACAAAAAGGGAGCAAGTTTGACTATCATATGAATTTACACTACTCTCAAACCTCAAATCCGATTCTCACCGAGCAAACATGTTCCTACATAACATGGGTACATTCACATGATAATGTTTTTATTCTAACTTTTATTGATAACACACATATCTTTATCTATAATAGTTACTCTTTCCTCCTCAATAATATCATTATTATCGTGGTTTTCAATTAACAATAAGTATATTTTCTCATAAAACATTTTCTTATACAGCAACTTTAATTCATCTTTTGTAAAATATGATTTTATGTTGACTAAAACAAATACTTTCTTACCAAACACCTCACTAATTACACATATGTAATCAATCAGTTTCTCCAATAAATTCTCAGGATTAGTCTCAAATTTAACATCTAACTGTTTAAAAAGGTCAGTAACATCACCTTCTTGATTACATTGCAATATATACGGCATATTATCCATTACATTAGATACCATGCCCAACATAGATGAATATAGTATTCTCCACTCATTCAGCATTTCGCTCTCAACCACACGCTTTTCCATAACAGAATACAGTTTTGTTAAAACTCTTTTTTGATTAAGGTCTGTGGCAAATGGATCTATTATCAATTCTAATTTTTTTGAAAATGGTAATATTTCTCCATTATCTGATAAAATCCAGCCTGAATCATTATCTGAAAGCTGTTCTTTCAATTCACTGACAAAATCTGTGAATTTTTCCTGTTTCTCTAATATTAAGACAGCAACCCTCCCTTCTTCTAACTCTATTGGACATTCAAATTGTTCTTTTACAATCTTCACAATACTATTAACCTCCTATCATCATCCAATGTAGAATTAGTATTTTCTCCTACTATTATCTCCATTTTTGAATATTGTTTCTCAGTAAGTGTTAATATCTGCACCAATCCCTGCGGTGGCTTATTCTTCTTTACATTAGAGACAATTCCCTCAACAACAGTAGCATTCAAAGCTAGCTTGCAGTATATAGATTCTTGCATCATCAGAAAACCGCTTTTAATTAAAAATTTCCTAAATTTATTATATTCTCTTATCTGAGATGATGATAAGACGGGTAAATCAAACATTACTATTACTCTCATATATCTATAACTCATTAGAATAAAACCTTATTAAAGACACATCATTATCATTAATAGCATCAAATACACTTTTACAATATATTTTTATTGCATTTACAACATAGTTTCTTTTCCCATCAATTGTAACCTCCTGATTAAGTATATTGACAAGTTGTAACTTTTCTTCTTTCTCAAACTTTTCTGGTTTCATTTCATATACTTTTCTATCAACAAGTATTCTGAATGGTTCCATTAAGTCTGAACCGAGATTAAACTGATTAAACATATTATCGTGAAACAATCCTAACTGTGTAATATAACCATTAGATACTATTTCTCTGTTAAAAGTTGATAATATTATCCCATATCCATAATTCAATGCCGCATTAATAGGTATATCTAAACTCCTTGAAAAATCCATGCCAAACACTGCGTTAAAATATACCTTTGCAGCATGTCCTTCTCGATTAGTTGTATCTCCTGGCTGAATCTCCTTTAAATATTCAGTAAGCATTACATTTTCTTTTTTACCTAAATCTTCTAAAAATCTTTGTTGATTTCTAATTTTTTCAGAGACTATTTCTGTCCACATCATTTTCTTAATTTCAGCAGTCCACCCAACCTGCTGCCTTACTTTTGCACTTGTATCATGACTTCCATAGTAGCTTACTAATTCTGATGATGGATTTCTTTTTTCATCACAAAATATAACTTTTATTTTTCTCTTAGTAAGTTCACTAAGAAGCCCGGCAGTCAGAGATACAGCTGTTGATTCTACTATAAGCATTGATATTTCGCTCAAATGTATCTTAGTTATCTCTGACTGTCTGACTATCATGTAATCCATTTTGTACTCAAGTTTAGCACTATTAGATATGACTACTATACGCCAGCTCATATATTAAGCAGGTCCTTCTCCTGCTTAAACAATCCCGTAACTGATTGATTAACAATTATAACATTGTTACAAGTTGATATAATTTTATTCTTTGTTATTATACCAGTAGCTTTTGCCTCTCCAAGCATACTTAAATCAGCTCCCATAATAGGTTTACATTGAAACAAATGTAATATTTCATTTAAAACTATACATTGACATTCTACTGATAATTGTTCAAATATTTCTCTTTTGTTTTTTAATTTATCAACAGGATTAGCTGGTCTTTTGCTATATATTGTATTGGTTAATTTATCAATAAACGTATCGTAAATTCTTATATTGCTCTCCTGTGTTAAACCATCATACTCTGTAACTGGAAGATTTTGTTTCTTATCCTTCCTTTGAGAATTCTTTTGGATATATTTCTCAAGCTTCTTCAAATATCTTTCTTGTTCTTGTGATACCATTAATTGTACAGCACATTGTAATATTAACTGCTTTCCTGTAGAGCCTCTAAGCAAAACAGGAAAATCATCTATGATCAAATATGTATTTTTCCGTATCTGAGATATCACTACCTTTGGATTCTTTAATCCATACACATTCTCAAAATATTCCATACAACTATTTGAATCATTTAAAAACTGATTTTTCATAAATAAAGGTACGGACTCTATACTTCTTTGTTTATTACCCTTTTTATCTTCTGATTCAATAAGAGTAAAAAATGCTGGTGTTATTGATTTGTATCCTCCATATATGTTTACATCTCGTCCTTTTTTTACTGGCATACTGGCATTTTCATCTTTACCTACCAATTGTTGATTAAACAAACCTCCATTTTGACCTCTTTTAATGGTTGTAACCTGCTGTGTATATTGTATATCCCTCTTGTTTATATTTTTCAACACATCCCTTAGTGTTCCATTATTACCTCTTTTCCATATAACTTTGTCATTCTTAATAAGGTCATAATTAAACATTTGATTAAGACTATATTCAGCATTTCTATTCTTCTTTAACCATTGTAATGGATTGTTAGTGAATTTTTCAAAATATACATTTCCTACAACTATATTAAGATATGCATCTTTTGCATGATGATAGTCATTTAAAGAGCGCACTTTTGTTATCTTAACATTATCCATATTCTTGAAATCTGAAACCAGATTAGCCTTCACATATGCCACTTTTGAATCTGGATACATTCTATTAAATAATCCAATTACAATTTTACTTGACTGCCTTGCTTCAACCAACTGCCTATTAATAAAACTTGCAAGTTCTTCATCAGTAAGTGAATCTTTTCTCATCAATCTATAATACTTTTCTTGTGAAATAAACCCCTTATTTAATAATTCCTTCCAGAAACCGTGCCTGTCTTTCTGTATTTCACTCGAAATCATTCCATTGCTTTTTTTAGCATTAAGTTCTCTTTTTACCAAAACAAGATTATCCAACGAATCGTCTTTTGTCTTTGATTGCGGATAAATGTGATCTCTATCATAAACATTTGCATCTGACAACCTTGACAAATCTATAGGTTCTCCCGAATACATGCATCTACCCATCTGTGTATAATACAGATATAATTTAATACTGTGAAAATCATCCTCTGGTCGTTGTTCTAATTCTTTTTTCCAATCCTTTGATTCGTCTTTACAACTTTCATACAAGCTTATTAATCTATCTTTTCGGGATACTGTACGCTTCTTTTCGCCAGCTCCTCTTGCAACTTCTACAAATATTTTAGCAGGCTCTTTTCCCATAATTTTTCTTATCTCTTCAGAAATTAATATAACCTGCCATACTGCTCTCTTAATAGAAGGCGAAGCAGCAATATCTTCAACAATATCCTTATATGAAATAGTCGCTATTTCTTTCATATTTTTATTGTTAATATTTTCTATTGTCTCTGAAAATGTATATTTCTGTCCTAAAAGCTGCATTAAATTATCCTGCGTGTCTCTCAGCGCACCTATTACCGTCCTAATCTCTCCGGTTTCTTTATCAGCACCTTCTATTTCACCCAGAAACTTTCTTGAGAGTCTTCCCCAGCCTTGATATTTTAATCTACTGACTTTTTTAATTTCTTCATCTGATATCTGATTGTCATCATACTGTTTTCTGATAACTCTTTTTAAGATTGATATTTCATCACCATATACTGTAATCCATAAAATTATCTGTTCCACCATAATCTTAACAGAATAATTATCAATCTTATCTCCCAGTATTTTTTTAAAATCAAGATATGAAGACATCGAACTTTTAAAATTTATATCAAATCCGGTGATTTCCTCATCGTCATTTATCAATCCTTCACTTTTTAAATACTCCCTTAAATTCCTACCTGTAACCTTCTTTTTCTTTTTAAACAAATTTTCGATAATGTCTTTTTTCAATTCAACATTCATTTTATTCGCACCAATTTTGACATTATTCAATTCATTTAACACATTAAACTCCTCATAAAGAAGTGCATGTTTTGGCAAAACATCTTCTCCAATGAGATATGTACATTTATTAGTCATTTTTCTAATAAATTTTTCTGCAGAAGCATCTTTATCTACTTTATTGTCAAAATTCCATGGTGTAATCTTACCATCAGATTTTCTTACCATCCAAGAATTAGTATTATTATAACTATTCAAAGGTCCCACATAGTATGGAACTCTAAACTCAAATATTTTAATAATCTTATCTGATACAGATAAACCATCTGCATCTTTTACACTCAAGAATGGCATATATTTTTCTGCTTTTGCTAAAATATCTTTTAATTCAATTTCTTGCACTTGATATGGTATCACTCCATTATCCTTTGATACCTGAATAGGAAGTATAGTATCTGCCTGAATTTCTTGTTCTATGAATTCATATTCAGACTGATTACTGACCGTCTTTTCTATCTTTCCCAATTGACCCTTTAAATTTTTTATAAAATCTTCTCTATTGCATCTTTTTATATTCTTTTTGTTTCCGTTAGAATTTACAAATCCTACATATGCACAATAATTACTTTTTCCTTCATCAACGAAAAATTCTTTATAGACTTTATGATTTTCCTTAAATAATTGTTTTAAAATTCTCAAATCTTCTTTGTGCTTATCATATAAATTAACCTTTGCAACTGACAAATATGATTTTCCATTTATTTCCCCATCATCTAGGATGTCTGCTAATATCGCCCAATCGTATACACATTTTATAATATCAATAACACCACATCGTTCACCTAATACATCTTCTAATTCAACCCGAAGCGTTTCATAAGATGATTCAGAAAAAGATATACTTGGCTTATCTATTTCTAATAAAGATTCATCATCAAATATATCAGCTACTTTTGCTTTCATTCCAGTAATAAGTGTAACTATTGACTTTATCTGTTTATTACTCTTATCAACATTTAATTCATTAAATATTTCATTGCATTTATCTCTTTTGGATTTCTTCTTATCTTTAAGAATTTCAGCTATTTTTTCTTCTGAATGACATACTAATTCTATTTCAAACTCATCTCTTAAGCATATCTTTAAATTATCAAATACAGAATGAAAAGATGTTGCGTTATTGACTGAACCTTGAAACAAAAAATGTCCCCTGTGCTTAACTATATGATGTACAGCAAGATATAACAGTCTGACGTCAAATTTCCTATCTTCCATAAGTAACGCTTTTCTTAAATGATATATTGTTGGAAATTCAGAATAATAATCAATATCAGAATAATCGTCATCATTAAACAATGTATATTTTTGTCCATTCGTTTTATCCGTTAATATCAATGGGCTTTCTTTCATTTTTACAAAAAAAGATTGATCAACTTTAGATATTTCTTCAGAAAACAATTCCTGTAAAAGCTGTATTCTCCATGCTCGTCTTTGAAGTCGTCTTCGACCACTTCTGAATGTTCTTCTTTCAGCTGCAGTCTGAGCTTCGTCAAACAACCTGCTTCCCCACATGTTTTTTCCATTAAATTTGAGGATATTATAATTTTCATCTGTTACAGCATATCCCACAGATTCTGTTCCAATATCTAATCCTAAATAATAATCTTGTTCCCTTCTACTTTTCATAATGTACCTCTCTTTTTTAGTTGACTATAAATAAAATATGTTTTATAATGTATTTGTTCATAAGATTGACTATCATATGAATTTACACTACAAGTTCAAATAAAGATTTTTCCAAATCGTTCGAAAGAACCATCCACAGTGTGGATATTTAAAAAGGCTTTTTAAGCCTTTATTTTTTTCTATTGAAATTATACAATATTTACT
>OGIM01000411.1_pt1 | contig 15074 bp, 14 predicted proteins | sample 1571801 | NCBI WGS metagenome assembly OGIM01 (sample SAMEA2582106, study PRJEB24529) | metagenome | biome: Human gut stool | place: China | collected 2011
GACTCATAAATCTACCCTTAATCGTGTATTGGATGATAGTTGCGGATTTTAGGTTTCCATAATCTCAGTCTATGATTTGAATATATTCCGGCTTCACCTCAGCTGAAACCGCCAGTAGGTCGGGAATAATGACGACAAGCTGCCGACCTCTCTTTTTTGCCACTTTTATGAAGTAGCCCTCCACCTGGTCGAACGGTCCGCCATGTACCCTTACTCTTTTACCTTTTTCAATGTTGATTTTATCTTTTTCCTTGTTGATTTCGCTGATTTTGTAGAAGTGTACCTCTTCATCTGCCTGCTTGCACACCTTGATGAAGTTGGTCATGTCTTCATCAGGTACAGTCAGATAGACAAGTTCTCTGCCACTTTTCCATGTGACAAACTGTAGGTCGTAATAATAATTGTGTTTGAAATCAACAATCTTCTGATGACTTGCATGCACAAACACCAGACTATGGATGACGGGTACCATGAAAAAGACTTTCTTGCCCTTGACAGTGCGAAGGACTTTCTGCTTGGGTATGAAATACTCTAAGCCATACGTTTCATTAGAGAGCCGATCTTCGGCAGTATTCTCGTTCTTGTAGGCCCGCATGACATACCACAGTATCTTATCCTTGTCCAATACATTCACCATACTGTTTTGACATGTGTTTTTTGAGAAAAGAACGTACTCATGGTTCATCCCGATATGCGTATCGGTCTGTATATCAGCAACTTTCTATGTGTTTCAACTACAATAGTCATCTATTCTCATCTTTCTGAGTCCACCCCCTGCAAAGCCCCTCTTTACGACATAAAAATTCGGTCGGAAAAGGTATGCAAAAGATGTTTCTCTCTTTAAGAGAAATATCGTTTTGCTAAACAGTTGATATTGAGGTATCATTTTATCGTAAAAGACATATTTGCTCAACAATTGCTTGACGGAAATCAACAAATTTTAGCATTTTTGTAAAAAAGTCGCTATATAATTTGGTGAATTGGAGTTATTTTCATATTTTTGCATCCCGAAGAGTTTCTCTTAAAGAGAGAAACACCTTTTTGCTCAACAATCCCCGACTTTTTTATTATAGTTGCGGTATCACACCGCAATACAATAGTTATAAATATTGAAATAAAGGTGCAGTGAGACGCTGCACCTCCTAAAGAGAATTGATGATGAGATTGTTGGCGTTGTCAACGACAGAGGTGTCCAATGAGGAGAGGTATATCTGTGTGGTTTTCTCGGAGTCATGCCCCAATGCCTCGCTGATAGTAGATACGGGCACGTTCTTGCTCTTGGCTATGCTTGCCCAGGAGTGGCGGGCTACGTAGGTGGTCAGGGGTACGGACAGGCCTATCATTTCTCCGATTTTCTTCAACTGCTTGGTGATACGGCTATAGGCATTCTTGTACTGTCTCCAGAATATGGCTCCCTCTCCTTTTGCTATAGGGAGCAGGTAGGGAGAATCATCTGTTTTGTACTTCGCCACTATCTCCTGCATGGCAGGTTCCCATTTGATGTGCAACTGTTGTGAGGTCTTCTGACGGCGGTAAATGAGCGTACTGCCATGCAGATTGCTTGGTGTAAGTTGTGCCATATCGATGAACGACATCCCACGGGTATAGAAACTGAACAGGAACATATCCCTTGCAAGCTCCAAACGGGGGTTCAGACTCAAGTCCAGCTCTTTCAGTTGCTTGATGATTTCCAAGGGGAGTGCCCGCTTGACGGTCTTGTCGATGCCGGTATATACATGCTTGAACGGTGAGGAAGAGATGACCAGTCCGTCATCTACGGCATGATTGTAGATGGTGCGCAGGTTGCGGATGTAGAAAGAGGTGGTGTTGCGGCACAGTCCGCTGTCTTTCAGCCACTGTTCATAGCCTTGTATCGTTGTCCCATCGACTTCCTCCAATGGCACATCGCCTCCTTTCAGGTAACGCTGGAGGCTGTTGAGGGTGGTTTTGTACCTTGCTACCATCCGCTTCTTGCCGATGCGTCTCAGTTTTTCGTTCAACTCCAGCGTATAGCCGATAATGCCATGTAATTCTTTTCCCTCATGGAAGTTGTCAACGACGGTGTCTGCTGTATATGACTGCCCTTCCTTGTCCAACCGTGCAATGACCAACAGCAGTTTCTTCCTGTCAGCATCCAATGTATCTTTCAAGGAAAGAAGATAGGCTTGACGTTGTGGAGTGACGGAAGTTGGCAAAATGATGTTTGAATGGTCCGCATCCCACTCTGAGGAATAGATTCTGTACTCTGTATGGATCTGACGTGCCACACGATTGTGTATCACCTGATAATACAGGCGACCCTCTTTCTCTTGAACAGATGATGTTCTGAACTTTAATTTGATGGATGCCATAATGCTCTGACTTTAACATTGAAATTGCAATTATTACCTTTATATATAATATAAGTGACAGACAAACAGGTATAGGAGGGATGGTGCCTCACCGCTCGGCATACAACAGCTGATATTCCACCCACCTCCGTTTCCTAATGGATGCCACTGCTTTTCCCCTCCATTTGCAATAGCTCAGATAGAGTGGCAGGTCCCTGTCGCCACGTTCCAATCGGGTGAGCAGGGACGCTTTCGGGTATCGTCCATTGCCTAACAACTTGGCTGGTCCAATCTGGTACGAGAGGGTGGCAAGCAGATAAGCATCCCTGCCATAACGGGCATATAGGCGCAGGTGCCGGAGGAGGTCTGTCCGTAACAGCAAATCTGCACGCTGACGTGTCAGTGTTTTCGGGAAACGCTCTCCCTTCTGTAGCTGGTGACCATAGCCCACATAGCCCGGTGTGGTCTTTGGGTCGTGCCAACCCTCGAAGTGTTTGGTAATGGCTACCATCCGTTCAAACAGTGCCCTGTCAATGGTTTGGCTTTGACAGGGCACGCTACAGATGGCCAACATGCTCAATAGTACGATGATGTATCTTCTCATTACATTATTTTATATAGGAGGTGCGATGTCTCACCGCACTCTAATCAATATCACTACATCATAGTGCGGAACTGCTGAATCTCTTTAATCATGGCTTTCACGTCCTCCCCAACCTGAACGAAGTTCTTGTAGAGGATGCGCTCTCGCTCTTCTTTCGACTTGAACTTATAGAACTTAGGGAGAGGGACATACTCCGATTCCTCCTTCTTTATTTCCGTCATATCGAAGTCGGTCTTGCAGTAGAACTTGGATGTCTTGAACTCCTCGCTCTCCTGGATGTTCATGCTTCCGTTCATCCCGGTCTTGGTGACTACGAAGTCACGGGCGGTCTGTCCACATATCCAACCTGTGGGCATATCGGAGATTTTGCTTGCAGGCACCAGGCTGTCCATATTCTCATTGAGGTTGATGGAGGTCTTGTCACGGTCGATGGTCACGCCCTTTTTGAGTTGCACTACTTTACCGAAGATGTCACTCGACAGCCATTCGAGGGTTTCCTTGGCTCTTGCCGAACCGCTCACCACATTGCCCACGGTGGTGATGATTTTCTGCATACCCACCTTGCCATAATCGGCTTCCAACTGCGGAAGTTCCTGAAAGCCAAGTGCCACGCTCACCTTGTTGCTTCGGGCTGTGCCTATCAGTCGGTCTATCTTGTGGAAATACAAGGTCGGCAACTCATCGACGATGATGCTGACAGGAACGTTCTTGCCCTGTCCTGTATTCACCCTCGTTACAAGGCGGTTGAGAATCAAGGCATTCAGTGCACCGATGATGCTCTCCATCTCGGGGTCGTTGGCAATGAGCAGATAACTTGGATTCTTCGGGTCACTGACCTTCAGGTCGAAGTCATCGCCGTCCTTGTGGAATATCCAGTAAGATTCCTTGGTGGCGAGACGGGAGGTATAGACACGTAGCGTGCCAATCATACCTTCCAACTGCTCCATGGCTTTGTTGGCAAAGGCAGTCTGGAACGGGCCAAGCAAGGGGGCTACCTCGTTGTCGGTCTGAAGTACCTCGAAGATGGTCTGATAACTCTCATTGAGGAACGATAGGATATGTGGCATGTCGCTGTACTTGCCCAACCAATAAGCGGGCTGCACCTCCGCGCCCGAATGGTCGAACACCCGTCCTGTGGGTATCAGCCTTTTCGTCTTTGGGTCTTCACGCCGCTCGGCAATCAGCATCTTTCCGTCCTTGTCGTAGGGCTCCTTGCCGTAGTTGCAGAAGAAATAGATGCAGGCGGCAAGGAAGTTGACGGCAGAGGTCTGGAAGAACTGGTCGCTGCCACCGCCGCCTTCCTTCTTGCCTTTTTGCAGGGATTCAAGCAGGGTCTCGGCGGTCTCGCTCGCTGCGGCAAGGTTGTTGATGTACTTCAACTGGATGGGGTTCACACGGCGCGAATATTCCACATCCACAAAGTTGATGATGTTGAACTTCATGCCATGGGGCATCTTGCTGTCCTTGGCATTCTTGTTCTTCAAGTAATGATAGTAGAGTTTGGTGGCGAGAGTGGGAAACTTATAGTCGTACACCACCATGGCAAAGCCCTTCTCGCTGTGCTGCCTGATAAACGGCTCGATGATGGAGAAGGTCTTACCAGAACCAGGAGTACCCACAACCCATGTGCCACGGAACGGATTGACGATGTTCACCCATCCCTTGCGGAACTTGCCCTTGTAATAATAGCGCATAGGGATGTTCACGCTGTACTTGTTCTCCTGCAACTCCCTGCATTGCTCAAAGCTCTCATTCTCGAAGTTGAAGCGGTCTTTCAGCAGCCCTTCCTTCAGGAACTTAGAGATATTGTCGAGGGCGATATGCACCAATACGACACCGACGATGGAAGTGAGCATATAGAGCCAAGTGTTCAAACGGAGGGTATAGAAACAGGGCATTATCGAATGACCGAACAGCCATACGGACTGCACAATCAGCAGCACTCCCGACAGCAGCGGATAGAGCACCTGCCTGCGAGCGTCAAACTCCAGATGCTTCTTGTTGCGCGTTCCCACACAGGTGATACATATCAGCAGGAACGTAGCCACCTTGCTATACACGAGGTTGCCGTCATGGTAAATCATCCACCGCTTGATGCGAGTGTGGATATCCGTCACTACGCCGCCCAAGAAGTCCAACTGCTCCGGCTCCAGTGCGTAGGCGAAGAACTCCATCAGGATGGAGACATAAATCACCGCCCTGAATATCTTGTAAAAACCCTGTAACTCTTTGCTTTCTTCCATTTACTTTACGATGATGTTGGGTGATAATGAGAAAAGATGAAGGATGCCACGGTGGACACCCTCCAATCCTCTTATGAGTTTTATTCGTAGCCGTTGATGGTCTTCTCAGACTCTACTGTCCACGGAGAAATAGTTGCAGATATGACCTCCAAGGTGTTGCGTACAGGCTTCAATGAATAGCTGTAGGAATGACCCGCTTTCCACGTGTCGTTTGTGAGGAATACGAAGTTCTCCCCATTGCTGAGTTGCAATGTCATGTCTGGCATAACCTGTGCAGGAACATAAAGCGTATATTCCATGTGGTCACTTTGTGGGTCGCCGAAATAATAGGTCGTCACCGACTCGTCACTGCATTCTACCTTTCCGGTCTTGATGTTGAAAGTACCGCTGTCAAAATAACCGACGAACGTGAGTAGGCTTCCTGCAAAATCATTGGTGGTGAAACCGTATTCTGGTGAGGTATAGACCTTGATGATGACACGCACCATCTGATGGGTGAAGTTCAATGTAAGGCTCGGATTGGCGTATGATGCCGCTCCACTGGCAAACAGAAAATCATTGACCTTCTGCTCACTCTGTACAGCTGCCTCCGGCACTTGGAACTCTATGAGGTCGTTGGTAGGATTTGCCGTATAGGGATAGTAGGCATTGAAGGTGTGAGTGTCTGTGTCCGTGAAAAACACCTTGTTGGCTGACACAAACTGATTCGTGCCGCCGCTTCGGGTGAACTTCATATTGTTGATCATCCCTGTGGAAGAGATGCCAATCATATCATTGAGTTCCCACTGGTTGTCAACGGCTCGTGTGGAAACGGCAGGTTGCAGCATCTCCAGATTGGTGAATACCTGAAGCTGCTTGGTTGATGTGCTGTCGGTCACGACCACAGAACCTCCGCCACCGGGCAGGTAAATCTCATTGACGATGTCTTGGTCACAGGACGTGAGGAGCATGGCTCCAAGTCCCAACATTAGAAACAAATTCTTTTTCATGCTTTTTCTTTTTTAATTGTTGTACTTTGATGATGATACGGGTGATACTCGATGTCTGTATATGGGCTAATCCATAATCGTGATGATGGGTCTCGCCTTATGCGGCTGCCACTTGGGAGTCTCCTGTATGGCACCGCTTCCCAGTGAGTAAAGCCATGCCTTGGCGGTCGCTTGTCCTTCTACCTCCGTTGAAGTCCAATACCAACAGTCATCATCCTCATCGGGGATAGGTGTGCCGCCGCATTTCAGGATGTATGGGTTGATGATGTCCTTGGCATGATAGAGCAGACGCATCTGTGCCACACTGGGGATATAGGCACTTTGCCCGTAACGCCACATGTCGAAGACACGCTCAGCCAAAGGCGACTTCACATCGGTCGTGCCATAAAGGGCAAAAGTGTTCTTGTTGCCGTCGTAGGCGGTGAGGTCACAGGATGTGTCCTGTTCCACACCGATACTGTCAGCAAAGGCTTCGGGAGCGATGTCCCACAGATAGACGGCATATCCGTTTCCCTCCATTTCTTCCCTCTGATTGACGTTGAACACCACTGCAATGGCTTGCTTGCACGATTGCTCGTAGGTTTCGTAGGGCATCACCTTGCCGTCAGTGGTCAAGATATGGGTGACCTTCATGGCTGTGTCGGGAAAGTCCTGATGCTCGTCACAGGCAGTCAGCAACACCGTTGCCGCAACTGCCAAGATTGAAAACAGTTTCTTCATACGCATAGTCATTTTACAGGAAGTTTCACACCCAGGACAATACCCGTTCTGAACAGGTCTTCACCCTTGATCATCACATCGGTCTTCACCTGCCAGAAGAGCTTCCAGCCGTGTCTGAGTGTATAGTTTTGCTCATAGCCGAGGTGGATGCCACCCAAGAACCTGTCAGTATCGCTACCTGCCGATGCTCCTATGCGCATGTTGCCATGGTGGTTGCGTCCTCTTGCCACACAGGGCTTATAGGCAAAGCCGAAACCATAACTGCGGTAGTTGTTCCAAAAACTCTCAGGACAGACATGACCGCACGATGCGCACTCGTTCCACTTGATATATCCGTTTGCAAAATACTCCCACGCATTGTGGTACTTCGTCTCATACTCGTAGGACAGCGTCACGTCCAGTCCTCGCTCATACAGGCATCCGAACCCCAAGGATATGCGGTCGCTATTCTGCTGCGCCATTGCCGGAGTCATGCTTGCCATAAAACAGATGACAACGAGTAAGGTATGCACAAGCCAATTCCTCACTCCTAATTCCTCATTCCTAATTCTCATTATTCCTCCTCCAACAGTATATGGTTAAACGAATCGGCAGACAGCACATCCTCATAGTCGATGCTGAGCGAGATGGTGCGTCCACTTATCTGTTTTTCCGACAGCTCGATGGTCAGCACCTTGTCGTTGGGGAAGGTCATCTTCTTCACCACAATCACGTTGCGATAGCCATACTTGAAGGTCTTCGCATCGTCCAACACAAGAGATGGGGTCAGTTCCACTATCTGCGCATTGGTAGCCTTGCTCTGCTTCTTGTCCGATAGTTTGATGCGCATCTCGTCGATGTCGAAGCGGATGTTGGTCTTGTTCTCCACGGAGAAGTCGATGAAGAAATATTCGCCCACGCTGTAGATGTTGTTCAGGCGCATTACCATGCGGTGCATCTTCGTCGCCACGTTGCGGTATTTGGCAGACGATGACCATATCTGACGTGCATACTTGGTCATGTCGGCAGTGGACAGGCTTACAGCGGGATTGTTGTAGGCATTGCGCTCCGAGCATTCTATTTCCTTATCGGTTACTGCCTCCTGCATCCTCGTGGTATAGAGCAGTGCATACTGCGTGCGGTAGCGTTCCGTCACGATTGTCACTATCGCCAACACCTCACCGTCGGCATACACGTTGTCCTTCGGCTTCAGGCGGATGGTGTTGTTGATGGGTTGGTCGCCCACCACCTTGTCTGTGGATATATCGACAAAGCGGATGGGTTCGGAGGCGGTGATGACGGTGGTCACTTGGTCGTTGACCGTCAGCTGCTCCATCTCCATGTAGGTGGTCTGCGCCTTGGCTGAAAGCACGCTCAGCGAAAGCAATGCACAGACATTCATTTTCTGAAAACAATTCATATTAGTTGATTTTTTGATGTTTATACTCTATGAGCCACCGTTCCCGACAATTCCGTTGTCGGGCAGTGTCTATTTCCTTTTCTCTTTCCCATTTACAAGGTAAACAAACGTCCCATACTTCAGCTTCACTTTGTTCTTCTTGATAGCCTTGCTGATGGCATTGCTTGTCTTCTGGTAGGCATTGGTCACGGCTTGCATTCCCCATTGCGAGAAACTGTTGTTCGCTCCACTCTGGTCGATGTTCATGTTGCTCTGCATAGCACCGCTCGCCACATCTTTCGTGGTCTCACGGAAATGGCTGCCGGGGACATACAGTCCCTCCAGTCCGTCCGTGTCATAAAGCGAAAGCGAAACCTTTATCAGCTCGTCATCCACAAGGATGGAGTTGATGCTACCCTTCACTCGCTGCGAACCGAAACCGCTCATGGTGGCATAGAGGTACGACCCTTTCTTCACCACGGTCTCACCAATCTCAATATCGTCCAACAGTCTCAGCCGCACCCTCGACCCGTCCGTAGCCTTCACGTCCTCGTCAATGATGGCCTTGATGAGCTTTGGCTCATGCTCGTTCTGCGTCAGGGTGTTGAAATAGTCCGAAGTCACCTTCACCTTCTTCACCACCTCCTGTGCCTTGTCCTCCTCGTCCAGTGCCTTCACCGCCTTGCTGTCCTCGGCAATCTGACCTTTCACCTCAATCTGCTCCTTGGGAGGCCCAGCCTGTGTGGTATCCTGGGCCACGGGGGCAACTGCCGCCTGTCCTCTCAGCCTCGCTTCGGCGAGTGCCTTGTTGAGTGCTTCGAGTGCTTCCGCTTCTCGCGCCTTGGCATCGGCCACTTCGGCTGAATCGTCCTTCTCTTCTGCCTGACGGACGAGTTCCGCAAGGTCTTCTTCTGTGTACTTGGATTCATACGCTTCTTTCTCTTCTTCGTTGTCACGCTCAATGTTATCAACAGCCGAATAGTCTGCTATGCGACCATACGACTTCGCCATGTTCTCATACTTGCCACCGATGCCGTCACCATTCTTAATCTGCGCTCCGGGCAGGTTGGGGTTCAGAAACTCGGTGGTCTGCAGGTTCTTGTCCTGCGTTTCCGCCACCTCCGTATTGAACATGTCAAAGACAAAATAGCCTGTGGCAATCAACGGGATGTACACGATGGCTGGCAGCATGTACTTCGGCTGACGGAAGTTTATCTTATCTGTTATTCTCATCGCTGTCTGATTTTGATGTTACTGACTTGTCTCGATTCTCCTCGTTGGTTCGATGCGTCACGGGAGGAGTGATGCAATGGGCTGCATTCATCATCTGCTTCATGCGCCCTTCCTGCCGCTCGATGGCACTTGCAGCCTCCGTCCGATGACCGTAATACCGCACCATCCTGTAGATGTTGATGCCGAAGCACGTGGCGACAAAGCCGAAGACGATGACGAGAAACAGCGTCTTGTGGGCATTGGCAAAGCCTTGCACCTTAGCCGCCGCACGGTCTATCCTCGCGGTCTTGGCAAACTTGCGCCCTGCCGCCACCTCCTTCTCATACCGCTTCTTGTACTTGGGGTCGTTCTTGTCGGGCATATCCTCGCCCACAAGCATCCGTCTGATTCCTTTTACACTCATACCGCTAGGATATTAGAAGTTTGACTTCGACTTCTGCTCAATATCCTTGTTGAGCAAGGTTCTCCAGTTCGTGATGAGCAGTCCATGAGGATTGTTCTCCGTCCTCGGCACGCGCTTCACCTGTCCCGCCGTCACCAATTCACGCATCAGAATATTGCTCCTTCGCTCTATCCTTTGCCTACCGTAGTAGGTGAACTCCATCTTCTCCTTGTTGAACTTGATGCTGTCGCAAAAGATGCTGAACACGGCACTCGTACCCATGATATTGTTGTAAAAGCCCTTTTCCTTCAGCGTATTGTACTGCGCCAAACCAGTTTCATCGACCAAATACATCGCCTTCTCCATCGAATAGCGGATGTACTTGTCATCGGGAGCAAGCGTAAAGAAGTAATGGTGGAACATCTCGATATGGCTCTTTGCCTCCACATCCAGCGTTTCCTCCATCGTGGTGCGGTTCACCAGTATGGGCACGTTGCCGTCCAATACATACACCTTTTGCTGCGCGTCCGTCACCATGCAGCGCGCCGTCCAGATGCTCGACACCGAGATGATGATGCAGCCCATGAGGAACGCAGAGCAGATGATGCCCACCAGCTTGATTTTGTTTTCTAAGTTCTTGATTACCATACGTTACTGCTTGTTTGAGGTCTGATTTCTCTTCATTCTCACATATTCACGGTGCAGGATGGTGTATATGTCCTTCTCAACTTCTTCCACCAGTTTGGCGTAATACTTGATGCAAGCCTCTACGTAGATGCCTTCGTATTTCAGTTGGATCCACACCCACCAGATGTCACGTTCACGTCTCCGTCGATTTCTGTAGATTTTGGCACGATGCAAGCGATAACTCAGGTAATCTACCATAGGCACTACATACTCGTCGTTATCCTCAAAGCCTTCTGCCATCTCCTCATACTGTGGGTCGATGTAGTTGTTTTCGGAATTGAAAAACTCTTCCTTTGCACGCTTGTTGGCAAACGCCATGAATTTCTCATCTTTGAGCCAACGCTCAATTTCATTTTTTGCTTTCATTTTTCTTGATGGTTACTTTTATTTGTTTCAATAGGAGGTGCGGTGACTCACCGCACACTCACATGTTATCTCATCACGGTCGCCATGGTTCCCGTAGCCGTCATCTTGGCTTGTTGTGCCACGCCCTCGCCGAAGTTTCGGGTTGAGAAGGCGGTGTCGCCCTCTGGTATCATCCATGCCGCAAGGTCGGGCACGAGGTTCAGGCATTTCAACGCCACGATGCTCGCTGCCATCAGATAGCCTGCCGAGAAGAACGAGTTTTGCAGATAGGCTGCCATCGTCTGCTCACTGGCGGTGATGGCCGTCAGGTTCTCTACCTGTATGCAGAGCACAATATCAAACAGCAACAGGACGTAGAAACCGACGAAGTATAGGCAAAAACGAATGATAACAAATCTAATAAAAAGAAACAAAAGTGAAGTAATATAACTGATATATAACGTATTACGCTTATTTCTTTCTTATTCTTTGATTTCCTTATATTTGATGTTTTAGGTGCAAATTTGTTGCAGATTTGTTGCGTATTCTCAGAAATTTGGTATAACTTTGCATCAAAATCAGATGCTTGAGGCACCGCCGAAAGCAAATCAAAACAAATAAAAACAGACAAATATGGGAAGAACCAAGAAAGCATTAAAAGTAAAAGAGCCGATAAGGCTCAGGGAGCGCAAGCTTGCTAACGGCAACCTTGGGCTCTATCTCGACATCTATGTAAAGGGTACGCGCAAGTATGAATCCTTAGGGCTGTATCTCATCCCAGAGAAGACCCCACTGGACAAGCAAATGAATATCCACACCCGACAGGTGGCGGAGAAAATCAAGGCAGACCGTATCATTGCATTGCAGGAACGAGGCATCAAACAGTACGAGAAGATTAAGCAGTCGAATAAGTCTTTGCTCGACTGGCTGCGCAAGTACGAACAGGAGAATTTCGGATTCCGTCCATCGACTTTGAAAGGTCGTGTCGATATGCGGAAGAAAGTTGAGGAGTATCTGGAACAGCAAAAGACACCTTATATTTCCATGAGCGAGGTGGATGCAGACTTCTGTCGTGGCTTCCTCCGATTCCTTGCAACAGCAAAGAACAGCGTTTGTACAATCAATGAGAGGAAAATATCTCCAGGATGTGCCCACCATCATCAAGCCGTCTTTAATGGAGCATTGAACAAGGCTGTGCGAGAAGGGTTGTTGACGGCAAATCCGATGAAGAGCCTTGACCGTAAAGAGAAGTTCCAGCCTTCACCAGAGGACAGGGAGTTTCTGACCATTGAGGAACTGCGCTCCTTGATGGCTTTGCCGTGTTCCAATGAGCAGGTGAAGAAAGCGTTTGTCTTCTCCTGCTTCACAGGCTTGCGATTGAGTGATGCACGCACACTGACATGGCGCAAGGTCTATAAGACTCCTGATGGCAAGACCCTCTACATCCATGTGTTCATGCAGAAGACTCAGAAGCCGAACAATATCCCCTTGTCGCAGGAGGCACTGAACTGCTTGCAGGCGAAGGATGATTTGGATGAGCCTATATTTACCTTACCAGCCAGTGATGCGACCATCAACTATCACGTTAAGAAATTGGTAAAGGCAGCAGGGATAGAGAAGAAAGTCTCTTTCCATTGCAGCCGCCACACCTTCGCCACCATGATGCTTACTCTCGGAGTGGACATATACACGACGAGCAAGCTGCTTGGTCATGCCAATGTGACTACAACAGCCATCTATGCCAAAATCGTGGACAAGAAGAAAGTGGATGCAATGAACCTCGTCAACGACCTATTTACAAAGGATGATAATACCGAAAACTATGAAGATAGAACTACGCAGCCGCAAGCATAAGAGTGGCAACACGACCCTATATCTGGAGTTCTATGAAAAGGGAGGAAAGCGTCAGTATGAATCGCTGAACCTCTACCTTATTCCCGAGAAGACAGACAACGACCGCAGGGTAAACGAAGCCACGCTGAAAAAGGCATTGAAGATAAAGTCCGAGAGAATACTGGGGATTGGCAGCAAATCTGAGGAAAAGGGTGTGTCTGCACCTGCTACTGAGTTTTCAAAATGGATGGACGAATACCTACTCCACCTTCAAAAGGGAGACAGATACTCGCTTGCGTATCAGAAGCATATGAGGAGCACCGTCAACATCGTCAAGTCGTATCTGGCTCACATCAACCGTCCCAGTCTCATGGTGGACAAGGTGGACAAGTCCTTCTACAAGAACTTCCTCACATATATCAAAGATGTGTACCGAAACATGAAGTCTCCCGACCTCCCGAAGCCATTGTCACCCAAAACAATGCTGCTGATACAGACCAATGTCAACTCTATGCTGAAATATGCGGTGGAGCAAGGTGTGTTACAGAAGCATCCGTTCTATGAGCTGGAAAAGCGAGAGACCTTTGCGAAGACACCGAGCGACAGGGACTATCTTACCGTAGAAGAGTTGAAACGCATATCGGAAGTCGAAACTGGCAGTCCAGTTACGAAGCAGACATTTATGTTCTGCTGCTTTACTGGTTTGCGCCATAGCGACTTGCTACAATTGTATTGGCGAGACATCCGAGAGACAGAGGATGGGCTACAAGTGTATGTCCAATCCATGCAGAAAACGAAGAAATCTGCGGTAATTCCTTTGGGCAAGCAGGCTTTGGAATGGATGCCGGAACGGGGCACAGCCTCACTTGATGACAGGGTGTTCACACACATCCCCCTTCTCTGCAATGCTGACCGTGCCTTGAAGCGTATGACAGCTAAAGCAGGAATAGACAAATCCATTTCCTTCCATTGCAGCCGTCACACTTTCGCCACCCTCATCCTGACAGCCGGAAGTGACATCTACACCACAAGTGAGATGTTGGGGCATACCAACATCCACACCACGGAAATCTATGCTGATGTGGTGATGGAAAAGAAAGTTGATGCGGTTAATATGCTTAACGGCATCTTCTGATTTAACAAGAAGTGTTCGATGTGCGAGCCACAATAAGGGTTCGTGCTTCGAACACTTCTTTTCCCTCTTGTTGAATCAATTTTGAAGTGAATTATCTTCAATTTATTAGAAAAAGTACTTTTTTCGGCTTGGTGTGAACAAAAATGGCACACCTACACAATAATTTTGCATCAAATTCGTATTAGTATATAAAATGGATTATATATGGCACTGAATCAAACCAACAAGCTGGTGTGGATAGTGGAAACCATCTACAAGGCTCGAAAGATAACATTTGAGGACCTCAACCGTCAATGGATGGACAACATTGACCTGAGTGGCGGTGAGGAACTGCTGAAGCGCACGTTCCACAAATGGAAGTGGAACATATTCGACACATTCGGTCTGATGATTGAATGCGAAAAGGCAGCACCTTACCGATATTACATTGACAACGTAGATGACATGAGAAGAGGTAGCATCGAGAGCTGGCTTCTCAGCACCTATTCCGTCAGTAATTCTCTCGCAGAGAATAAATCCATCAAGGACAGGATTCTATTGGAGGATGTGCCGAGCGGACGGGAATATTTGGATCCGATTCTTGAAGCCATGAAGAAAAACCGCTTCATTCACATTGCCTATTATAACTATTGGCGAGAGGACTTGCGCGAACATTACATTATGCCATTGTGCGTAAAACTCTTCCGTCAACGCTGGTATGTGGTTGGCCGCCAGTGGCCATCTGGAAATGATTCAATCTACTGCCTCGACCGCATCCGTGATTTCCGTCTATCGAGTCATTCCTTTGAATATCCCAAGGACTTCATCCCACAGGAATACTTTGCCGGTTGTTTCGGAATCATAGCCGATAAAGACTGCGATATTCAGAAGGTCAGACTAAAAGTGGGTAGTGGACAGGCTAACTATCTGCGCGACCTGCCTCTGCATGAGTCACAACAAGAGACTGAAAGAGCAGAGGAATACAGCATTTTCGAATATCGCCTTCGTCCTACATTTGATTTCCAACAAGAGATACTATGGAACGGAGAGGACATGGAACGCATCGAAAGGGAGGGGCGTTTGGACGAGTGGTGCGCCGACAATATGAAATACTTCGCCGACACGTTCGGAAAGGAGAACATCGTGGCGGCGCACCTGCATAGGGACGAGGAAACGCCGCACATACACGTTACACTCGTCCCCATCGTCAAGGGAG
>OGIM01000422.1_pt1 | contig 14811 bp, 12 predicted proteins | sample 1571801 | NCBI WGS metagenome assembly OGIM01 (sample SAMEA2582106, study PRJEB24529) | metagenome | biome: Human gut stool | place: China | collected 2011
AAATAACTTACGATTCTTCCGTTTTTTAAAGGGGAAACTATTACAAAGATAACTTTTATTTCAAAAATACAAAAGGATTTCGGCATATATTTACTGTTAAGGTTCCGTTACATAGCAAAAAAACGTTCCATGCTGCCTCGGAAAGGACAACCCGTGCGGCATACAGCCTCGCCAGCACCCAAATCAAGGCATCGGCGGAGGCTTCCGTCCGGAACCGCCCCCCTGGCGCACCTTCGGCCAGGCAAAAAAAATTCCGCCCCGGAAACCGGGACGGGCGAAGTTTCAAGGCTGGTTGGCGGATTGCATCGGCAGGAGTCATAAACCGGCATCGTTTCCGATGCTGCAAAATTACCCTACGGCTATTTCATCGTTGCGACAGTCCCGTTACAATCCCAGGAATATGGCATTGCACGCACGTTGCAGCAGCCGGCAAAGCCGCTCGGCCACACCACCCGGCCACAAAAGCAGCCTGCCCGGACTGTAAACGTCCGGGCAGGCCATGCCGAATAACGGGTTCGGCAACGATTGCAATACGGCGGCGGCCTGCCTCACACAGCGGCCGCGCAGGGATCATACCCTATTCCCACTCGATGGTTGCAGGCGGTTTCGAGGAGATGTCGTAGACGACGCGGTTGACCCCTTTGACTTTATTGATGATGTCGTTCGACACATTGGCAAGGAACTCATAGGGCAGGTGCACCCAGTCGGCGGTCATGCCGTCGGTCGAGGTCACGGCACGCAGTGCGACGCAGCTCTCGTAGGTTCGCTCGTCGCCCATCACGCCGACGCTCTTCACCGGGAGCAGAATAGCCCCCGCCTGCCATACCTTGTCGTAAAGTCCGGCATCGCGCAGGGCGTCGATGTAGATTTTGTCCACGTCCTGCAGGATCGCGACCTTTTCGGGCGTGATGTCGCCCAGGATACGGATCGCAAGGCCGGGCCCCGGGAAGGGATGGCGCCCGATGAGCTGCTCGGAGATCCCGAGCGACCGACCGACACGGCGCACCTCGTCCTTGAAGAGCAGGCGCAGCGGTTCGACGATCCCGAGGTGCATCTTTTCGGGCAGCCCGCCGACGTTGTGGTGCGACTTGATCATCGCGGCAGGTCCCTTGACCGATGCCGAAGCGGACTCCACCACGTCGGGATAGATCGTACCCTGCGCCAGCCACTTTACGTTCTCGATCTGCTTGGCCTCGGCATTGAACACCTCCACGAAATCGCGGCCGATGATCTTGCGCTTCTTCTCGGGATCGGTCACTCCGGCCAGGTCGCCCAAAAACCGGTCGTGGGCCTTGACACCCTTGACATTCAAACCCATCCCCTTGTACGATTCGAGCACGCTGTCGAACTCGTTCTTGCGCAGAAGCCCCGAATCCACGAAGATACAATAAAGGTTTTTGCCGATCGCCCGGTGCAGCAGCACGGCAGCCACCGACGAATCGACACCGCCGGAAAGACCGAGCACTACACGGTCGTCGCCCAACTTCTCACGCAATTCCCGGACGGTCGTTTCGACGAAACTCTCCGGCGTCCAGTCCTGTTTGCAGCCGCAAATGCCGACCACGAAATTCCGAAGCAGCGTAATGCCGTCCGTCGAATGATACACCTCCGGATGGAACTGAATACCCCAACTCCGCTCTCCCTCGATACGGAAGGCCGCATAGCGCACGTCCTCCGTGCTGGCGATCACCCGGTAGGTGTCGGGAACAGAAGTAATCGTATCTCCGTGCGACATCCACACCTGCGTAGGCGACGGAACTCCCTGCATCAGCGGATCGGACGGCTCGACGACCGTAAGCATCGCACGTCCGTACTCCCGGCTGGGAGCCGACTGCACTTCGCCGCCGTAGAAATGAGCCAGGTATTGTGCGCCGTAGCAGACGCCCAGCAACGGCAGACGACCTTTGATCGCCGTCAGATCGGGCTTCGGGGCTTTCTCGTCCCGTACGGAAAAGGGACTTCCCGAAAGAATGACGCCCCGCACCGAAGCATCCAGTTCAGGGATCTTGTTGAAAGGGTGGATCTCGCAATAGACGTTGAGTTCACGCACGCGGCGTGCGATCAACTGCGTGTACTGCGATCCGAAATCCAGAATGACTATTTTTTCCTGCATCTATTCTATTTGGTTTTTATTTTCTTCACTCGCATTTTCCGAATTATCCTTTTTCATACGGTACAGGTTCACGGCGATACGGACGACGAAAAAATAGAAAAGCGCCGATGCCAACACCAGATGGCGCATCCATGCGTGCCGACAGCCCGTAAACCACCAGATCGCCAAAAGCGTCAGGACAACGAACACCGCCGCCCAATCGTATCGGGTCGTTCGCAACCGATTTCTTCGGATATTCGGCATCAGTGCGTCAGGAGTTTAGCGCTCGCTGCTGTAATTCGGCGCCTCGCTCGTGATGGCAACATCGTGGGGATGGCTCTCCTGCATACCCGACGAGGTGATGCGGATGAATTGAGCCTGCTTGAGCGCCTCGATGTCCCGCGCACCGCAGTAACCCATACCGGCGCGAATACCGCCGACCAACTGGAAAACCGTTTCCGAAAGCATTCCCTTGAAGGGCACACGGGCCACGATACCTTCCGGGACCAGTTTATTGATATTCACATCGCCCTTCTGGAAGTAGCGGTCGGCCGAACCGGCTTTCATAGCGTCCAACGACCCCATGCCGCGATAGCTCTTGAACTTGCGGCCGTTGTAAATGATCGTTTCGCCCGGAGCCTCCTCCGTACCGGCGAACATCGAACCGATCATCACGCAGTCGCCGCCTGCGGCAAGCGCCTTGACGATATCGCCCGAATAACGCAAACCGCCGTCGGCAATGACCGGAATGCCGTACTTGCGGGCTACGGACGCAGCGCCGTAAATAGCCGACAACTGCGGCACGCCCACGCCCGCAATGACGCGGGTCGTACAGATCGAACCGGGGCCGATACCCACCTTCACGCCGTCGGCACCGTTAGAAATCAGGAACTCGGCGGCTTCGGCCGTGGCGATATTGCCTACGACCACTTCCAGATCCGGATAAACCGCCTTGATCTTGTGCAGCGTATTCTTCACATTGACCGAATGGCCATGGGCCGTATCGAGCACGACGGCATCGACATCCTCATCGACGAGCGCCTTCACGCGATCCATCACGTCGGGCGTGATGCCGACCCCCGCCGCAACGCGCAGACGGCCTTTCGCATCCTTACAGGCGTTGGGATGGTCCTGCACTTTCGTAATATCCTTATAGGTAATCAATCCGACGAGCTTGCCGTCGGCATCGACTACGGGCAACTTCTCGATTTTGTTGCGCAGCAGAATGTCGGCCGCACGCTGCAAGTCGGAGTTGTGAGTGGTCACCAGCCCCTCCTTGGTCATCACCTCGTCGATCTTGCGGTTCATATCGCGCTGGAACCGCAAATCGCGGTTGGTCACGATGCCGATCAAATGCTGATCCGGAGCCACGACGGGAATACCGCCGATCTTGTTCTCCTTCATCAATGCCAGCGCATCGCCTACGGTATCGTCCTTGGAAATAGTGATCGGGTCGTAGATCATACCGTTTTCGGCACGCTTCACCTTCCGCACGTGAGCCGCTTGCTCGGCAATCGACATATTCTTGTGAATTACGCCGATACCGCCTTCGCGGGCCAAGGCGATAGCCAGAGGCGCCTCGGTCACCGTATCCATGGCGGCCGATACGATCGGGATGTTGAGTTGGATGTTTCGGGAAAAACGGGTCACTACGCTGACCTCACGCGGCAACACTTCGGAGTATGCGGGCACCAGAAGCACATCGTCGAACGTAAGTCCTTCGGGTTGCACCTTCTCATTGATAAAAGACATAGGAGTGAGATTTTGTTGCCTGCAAAAGTAATCATAATTTTTGGATTATTTTTCGTACACGCCCCGAATTTCCAAAAAATCGGCTCCACAGCAAGAAAAACATCCTTACAGCAGGGCGACCGTTTCAAAATCACGGGCATCAAGCCACCACGACGCTGCCGAAGCGTATTGTTTGCCTCTGGGGAGCGAGGTTTCGGCATCCAAGTATCACCTTTTTCAAAAAACAATTCCCGTATGAAATTTTATTACAATTCTATCGTTTAATTAATATAGTGGGCTTGATTTTAAGTTTTTACTTCATAAAAATATAGACGGCGCATCGGCAAACTATCGTCCTGCAAGCCGAATCACCGAAAAGATACATGATACGTTAGACACTCTTCTATCATGAAAAGAATTCTGCTTTTTATTACGGCAACGCTTTTGCTCGCCTCCGGAACCTCCTGCTCGGACGACAATACCAATTTCGATCCGATCGGTGACGAACTGGGAATTCCTTATAAAGATGGTCACGATGTCTATGGCGTGGAAGTTTGGACGCCGGAAGAGGTCAGTTTCACGGACTATTACTCATTGATCGACTCGACAATTCACGAGAAAAACACAACTAAATCGATTTGGTGGCTTTCCCCGATCGGAGAAAAAAATAATATCCATTGGAATTATTCAGCTCCTGTTACAATGAGAATGGATGAAGTATCTCCCTCTATGACAGCACCTAACAACAATTTGAATAAATCACAAATCGATATAGATTTAACGAATGTAACAGACGGTTTTACCATCGAAGCAATCATTACTATTGGAGATCAATCGATACGGCGTTTTCAGACTATCCCTGTAAAAAAAAGTGTATATAAATGCGACATTTTCTTTTATACATTCGGGGTGAATTTAGAACAAATGGAACACGATTGGATCAATAATGAAGGAACCATGAATACCGCTACCTTGAAAACGGCACGGTTCGTACAATCATTTCAAACTATTGATTTTTTAGGATTTACAGATCCGCCTCTCAAAAATTAGTGAAATTATACGGAACGGCTTCCGGAAAGAATAATTTATCACTCGATCTGTTAAGGGAGGGGTGCATGCGTTGCTATATACCGGAAGAACCGGAATTTGAATTACAAAGTGGGACAGAGAATATTTATCGTGTTCTGAATCCTCAACAGTGGGAAATCAATGGTTTGCGCTGCACACTCGAAAATACGACCTGGCGACAGTTAGGTGCTTCAGACGATACGGACAATACGGAGTTCGCGTGCCTTCAAAGAAACGGATGCTCTTTGAGCATCCGTTTCTTTATAACTAATCATTTTTTAATACGTAGTACATAAGTACCATTATTTTTTGTATCTTCATCAAGAAATATCTGACCTGGTTGCATATTTACTGGAAAAGATCCGGTAGGAATACCAACAGGTAGATTATTGATCTTCAACATAGTATTTATTTGGGAAGTTTCCAAATAAAAAATAGAGTTTTCTCTTCTTTTTAAGTCCAGTAGATTTGGTGATATGGTATTCACATATGCATTACTGGGCGCCGACACTACAACACCAATGGAAGTCAATTTTGCAGTGGCATTTTCACCTCTTACTGTAACGGTATCGAACTCTCCGTTCGAAGCTTTCACAGTCCCGGACGCCGTAACGGTATTAACCTCCAAGTCATCCGGTATATCCATGGGGAAATCGCCCTCGATCTTTGAAGCGGTCAGGGTTCCCTTCGTCGTGATATTGCCTGTGGCGACGATGGTCCCCGCATCGATCCGACTCTTGACATTCAACGTATCGGTTTCCAAGCTATTTGCTCTCATATTTACGACATCGAGCGCTCCATTGCCGATATGGATGCGATCTTTTCCAGTCGTACTGTATGAGTTGACAGCATCGTACCATACAATTAGGAACTGTCCGCTCGATGCGAACTCTTGCACTATGGCCGACTGGCGTTTGACATCGCTGCGATTACCGAACTGGGCGATCCAGTCGCCCGGCTGGGGCTCGCCGGTTCCTTCGGAATCAGTACTCGAAAACTCGATCCAATCTTCTCCCGCAGCTGTTACCAGTTTCCAATATTGACGAATCGTACTTCCAGTTGCCGGATTTTTCTGCACAAAAAAGAATTGATCGTCTTCTGCGAATTCGTTATTGCCACATGGAAATTCCAAATCGGCATGCCAAATATTATCCTGGGCTTGCGGCGTATAGAGTGTCGGTGAAGAGGAAAACTCGACCTTCGCATTCCGGAAATATACAATGGCTCCGGCGGTATTATTATATATCTGAAAATTCCGCATACCGGTCGGTGTCAAAACCGTCGATATCCGAATCCATCGCCCCACTTGATATTCCGCAAGCTCGACGATACTTTCCGTTTCATCCGCAGCTCCCAGGCGAATCTGCGCCGGAGCCTCGGCGAAGACATCGACCGAAGTCGCCATCGGCCGTCCCTGGGAACAAAGCGGGGCATCTTCGAAATAGTCGAGCCAGACCCCTGCCGATGATCCGGCACCTACGGTTTTCATACACGATTTACCGTGAAAATTTCCGAACGAAAGGTTGCTGCCGTTCGTCGTTTTCCAGTTGGCAGCCGATGCCAGCGAAGTGTCCGCACCCGGCTTCATCGCTGCGATTTTGTTTCCCTTTACCTGTTCCGCAGCGACGATCCGGGCGGATGCCGAAGAAAAAATCACGCGGTCGCTCATAATAGTACTGAATGTTCCGGACGGGATGCCTGTTCGGAACGGTCGGCGGACAACGCCCTTGCACTTGCGTTCTCCAGTCTGGACGGATTTTCCGTCGCATCGATCTGTTTTTCCATAAACGATACAGGTTTAATTATTTATTTACTCGGGTCGGCAGCGGGAATCTTCGCCAGAAGATACCCTTCCGCCATTCATTCTCAATCGATCTTCACCTGCGGTCAAAACCCGAATCGGCCTGTCTGCCGGGATTTCGGCCTCATTCTTTTATAAAGACAGCAAATAATATTGCATTCCAAACGAAACGTGTGCTATTTTCGAAGATCGGGACAAATCCGTTCCCGTCCCTTTCCCGAACCTTCGAGATCGGCAATCCCCGTAATGGATCCGGCACTCTCACCCCGCCGCCGACATATCGCCGTACATACAGCGGTGAAAGCCACAATACGGTCTCGCGCCGTCCATCCGGCACGAAAGCCTATTCCCCTCAAGCATCGAACAGGACATAACGAAAAAATATCGGAAGCTCCGCCGGGAACTTCCGATACACATAAAAGAGGATATAAAAACCCGTATTTCTAATATTGCTCCGACTCATTCGGGAAATCGCCCGATTTGACGTCCTCAACATAAGACGTGACCGCACCGGTCATCACCTCGTGCAAATCGGCATAACGGCGCAGGAAACGCGGCGAGAAACCCTTATTGATCCCCAGCATATCGTGAATCACGAGCACCTGTCCGTCCACGCCGCCCCCGGCCCCGATACCGATGATCGGAATCCGCAGTTCGGAGGCGACCCGGGTCCCCAGCGCCGCAGGAATCTTCTCGAGCACGATGGCGAAACATCCCGCGTCTTCGAGCAGATGGGCGTCCCGCACCAGCTTCTCGGCCTCCTCCTCGTCTTTGGCCCGCACGTTATAGGTACCGAACTTATGAATCGACTGTGGCGTCAGGCCCAGATGCCCCATCACGGGGATTCCCGCCGAAAGGATACGGTTCACCGATTCGAGGATCTCCTCGCCGCCTTCGATCTTCACCGCATCGGCCTCGGTCTCCTTCATGATGCGGACGGCCGACTCGAGCGCCACTTTCGAATTTCCCTGGTACGTACCGAACGGCAGATCGACCACCACCAACGCACGGCGCACGGCGCGTGCGACCGAGCGGGCATGATAAATCATCATATCGAGCGTGATCGGCACAGTCGTTTCGTAACCCGCCATCACGTTGGCCGCCGAGTCGCCCACCAGGATCACATCGACCCCCGCCGCATCCACGATGCGGGCCATCGAATAATCGTACGAAGTCAGCATGGCGATCTTCTCCCGGCGCTGCTTCATCTCCCACAGACGATATGTCGTGACCGCCCTCACTGTACTCTCTACTGACATAGCATTATATATTTTCAATTTTCGAATCGGGAAACCTCCGGATATTCCTCCTTTTCCCTCCGGTAAACCGGGGCAAATTTAGCGCTTTGGCCGGATTTGCCAAAAAAAGTTCCACAAAACGACTCCTCCGGCCACCGAAACGTTCACCGAATGTTTGGTTCCGGCCTGCGGAATCTCGATCGCCCCGTCTGCCGCATCCACGACCTCCTGCGCCACGCCGTCCACCTCGTTACCGAACACCAGGGCGTATTTCTGCCCCGGTCGAGGCCGGAATTCATCCAGCATGACGGCTCCTTCGACCTGCTCCACGACGTAAATGAGATACCCCTGCGCACGCAGCGCAGCGATGCAGTCGGTCGTCGCGGCGAAATAGTCCCACGCAACGGTCAGCTCGGCTCCGAGCGCCGTCTTGTGGATCTCCCGGTTGGGCGGGGTGGCGGTGATGCCGCACAAGGCGATGCGTTCGACGGCAAAGGCGTCCGCCGTGCGGAAAAAGGCCCCGACGTTCTGCATCGAGCGCACGTTGTCCAGCACGACCGCCACCGGCATTTTCTCCATACGGGCGAACTCCTCGGCAGAGGGACGCCCCAGCTCTTCGTTGGTAATCTTTCTCATCGTTACAACTTCCCTGTTTTCACGGCAAAAGTAAGCAAATCCGAATATTTTAGCTAACTTTGGCGACCTGAATACACGCAAAAGCGTCCCGTTCCGCAGACGGCTCCGCCCGGCGGACCGGCAACCGGACGGAACGCGCGACAAACGACTACGATCGCCTATGAAGCAAATCGCACTTATCCTGACACTTCTGCTGGCTGCCGCCGGCGCCTCGGCCCAGGAGGTTTTCATCGGAGCCGACTTCGACACCCGGTTCGACAACCGCGAACACTCGGACTGCAACATCGATGATTCGCACACGTTCTTCAGCATGCGCCTGACCCCGAAGGCCGGCGTCATCTGGGCCGAAAAAAACCGACTGGTGGTGGCCGTCGATCTGCTGCAAGACTTCGGCGACAAAGAACACAAGTTCTTGAGTAAAGTGGATCCCCAGATCTACTACCAGTTCAACTCGAAGACGGCACAGGCCGTAGCCGGTATTTTCCCGCGCTCCCTGCTGCTGGCCCGATACGATCCGTTCTTCCTGGGCAGCGCCTACTCGTTCTATAATAATCGCATCCAGGGCTTGGCCGCCCACTATAAATCCCAAACGGGCTCCTTCATCGAGTTCGCCCTCGACTGGGAGGGAATGCGCTCGTACCAGACGCGCGAGAAGTTCCGCATCCTCTCGGGCGGCGAATACAAGGGACGCCACTGGTACGGCGGCTATGTCATGACACTGCTCCACTACGCCAAAACCGACAATACGGAGCTGGACGAAGGGGTCGTGGACCACATCCTGCTCAATCCCTACGTCGGCTACCGCTACCAGGGAGCCTACACCTTCGATGCACGGCTGGGCTACCTGCAAAGCCTGCAGCGCGACCGCCGCACCGAAGAGGGCTGGAAAGCGCCTAAAGGCGGGCGCCTCGCCCTGTCGGTAAGCCGCTGGGGTGTCTGTCTGCTCAACGAACTCTACGTCGGCGAGAACATGCTCCCCTTCTGGGACATCTACGGCTACGGACTGTATGCCGGCACGCCTTTCTACGGCACCCCCAAGAAGATCTACAACCAGACGGCCGTCACCTACAACCGCCGCTTCTTCAACAACACGGTGGGCGTTTCGGCCGGATTCTATTTCCATTACGACGGCGTGGGCCTGGGCCTGCAACAGATCCTGAAAGTATCGGTCAATCTGCAAAAAACCGTTTACCGTCCCAAAAAATAGACGCAAAGGCGGAAAAAAGTTGTAATTTTGTGAAAAATATACCTGCTATGGCAATCGCAACCAACGACACCAATACCAAGGAGAAAGCCGCGAACTTTCTCGAAGAGATCATTCAGGAGTCCATCGCCAAGGGCGACACGCGCGTACAGACCCGTTTCCCGCCCGAACCCAACGGCTACCTGCATATCGGCCACGCCAAGAGCATCTGCATCAACTTCGGCCTGGCCAAGAAATACGGCGGCAAGTGCAACCTGCGTTTCGACGACACCAACCCGGTGAAGGAGGATGTGGAGTACGTGGATTCGATCAAGCGCGACATCCGGTGGCTGGGTTTCGACTGGGCGTTGGAACGCTATGCGTCGGACTATTTCGACCAGCTCTACGACTGGGCCGTCGTCCTGATCAAGAAAGGATTGGCCTATGTCGATGACCAGACGCAGGAAGAGATCCGCCTCACGCGCGGCACGGTATCCGAGCCCGGCAAGGAGTCGCCCTGGCGCAACCGCTCGGTCGAGGAAAACCTCGACCTGTTCGAGCGGATGAAAAAGGGCGAGTTCGCCGACGGCGAGAAGGTGTTGCGAGCCAAAATCGACATGGCGCACCCGAACATGCTGTTCCGCGACCCGATCATGTACCGCATCCTGCACGCCGAGCATCACCGCACGGGTAACAAATGGTGCATCTATCCGATGTACGACTATGCGCACGGCCAGTGCGATTCGATCGAGCGGATCACCCACTCGATCTGCACCCTCGAATTCGACGTGCACCGTCCTCTCTACGACTGGTTCATCCAGGCGCTGGAGATCTACCCTTCGCACCAGTACGAATTCGCCCGCCTGAACCTCACCTATACGATGATGTCCAAGCGCCGTCTTCTGAAACTCGTGCAGGAGGGCGCCGTGATGGGCTGGGACGACCCCCGCATGCCGACCATCTGCGCCCTGCGCCGCAAGGGTTATACGCCGGCTTCGGTGCGCAACTTCGCCGAAATGGTCGGCGTGGCCAAGCGCGACAACGTGATCGACCTGGGCAAGCTGGAGTTCTGCGTGCGCGAAGACCTGAACAAGGTCGCCGAACGCCGCATGGCGGTACTCAACCCGCTGAAAGTCGTCATCACCAACTACCCCGAAGGCAAAACCGAGCTTTTCACGGCGATCAATAATCCCGAAGACGAAAGCGCCGGCACGCGCCAGGTGCCTTTCTCGCGCGAGATCTATATCGAACGCGACGACTGCTATGAGGTCCTGCCCAAGAAATACTACCGCCTGAGTCCCGGTACGGAGGTGCGCCTGCGCTACTCCTACTTGATCCGATGCGAAGAGGTCGTCAAGGATGCAGAAGGCAACATCACGGAGCTTCGCTGCACGTACGACCCGGAGTCGGGCAACGGTTCGTCGAGCGACGGCCGCCGCGTGAAGGGCGTGATCCACTGGGTATCGGCGGCCGATGCGATCGAAGCCGAAATCCGTCTCTTCAACCCGCTTTTCAAAACCGAAGATCCCGACGACGTGGCCGAAGGCGGCAGTTGGGAGGACAATCTCAACCCCGATTCGATGATCGTCACCCGAGGCTATCTGGAACCGTCGCTCAAGGAGGCTCCCATCGGGCAGCCGTTCCAGTTCGAGCGCGTAGGGTATTTCTGCGCCGACACGGACTCCAAGCCCGGACACCCGGTATTCAACCGCACGGTGACCCTCAAGGATTCGTGGGCCAAGATCAACAAATAGATATTTCTTCTACGGTAAAATGAAAAAGCCGGAGCTATCGAAGCTCCGGCTTTTCGATTGATAAATCGTGTTTTCAATATTCGCCGTAAACTCCATATCGGATATTCACGGAAAATTTCCGACGCCCTGTCGTTGCTGTATTCAGGAGTAAAATATATCTTACATTTTAAAATACAGAGGGGTTCTAATTGCCTTCATACTCCATATAATACATATCGATACCTTTGGCCCAATAGTCCTTATGCGTCGCTTTCAACACAAAGCCTTGCTTCTGATAGAACTTATAAACCAACTTGCGAAGTTCTGACGGTTATCTTGCGGACACGATCAATTGATTTCAACTTGTCGATTCTATATTCGAGCAGTTGCTTCCCAAGCGATTTTCCCTGATAATCGGGATGTATGATGTCCCAACTTATTTTGCCGACGGTTTTATCATCGGCAAAATTTATTCCGCCGCAACCAACGATCCTGTCATTCGTGACCAGCACATAATACGACTCTATTTCTCGATCCAGATAATCACTCAAATCAATTTCTTCTTCCGCCGCAAAATATTCTGGTGTATTCCGCCGGATCAATTCCATCACATCATCCTTGTCTGTCGTCCGATATTCCCTTATCGTAACCATTTCTCCGTTTTCCCTCTCAACACTCTATTTACCGCCCGCATAAGAGGAATACACTTCCCGGCAACGCAACGACCGTTATTTCTTCCGGGCGATCGTTCGAAACGGCAGGGCCAGCACCCCGAAGAACGCTTCGCCGAAGATACCGCCCGACATCTTGGAGGTTCCTTCGGTCCGGTCGGCAAAGATGATCGGCACCTCGCCGATGCGGAATCCCATCTTCCAGGCCGTATATTTCATCTCGATCTGGAATCCGTACCCCACCATCTCGATCCGGTCGAAATCGATCGCCGCAAGGACTTCCCGCTTATAGCCGACGAATCCGGCCGTCGCATCGCAGACGGGCATCCCCGTCACGATCCGCACATACCGCGAGGCGCAATAGGACATCAACAGCCGCGACATAGGCCAGTTCACCACCGTCACTCCTTTCGAATACCGCGAACCGACGGCGACATCCGCTCCGGCCTCCAATTCGGCGGTAAGCCGCAGCAGATCGTCGGGATTATGCGAAAAATCGCAGTCCATTTCGAACACGGCATCGTACGGGCGAGCCAGCGCCCAGCGGAATCCCTCGATATAGGCAGTGCCCAACCCCAGTTTTCCCGAGCGTTCCAACAGAAACAGACGATCCGGAAACTCCGCCTGCCGCTCCTTGACGATCGCTCCCGTTCCATCGGGCGAGCCGTCGTCCACCACGAGCAAATGGTAACCGCCCTCGAGCGACATCACCTTCGAGATCATCTTCGAAATATTCTCCCGCTCGTTATAAGTAGGTATGACAACCAGTTTTTCCATCCAAATACTTTCTTCAGGGTAATTATGTATTTCAGCGTACCTTTATCCGACAGTCACAGCTCCGAATCCGGCAGCCGCTTATTTGCGATTCGCAGCCGCATTTATAATTCTGCCTCTCCGGATCTCCTCTCGGAGAGGACTTGGGCCGCTACACACCCCCAAAGGTACACAAAAGTATATTATCGCCAGCTTAAATCGCCCCCGTCCGAACATCGACACATAAGGCAGCGGTCGCATTCGAATCGCCACCCCTTTACAGCAACTTGCCGAACCGTCTGCGACCTAATAAATAACGCAGAACGATCGACCCGCAGTATATGCCCCGGGGCTTCCCCTTCGCCGCACCGCGAACAGCCCGCCGCTTGGCGGCCAGCGCCTTGTGCGCCCGCAGAAAATCCCGCCACGCACGTCCCACGGCCCGCACGTAATCCGGACGCCCCTGCATCAGGTACGACAGCGCCGCGCACGAGTCGAGCACCGGACGCACGATAGCCACGACGCTCCGCTGCACCGGCGACGCACACTTGTAGAGCATCGCCAGATTATTGCGATGGTTGTAAAACACCTTCGAAGGCGATCCCTGCGCCAGACTCCCCCCGCCGAGGTGATAAACCCGGCTCCGGGGCTCGATCCGCACCCGGTAACCGGCCAGCTGCATCCGCCAGCAGAGGTCGATCTCCTCCATGTGGGCGAAAAAATCCTCGTCGAAACCGCCCATCGCCCGAAATACTTCGGCCCGGCAGCAGAAAGCAGCGCCGCTCGCCCAAAAAACATCGCGGGCATCGTCGTACTGCCCTTCGTCCCGTTCGACACACTGCAAAATACGACCTCGGCAGAAAGGATACCCCAGGTAGTCGATGAAACCGCCCGAAGCTCCGGCATACTCGAACCGCGCAGGCTCGACGAGCGACAGCAGCTTGGGCGCTACGGCAGCCACGGTCCGATCCCGATCGAGCGTTTCGACGAGCGGTTCGACCCATCCGGCAGGCGTTTCGACATCCGAATTGAGCAGAATGAAATAGTCCGCATCGAGATACTCCAACGCCCGGTTATAACCTCCGGCGAACCCGTAGTTACGGTCCAGTACGATTCGCCCCACAGCGGGAAATTCGCGTTCGAGCACGCCGAGCGAATCGTCCGTCGAACCGTTGTCGGCCACGACGACGCCGACCCCTTCGGGAACCGATGCGAGCACCGAAGGCAGGAAACGGCGCAAATGCCCAGCACCGTTCCAATTCAGGATCACTATTTCTGTTTTCGTTCGCATTCCATGCGGGCCAGATCGGCCGGGGACTTGTGTTTCCACCGCTTGTGCGACCACATCCACAGGTCGGGGTATTCGCGGATCTTCTGCTCCAGGCGCCGCACATAGCGTTCCGTTATAACATCGTGGGCGAACTCCTATTCTCCGTCGTAAATCCGGTCGAAATCCATCTCGTAATACCCCGGCTTGACACGCCGCAGCCAGCAGCAATACACGGGCAGGCCGCAACGCAGCGCCAGCTTCTCCCCTCCGTCGAAAAAGATCGTATCCCGATTGAGGAAGCGGAACCAATGGCTGTCGGGACGGCGCGGCGGATTCTGATCGGCAATCAGTCCCATCACGATATTCTTGCCGTCGATTCCCTTCTCCCGATTTCGCAGATAGAAGCGCAGGGACTCAGCCATCGGTACCGGACAGATATTCGCATGGCTGCGCAGACGTTTGTACAATTCGTCGAAAACGCGACTCCGCAGGGGATGATAGACCGCCACGACCACCTGCGAAGGGACGATAATCCCCCAGAACGAACAGTACTCCCAGCACCCTAAATGAGCCGTCAGAGCGATCCAGTCCCGGCCCTCGACCGCAGCCATCTGCTTTTCCAGATCCTTTACGAC
>OGIM01000432.1_pt1 | contig 14545 bp, 10 predicted proteins | sample 1571801 | NCBI WGS metagenome assembly OGIM01 (sample SAMEA2582106, study PRJEB24529) | metagenome | biome: Human gut stool | place: China | collected 2011
CACCCGTTAACCAATTCGTTTAAACTTGTTTCCAGGTGCAAAGGTAAAAGAGAAGGGCGCACACCATCATGGTGTCAAGGTGAAGCGTCTTCACCCGAAAATTTCTTAAGATTCATCGGATAAAATTTAGTTAGTTAATAATTCAGATTGTTCATTCACCATTTTGATTGCGATGTCAGCTCTACATCCATACAGCAGTTTGAACTCATCTGTCATTTCAGACAAAGCATCAATCTTCTCTTGCTTACTTTTCCCATAAGGTTCAGCTTTCAATTTCTTGTCATATTGGTCTAGATAATATGCTATGAGAAAAGCCATTTTGTCTAACGTATCAGGAGAAGCAGTAGAATTACACTGGCATAGATTGTTAAAGGTAGAGTCGCCCATTCCAAAATCTCTCTTCACTTTGTATGCATTCAACACACCTCTACTGACCAAGGAGTCGAGGTGATTTCCCAACTGCTTGATGAGCTCTTCTCTCAGATTCTTTAGATAAGTATCTAGCTTGCTTTTTCTTTGTTTATTAACCTGTTCCATTACTATTATTTATTATGAATTGTAAAATTCTTAATAAATAATGAAACCCGCAAATTTGTAGTCAAGCCTAGACTGGGAAGTCAGGCTTATTTATTAACCTTTTTTATATACTGTTAACTTTCTTGATGGAAATTTTGGCAAAATCGCTCAATAATTAAAGTTTTGGCTAGAGAGCAAGCACCCTTGCCCTCTAGCCTTTTGCGGAAAGGCAAAGCCCGAGCTTGTGAAAGTTTGGGCTTTGTTGTAAATAAAAATATTTTTTAAAGATTTCGTATCTGTGAAAAGGCAAAAAATAAAAAGGGGTGCGTCACAGACTTATGACACACCCTCTTTTTCATCTTCTTTCTGTTCCTTTTCATCTCATATCTGCCCGGATGTTTCCTCAATCATCACCTTATATATAATATTCTGCGATAATTTACGTTATTACATTGTGTTAAGACGAATCATCATATTATGTTTTTTGCTGGCAGGCGTGCTCTGTACGAGAGCGCAGTATGATCCATCCTTCAGTCATTATTTCGACATGGAGTCATCCTTCAATCCTGCAGCAGTGGGTAAGCAGGCAAAACTGAATGTTACGGCTGCTTACGCTCTTGATATGGCAGGATTCGAACACAATCCCCGTACGATGTATCTGGCAGCAGATATGCCTTTCCTGCTTTTCAATCATCAGCAGGGTGTGGGCGTTTCGCTGATGAATGATCAGATTGGTCTCTTTACCCACCAGCGTCTTAGCCTGCAGTATGCCTATAGAAAGAAGATATGGGGAGGAAAGATGAGCTTCGGATTGCAGGGAGGTATGCTGAGTGAGAGTTTTGATGGCAGCAAGGTGGATGCTGGAGAATCGGGCGACCCTGCTTTTGCTACGACAAATGTAGAGGGAAGCGGTATGGATTTTGCTATGGGTCTCTATTTCATTCATCGTAATTGGTATGTGGGACTTTCAGGGCAGCATCTTACCTCTCCTACGATCAATCTGGGTGAATCAAATGAATTTAAGATTGATGCAACGTATTATTTGACTGGTGGATACAATATTCAACTGAGAAATCCGTTTTTATCTATAAAGTCATCTGCTCTTGTCAGGTATGATGGTACGGCGTGGCGAGGCGATGTTACCGGACGGCTGGTATATCAGCACGAGGGAAAGCATTTGTATGGTGGACTCACCTACAGTCCTGATCATTCCGTGACCTTTCTATTGGGAGGTACTTTTCATGGGGTGATGCTTGGGTACAGTTATGAGTGCTATACTTCGAAGTTGAATGCGGGCAATGGTAGCCATGAACTCTTCATAGGATACCAGACTGAGATCAGTCTTGCCAAAAAAGGAAAGAACAAACATCAAAGTGTAAGAATACTATAGTATATCATCAAGAATATGAATATTGAAATGAAGAAAATATTAGGACTCTTCTGCTCACTTGTAGCACTGCTCTCCCTGAGTGGTTGTTTTAGTGCCAAATCTACTTCCATGGCAGGTAGAGGAGGAGAAGTTGTGGGCGTAAGCGGAAGAGGGTTCGTGGAGCCAACACCTTACGGAATGGTAAAGGTGAACCGTGGTTTCCTGAAGATGGGGCTTGAGACTCAGGATTCGCTATGGGGTGCCAAGACTCCCCGTAAGGATGTTTCCGTAGATGGTTTCTGGATGGATGATACTGAGATTACGAACTCTGAGTACAAGCAGTTTGTTGCTTATGTACGCGATTCCATCCTTCGTACCCGTCTTGCCGATCCTGCCTATGCCGGTGATGAGACCTATATGATTACCGAAGACAAGAATGGCGACCCGGTTCCTCCGCAGGTTAACTGGAAGAAGCCTTTGCCAAGAAAGCCGAATGAGGATGAACTGCGTGCGATAGAAAGTCTCTACAATGTGAATCCGGTGACCGGTGAGAAGCTGATTGATTGGCGCCAGCTCAACTATAAGTATGAAATCTATGATTACACTGCAGCTGCTCTTCGCCGTAACCGAATCAATCCGCAGGAGCGCAGTCTGAATACAGATATCCAGGTAAATCCTGATGAAGTGGTGATGATTTCGAAGGATACCGCTTATTATGATGATGAGGGTAGAGTGGTGAGAGAGACCATCAACCGCCCGTTGAGCGGTCCGTGGGATTTCCTCAATACTTATATCGTGAATATCTATCCGGATACAACTTGCTGGGTGAATGATTTCCGCAACTCAGATAATGAAACTTATCTGAGAAGCTATTTCAGTAATCCAGCCTACAACGACTATCCTGTTGTGGGTGTCACCTGGGAGCAGGCGAATGCCTTCTGTGCTTGGCGTACCGACTATCTTCTGAAAGGTTTGGGACCGGAGGCAAGATTCGTGCAGCGTTACCGTCTGCCAACAGAGGCAGAATGGGAGTTTGCTGCCAGAGGAAAGAATCAGAGTGAGTTCCCTTGGGACAATGCTGACGTAAAGAATGGAGATGGATGTTTCTATGCCAACTTCAAGCCAGATAGGGGTAACTATACCAAGGATGGTAACCTGATAACGAGTAAGGTGGGTATTTATTCACCCAACTCGAACGGGCTCTATGATATGGCTGGTAATGTGGCGGAATGGACCAGTACCGTTTATACGGAGGCAGGAGTGGATGCGATGAATGATCTGAATCCTGACCTGAAATACAATGCAGCCAAGGAAGATCCTTACCGGTTGAAGAAAAAGAGTGTAAGAGGTGGTTCCTGGAAAGACCCGGAATCTTTTATCCGCTCGGCATGGCGCTCTTGGGAATACCAGAACCAGCCACGCTCATATATCGGATTCCGCTGCGTAAGAAGTCTGGCTACCACATCGAGTGCCAAGCAGAAACCATCAAGAAATAAGAATAGGAGATAATCAAAATGGGTGACTATAGTAAATATAATATTGTATATCGTCTGCAGAAGTGGATGGATAGTGTTCCGGGACAGACTTTCCTGAACTATGCATATAGTTGGGGTGCGAGTATCGTTATTGCAGGTACTCTCTTCACGTTGACGCATCTTCCCGGAGCCAAACTGATGATCTTCCTGGGAATGGGCACTGAGATTATCGTGTTCTTCCTGTCTGCTTTCGACCGTCCTTTCGATAAGACTGCTGATGGCAGAGAGCTTCCTACTCATGTGACGGAGGAATATCTGGAGACGGGTAAGGTAGAATACCAGGACAAGAATGTGGCTGCTTCTACCATGGGAGCATCTTCTTCTCCAATTGCTGGTGTTGCCAACCAGGCTTCCTCAATAGCTCAGCCGGATGCCTTGGCAGAAATACAGGTAGCTTCTGAGGAAATGCAGAAAGTGCAGAGCAGCTATGTGGATGAACTGAAGAATCTGGTAGATACCCTTGGCAAGGTTAATGAGCAGAGCTCCCGTCTGACTCGTGACAGTGAGGAGATGGAAAACCTGAACCGCACGCTTACCGGTATTACCAAGGTTTATGAGATGCAGTTGAAAAGTGCCAGTCAGCAGATTGGTACCATCGACCAGATCAATGAACAGACCCGGAAGATGGCTCAGCAGATAGAGCAGCTGAACAGCATTTATGCACGTATGATTGCAGCGATGACCGCAAACTTAAAAGAAAAATAAATGGCAATAAAGAAAAGACCGATTTCACCACGCCAGAAGATGATCAATCTGATGTATGTCGTCTTGATGGCTATGTTGGCACTGAATACTCCTACTGAAGAGGAGCTCGGTGTCAAGGGAAAGTCGTTGGTGGAGAAGGTGAAGAGAAGCTTGCAGGATGAACCGCGGAAGGGCGATGAGAAGAAGGATGTGAAACTCATGGAACTGAATGTGAGTGAGATGAATGCCTTCGTGATTTCTGAAAAGACGACCCTTTATGCGGGTGAGCGATTCAACTCACAGGTGGTGATGGCGGCTATAGACAGTACCCAGCGCCCTGAAATCTATGTCAATGGCAGTCGGCTTCAGGCTGCTGATGGTAGATATAGCTTTACGGCTGGTGGGGTAGGAGAACATCAGTTTAATGGCTATATTCTGATGAAAGGCAAGGATGGTGAGGAAATCCGTCGTAACTTCAGTCAGAAATATACCGTATTGCCTGTTCCGAATTCTGCTACAGTGGCAGCTGACCTGATGAATGTGCTTTATGCAGGTTATGCCAATCCTATCAGTATCAGTGTGCCGGGTGTTCCGGCGAATGCCATCTCTGCCTCTATGAGTGGTGGCTCGTTCGTATCAAAAGGCAACGGTCATTTCGTGGCGACTCCATCTACCGTTGGCAGGGATGTTACCATTCATGTAACGGCAAGAGATAAGGGACAGGTTCGCTCGCTGCCGCCTTTTGTTTTCCATGTCAGAAAATTGCCAGATCCTACCGCTTATATCGCGATGGGAACAGACAGATTCAGAGGTGGCGGTTTGGCAAAGGCCAACCTGATGGGTGCCACGGGCATTCATGCAGCCATCGACGATGGACTTCTGGATATTCCTTTCAAGGTAGTAGGTTTCGAAACCGTCTTCTTCGACAATATGGGTAATGCCATTCCGCTGGCTTCTGCTGGAGCCAGTTTCTCGGCCAGACAGCGTGAGGAGTTCAGAAAGCTGTATCGCAACCGTCGTTTCTACATCTCTCATATCAGAGCTGTAGGTCCCGACGGCATCATGCGAACCCTGCCTTCGGCAATGGAAGTTATCGTAAAGTAATAACGGAGTTTTCAAATTTAAAAATCAAAGTCAATGAAAAAGATATTGTTCTTGTTCCTGCTCTTGGGAATGGTGCAGGGCATCTGGGCACAACCTGAGGTCCGCAGGCAGGCGGCAGCACAGAAGAAAGCAGCGCAGCAGAATGGCGATACTCCAACCCTGCGTGCGCAGATCTCCTTTCCTACTGCTCTCCCGATGGATGAGGACGTGGTTTGGAGAAGAGATATCTACCGTGAACTGGATCTCAACAACGAAGCCAATGCTGCGCTTTATTATCCTGTAGAGCCGAAGGGAAATCAGATGAATCTCTTTACTACCATCTTCAGGTTGATGATGACGGGAAAGATTACCGTATTCCAATACCGAATGGATGGTAATGAGAGTTTTGCCGCTGCCGACCGGGTGGATCCGAAGTCTTTCCTGGATAACTATCATATCTACTACGAGAAGCAGGCCAATGGTAGAATCAAGTTAGACAACAGCGATATTCCTTCGCGTGAGGTGAAATCGTATTATATCAAGGAAAGCAGTTTCTTCGACCAGCGTTCTGCTACCTTTCATACCAAGGTATTGGCGCTTTGCCCTATCATGACCCGTGAGGATGACTTTGGAGACGGTGGAACCAAGTATCCCCTCTTTTGGGTGAAATATGATGATCTGGCTCCTTATCTCACCCGGCAGCAGGTGATGACTAGCAATCTGAATAATGCCGTGGTGATGAGTATTGATGATTACTTTGCCAGAAATCAATATAAGGGTAAGATTTACAAGACCAATAATCTGTTGGGACAAACTCTTTCTCAATACTGTACCACGGATTCTGCCATGACAAAGGAGCAGAAACGCATCGAGGCAGAACTGGTTGCCTTTGAGAAGAATATCTGGGGCAATCAGGCACGAAAGGATTCACTGGACAGCATTGCCAATGCAGCAAAGGATGTAAAGGGGAGTGTAAGGAAGAATCGCCGAAGCACAGGATTGCGTGGCGCATCTGCCAACACCGGCAAGGTTTCCCGTGTCAAGCCAAAGCAGGCTAAAAACAGAACCTCTTCTGCCAGCGGTTCGGCTAGAGTCACGGTGAGAAGAGAGCGCCATTAAGATGTTGAGGAGAGAACGCCATTAAGTAAAAGAGATGTTGTTTTCAACATATAGTGTGAACATATTGAATTAGTAACAATTAAAAAAGGTAAGAAAATGAAGAAGATTTTATCACTTGTATTCATGCTGGCTGCAATGATGTATGCTACTAGCGCAAACGCTCAGGTTAAGTTCGGTTTAAAGGGTGGTTTGAACGTGACAAGCATGTCTTTCAGCGAGGATGTATTTGATGCTTCCAACAAGACTGGTTTCTTTGTTGGTCCTATGGTGAAGGTTACTGTGCCTATCGTAGGCTTGAGCTTCGATGCTGCAGCTTTGTACGATCAGAAAGAGGCTGACGTTAAGTATGTAGGTACTAATGGTGACTTCGGTCAGGCGAACGTGAAGCAGCAGTCTATCAACATTCCTGTCAACGTACGTTACGGTTTTGGTTTGAGCAGCCTGGCTAACATCTTCCTCTTTGCTGGTCCACAGTGGGGTATCAACGTTGGCGACAAGAACTTTACGTGGAATGAGACAAGCAGCTATTCTTTGAAGAAGTCAAACTTCAGCGTAAACGTAGGTGCTGGTGTAACCTTGCTGAACCATCTTCAGATATCAGCCAACTACAATATCGCTTGCGGCAAGTCTGCTGATGCTAGCTTCTCTAAGGCCCTTGATGCAGTTACAAATGCAGGAAAGGACAAGAGCCATAACAACTCTTGGCAGATTGCACTCGGCTACTGGTTCTAAACTACTGTAGCCTGTATCTCTCCGAGTAGATACATTAAAATATATAAAAGCAGGTACCTGATGATGGGTATCTGCTTTTTTTTTGCTATCTTTGCAAAACGAATGTTTGGAAAGAATAGTTGGGTAGCTGTTTCATACCATAAACATTCTGAAGAATTAGAAGATAGAAACAATGAGATATGTAGATGTGATATTGCCTCTTCCGCTCGACGGCACCTTTACTTATTCTGTCCCCGAAGGGATGGAAGAGAAAGTCGTGGCTGGTATGCGCGTGCTTGTTCCCTTAGGAAAAAGCAAGAAATATATTGCCATGGTAGCGGATGTACATTCCGAAAAGCCGGATTTCAACTGTAAGCCGATAGAGGCTGTTCTTGATTCCTGTCCCTCTCTTCTTCCCCAGCAATATCGCCTTTGGCAATGGATCAGCGATTACTATATGTCACCTCTTGGCGATGTATATAATGCAGCCATGCCTGCCGGAATGAAATCTACAGAGAAATTCAAGCCCAAGATGGAACTCTATGTGGAGTTGGCTAGCAGTTATCGCAATGAACAGGCTCTGCACGTGGCACTCAATATGGTGCAGCGTGCCCTGAAGCAATCTAAGGCTTTGACTACCTTCCTGGCTCTTTCTCATTGGGATAGTCTGGAGGGAGATACGCCTAGAGAAGGTATCAAGAAGGTGACGAAGGAAGAGCTGATGAACGAGGCAAGATGCACGGCGGCTGTGGTCAAGGCGCTCATCGACAGAGGTATCCTCTTTACCTACGAGTTGGAAGTGGGTAGATTGAATACGGCTGGAGAATCGCATCTTGACCAGATCAAGCCCTTGTCTATGCCGCAGCAGGATGCTTACAATCAGATACTGATGCAGATGCTGAAGAAAAACGTAGTGCTCCTGCATGGTGTAACTTCCAGCGGCAAGACGGAAATCTATATCCATCTCATCAGAAAAGCCATCGAGGAACACAGGCAGGTGCTCTATCTGCTGCCTGAAATCGCCCTGACGGTTCAGATCATGGAGCGACTGCACAAAGTCTTTGGCGACCGACTCGGTATCTATCATTCTAAATATAGTGATGCAGAGCGCGTCGAAATCTGGCAGAAACAACTCTCCGGGCATCCCTATGATGTTATCCTGGGAGCAAGAAGCGCAGTCTTTCTGCCTTTCCAGAAACTGGGACTTGTCATCATCGATGAAGAGCATGAGACCTCTTTCAAGCAGCAGGATCCGGCTCCACGCTATCATGCCCGCAGTGCAGCCATCGTGCTTGCCAACATGTATCCGGAGGCAAAGGTGCTTCTGGGAACGGCTACGCCTTCGATGGAAAGCTATTACAATGCCCAGCAGGGTAAGTATGGATTGGTAGAGCTGAAGACCCGATACAAGGATATCCAGTTGCCTGAGATACAGGTGGTGGATGTGAAAGACCTCCGCCATCGCAAGATGATGACAGGTGTTTATTCGCCTGTGCTCCTGGCGGCTGTAAAAGAAGCCCTGAAGAATGGAGAGCAGGCTATCCTCTTCCAGAACCGGAGGGGATTTGCACCGATGATAGAATGTAAGGTGTGTGGATGGGTGCCGAAATGCAAGAACTGTGATGTTTCGCTTACCCTGCATAAGAGTATCAATCTCCTTACCTGCCATTATTGCGGTTATACTTATCCGGTTCCTACTGAATGTCCTAACTGTGGCAGTACTGAGTTGATGGGCAGGGGTATTGGAACAGAGCGCATCGAAGACCAGATTTCCGAAATCTTTCCCGAAGCCCGCATCGCCCGAATGGACTTAGATACAACCCGTACCCGAAATGCCTACGAGCGACTGATCTCCGATTTCTCTTCGGGAAAGACAAATCTTCTGATTGGTACGCAGATGATATCCAAGGGCTTGGATTTCGATAAAGTGAGTGTAGTAGGTATCTTGAATGCTGATTCAATGCTCAACTATCCTGATTTCCGTGCTTACGAGCATGCTTTCATGATGATGGCGCAGGTGAGTGGAAGAGCTGGAAGAAAGGGCAAACGGGGACTTGTGATTCTGCAGACCAAGAATCCGACACTGCCTATCATCAGTCAGGTAGTACACAATGACTATGATTCTCTTTTCAAGGGAATCCTGGAGGAGAGAAGAATGTTTCATTATCCGCCTTTCTTCCATCTTATCAATGTGTTCCTGAAGCACAAGCACGAAAAGATCTGCCAGCAGGCTAGTCTGGAATTGGGCAAGACGCTGAGAGGATGGTTTGGTGAACGTGTACTCGGACCGGATAAGCCGGCTGTAGCACGTGTAAAGACAATGAATATCCGCAAGATTGTCATCAAACTGGAGAATGGTATCGACCAGAAGAAGGTGCGCGAATATCTGAAGTATGCCCAGCAGATGATGGCGAAAGATCCGAGGTATGGAGCTTTGCAGATATATTATGATGTGGATCCTATGTAATGGAAAAGGCTATCCTGCATGATGCGGGATAGCCTTTATAATTGTAGTTATGTATTTTCTTTTGAAAAGAATGTGAATTCTTTTTAGAAATTGATGTCAAGACCAACGGCAAACACATTGTTGTTACGTGTGTAGTCTGAGTTGTAGTTGATGCTCTGGTTTGCACTGAGCTGAACTTTCTCTGAAGTCTTCTTGTGCTGGTAGAAGGTGTGGAAGTAAGCCACGTTCAGATCCATCTTCTTGTTGATGTGATAAACACCGCCGATAGCAGCAGAGTTAGAACCAACAACGAAAGACTTGTCGTCCATATACTCATCGCTCAAGCCATAGTTAGTGTTCTGCCAACCTGTACTCAAGGTAATTTTCTTGTTGACATCCACCTCAACACCTGCATTGTACTCCAAGGTACCACGGTCCAACTTCTCCTGACGATTGTTGTATGATGTAGCGTGCTTGTCATCAAACCAGTGGAAACCAACGTTTACACGTACGGCATTTACAGGGCTGTAACCTACACCGAGTGCCAGGTAAGCAGGAATATCGCCTGCAATCTTCTTGCCATCTGCGTATTCACCGATAGCCTCTTCGAGCTTAGCATCGAACTGAGTCTTCAACTGTCCCATAGCTCCCTGAATAACTGGGTTGCCGATGATAGCATCTGCAGCCTGCTCAGGTACGCCATTAACAATATAAGCATTGCGGAGGTTGTCTGGAAGGTTACCGATACTTGGAACCTGGTTTACAGACTTGTTCTTCAGGCGGATACGAGTCTTGAACTCATACTTGGCAGCGAAGTTCCACTTGCCAGTCTTGAAATCCACGCCGATGATAGGAGTGAAGCCCACACCGCTCTGGTCACAGCTCAACTCGATGTTAGCTGCTGTTTTCTTGGTAGGGTCGAGTACCATATAGAGAGGCATTGCGCCAACCTTGATGTTCTCTACATATCCATAATAGTTGGTAGAAGCATAGACACCACGTACGCCTGCGAATGCACTGAAGTTGTCGCTGAACTTATAAGCGGCACCCAGAGAGAGACCATAGTAGTACTGGCGACCATGCATATAACTGTTGTAGCTATACTTGCCTTCCTTACCGAAACTCTTGTCGCTAGTGAAAACAGCTGGTACACCATACTGTGCTGCAACCTGGTCTACAGCACCAGCCAACTGGCAAGCTGCCAAAGCTGTCTCAGCTACAATCTTCTCGAAAGAGCCCAGTCCATCGTCGAAAGTACACTTTCCACCGCCACCAGTGAGGGCGAAACCTGCCTGGAGTGACCATCTGCCTTTATTATAAGCATACTGGAAAGAAGGGATAACAGGTGCAAACGCCTTACCCTTGAACTCGCGTGGAGTAGTAGGATTGTTCACATTGTTGGTGAACAATGGATAATCATTTTCAATGCTACGTGTCTGGTAAGCCAACTGCCAGTTGATGGCAAGATGCTTTCCTTCACCCATGAATACAACGCCGGCTGGATTGTAGTAAACGCCGTCAATACCAATTGAAGCCTCACGGCTCATCATTCTGTTGAATGCAACGTGCTGATTGGTGTTAGTGAGCAAACCACCTGCCAAAGAAGGCGTTGCACAGGCCATCGCAATGGCTAAACTAACTAATTTTAGTTTCTTCATCTTAATAATATTAAATAAAAACGTCCGCAAAGGTAACTATAATGTTCTATTTTGCCTTAATGTCTGGATAAGATTTAATGTATATTAACGTAAATAGCCCAAGAAGCTGCACAGACTTTAAGTTCTGTGCAGCTTCTTGGGCCATTTGAAAGCTTTTATAGTAAGTTTAGAAACCTTGAAAAGTGAGCTGTTTTCAAGGCTTTTGTGAGTCGGTTTCAGCTTGAGGAGCTTCTTCCTCCTTTTTCATGCTTTGATTCTCCTTCACATTCATGTGAGGATAGGAGATGCGGGTATGATAAATCGCCTTCAGACGATCGATAAGCACCAGCTTGGCAAGTGCAATGTCACGGAAGGTAATCGGGCATTCCTTGAAGAATCCATCTGCCACCTGTCCATCGATGAGCTTGTTTACCAGATTACTGATACTTTCTTCCGTATATTCATTCAGTGAGCGGGAAGCTGCTTCTACTGTATCCGCCATCATCAGGATAGCCTGCTCTCGGGTAAACGGATTGGGTCCCGGATATTGGAACAGTGACTTATCTACTATTTCCGTAGGATGGGCATTGCAATAGTTTACATAGAAGAATTTGGCAATACCTGAGCCGTGGTGAGTAGTGATGAAGTCCTTGATAATACCCGGCAAACCTACCTTTTCTGCCATCTTCAGTCCTTCTGTTACGTGACTGATGATGATCTGGGCACTTTCCAGATCACTCAGCTGGTCGTGTGGATTCACTCCTGCCTGGTTCTCCGTAAAGAATACCGGGTTTGTCATCTTGCCGATATCGTGATAGAGTGCTCCGGTACGTACCAGCAGACTGTTTGCCTCAATACGGTTGGCTATCTCCGCTGCCAGATTACCTACGGTGATGGAGTGCTGAAATGTACCAGGAGCAATCTCGCTCAGGTTGCGCAGCAGCCCCTTGTTGGTGTTGGACAACTCGAAGAGTGTGACATTAGAAGTGAAACCAAACGTCTTCTCGATGATGTACATCAGTGGATAGGCGAGCAGCAGGAAGATTCCATTGATGGTGGAATAGGTGTACATGCTGCGGTCGATATTGAACACCTGATTGTCTTGCATCAGCTGGAGGGCCACATATACCACAGTGGTACTGATGGCAACCAGGAGGGCAGTGAAGAATATCTGCGAGCGCTTGGATAATTCGCGCAGACTGTAAATCGCAACCAAGCCGGAAACCAGCTGCACGATGATGAATTCATATTGGTATTTCACAGCTGCCGCACAGATGAGAATCATCGTGGCATGCGTGATGAAAGCCGTTCGTGAATCCATAAAGACGCGCACAAAGATAGGTGCCATGGCAAATGGGATGATATATACGCTGAAGAAATTGTGCTTCATGATGAGTGACACAAAGATTGGGAACAGCGTAATCATCGCATAGAGCATGGTGATGCTGCGTGGCTTGTCGAAGTAGTCTTTGCGGAAGAGCGTGAGATAAAAGGTAAACATCATCACGAGAATCAGTACGAAGAGTGCCTGGCCGATGATGGTGGTGGTAAGCTCGTCCTCTGTAGAACTTCGGCGCTTCGTCTCCTTGTCGAAAGAGGTAAGCACTCGGTAAGTATAATCATTGATTACTTCGCCTCGGTCGATGATTTTCTGTCCGCTCATCACCATACCGCTTGCCAGCGGTATGCTGCTCAGCAAGTCTGTTCGTTCTGCCTCCGATCGTTCCTTATCATATATAAGGTTGGGTTCCACATAGTCGTTGAGATTGCAGCGGGAGAGAATCTGCCGCTGTGCTGATATTTTCTCATCAAAGAAGATGTGCTCATAGGCGGCAATGGTAGAGTAGAAGTTACCGATAGGAAAGCTCTTGGCGTTCTTGCCGCTGATGATGCGTATCATACTGGTAGAATCCTTGTAGATACGGTTATATTCAGGCGTGCTGACAATGCCCGTCTGATAAACCTGCTTCAGCTGGTTGGCTATGAGTTCCACGTATTCCTTCGGAAGTCCTGGAATGCCCTGGCTGAAGTCGTGGAGAAAACGCTTGATCTGTTCATTGCCGACATTGGTGTTCACGGTGTAATACGGCTGGAATTGCCGCAGCAGCGAATCCTGCTCGTGCTTGATGGCTTCGTCGGTCTTGTAGATCGGGAAGTCGAAGGTGGCAATCACTGAACCGTACATCCAAGGTTTTCCCACATCGTAACGGAACTGTCTGCCCTCATTGCGTGGCAAAAACCAGACAATGATGGCAACTGTAAAGATAACGAGAATGGTCTTGGTGATCAGGTTGCGCCAATAATTCTCCTCGAGATTGTTGAATATACTCATGTTTGTTACGCTTTATGGTTTGTGACGTTTTTGGGCTAAAAAGCTGCTCATTTTCTCAAATATTGAGCAAAAAATCAGCATTTCTCCCATTAATTCCTTTTTACAGTGCGAAAATACGAAAAAAAACTATTATAATCGCAAAAAAAACTGTAAATTTGCAGAAAAATTCAAAAATAGCTATAAAATAAGACATGGCAGATAGAAAAGTAAGAGTGCGTTTTGCCCCAAGTCCAACGGGAGCACTGCACATTGGTGGTGTCCGTACCGCCCTTTATAATTATTTGTTTGCTCGCCAGCATGGTGGTGAGCTTGTGTTCCGTATCGAGGATACAGACTCTCATCGTTTCGTACCAGGAGCCGAGGAATATATCCTGGAATCTTTCAAGTGGCTCGGTATCCAGTTTGATGAGGGTGTGAGTTTCGGTGGCGAGCATGGTCCTTATCGTCAGAGCGAGCGTCGTGATATCTATAAGAAATATGTACAGCAGCTTTTGGACAATGGTAAGGCATACATCGCTTTCGATACTCCAGAGGAGCTGGAAGCTAAGCGTGCTGAGATTCAGAATTTCCAGTACGATGCTCATACCCGTATGCAGATGCGCAACTCTCTCACCCTTTCCAAGGAGGAGGTAGATCAGCTCATCGCAGACGGTAAGCAATATACAGTACGTTTCAAGATTGAACCTGGACAGGAAATTCATGTCAACGATATGATTCGTGGCGACGTGAAGGTGATGAGTGATATCCTGGATGACAAGGTGCTCTATAAGAGTGCAGATGAATTGCCAACTTATCACTTGGCAAACATCGTGGACGACCACTTGATGGAAATCTCTCACGTGATTCGTGGTGAGGAGTGGTTGCCTAGTGCCCCATTGCACGTTCTCCTTTATCAGGCTTTCGGTTGGGAGGATACTATGCCTCGCTTCGCACACCTTCCTTTGCTTCTCAAGCCAGAGGGTAAGGGTAAGTTGAGCAAGCGTGATGGTGACCGCCTCGGTTTCCCTGTATTCCCATTGGAGTGGCACGACCCTAAGACCGGTGAGGTTTCTTCAGGCTATCGTGAGAGTGGCTACTTCCCAGAGGCTGTAGTCAACTTCCTGGCGCTCCTCG
>OGIM01000467.1_pt1 | contig 13455 bp, 15 predicted proteins | sample 1571801 | NCBI WGS metagenome assembly OGIM01 (sample SAMEA2582106, study PRJEB24529) | metagenome | biome: Human gut stool | place: China | collected 2011
TTCCAATAGGAGAAGGGTTCGGATTTTTTGTATTCTTTGGAAAACAGAACGAATCTCTTGCTTCCATCGAAAAGCGTCCCAAACCTTATCATAAGAAAGCACGACAGACCACTGTAAGAGTGCCGTAAGGTGGAAAGGACACAAACATGAAGCACGATGAAAGAGCCTGCAAATTCAACATGGACACTGGCTGCGTGGAGCTTCTGCTCCGGGATGGGAGAACGATTTCCATCGACTGCACCGGGGTCGAGGACGTACTGGATGTTACCATGGCGCAGCGGTCAGAGCTGGACTGCCTCATCTACAATGACCCACTGGCGTATGCAGACCTGATTCTAAACGGCGAGCCGGAAGAATATCTGCGAAACGTGGCAGGAAGCCATGGGTTAGAAGATTGAGGACAAAACAAAAACAGGGTGTGCCCCTGAATAGGGCGCATCTCGCCAAAATCCACACACGATAGCTGAACCAATTTCCTCCTCAACGAAAAGACCGCCTCCGTTTTTGAACGGAAGCGGTCTTTTGCGACTGGCCGATTTACCACTGGTTGAAATGCACCCGGTCGGCCTGGTAGCGGCTCGCACGAGGGGCAGTGATGTCTGCTTCCGGGTAGCCGAGGGCGATGATGGAGTGGGGCACGATGGTCTCCGGCAAAGCGAAGAGCTTTTTCTGGGCTTCTGCCCGGTCCATCTGCGGCCAGGTGCCCAGCCAGACTGCGCTCAGCCCCAGCTCCTGTGCGGCAAGGCAGATGTTCTGGGCGGCAATGGCACCGTCAATGACCCAGTAATCCTTTACAAAGCGGAAAGCGCGGTCAAGGTCGCCGCAGACGAGGATGCCCGCAGCAGCCTTCCGCAGCGGCTCTGCCGGACGGCCGTTGGCATCTGCCATCTGCGCCAGTTTTTCCGGGTCGGTCACCACCACGAAAGATCAGTCCTGCGCATTGACGCAGCTGGGTCCGCTCATGGCGGCTTCCAGTAGCTGATGCAGCTTTTCGCCTTCGATGGGCTGTTCCGTAAATTCCCGGCAGCTACGCCGGGTGAGAATGGCTTCCAGAGTATTCATGAGTTGATTCCTTTCGCAGTCTGAAACAAAAATAATGTTGATTTTCCTTATTATAGCATAACACAAGAATCAGGAAACGTTTATCGCAAGACTAGAAATCAGCACAACTGAAGCAGCATATCTGCGATATGCAAACCAACGTTGTTGCTGTTGCATTAAAAAGTTGGTTTGCTATAAATTATTCTATCATCGCATATTCGGAGCAACTTTGTAGGAATCAACAAAAAAGGAAGGTTTGTCACGTAAAACCTTCGTGAGAGTTTGCCACTTGAAACCCATCGATGCCCTATGATATAATCTCTCCAGCAGAACGCGCTGTGTGTGAACACGTAAGACCAGTTTCTTCACACACCGGCGTTCTCTTTTTTTATTTCGATAAAGTTAGCTTCGGCTAATTCAAAGGAGGGCTTCTCATTCGTAATGGTCGTTCCACTATTTTTCTTGGCATTTTACTGCTGATTCTTTCGGTCGGTTCTCTGTTTGTCGGGGTGTTGGACATCCGGCTTTTGGATCTGCTTACAGGCAGCGTGAAAACGTGGGAGGTCTTTCTGATCTCCCGCCTGCCGCGGCTGCTTGCCATCCTTTGCACCGGCATTGGCATGAGCGTGGCAGGGCTTATCATGCAGCAGCTCTGCATGAACAAGTTTGTTTCGCCCACCACAGGCGCAACGATCTCTTCTGCGCAGTTTGGCATTCTGCTGGCGTTGCTGTTTGCACCGGGTTCTACCCTGTGGGGACGTGCTGCCTTTTCCTTCGTTTGTGCTGTTCTGGGCACATGGATCTTTGTCTGGTTCATCCAGCGCATCCAGTTCAAGGATGTTGTCATGGTCCCGCTGGTCGGCATCATGTTCTCCAACATCGTAATGGGCGTTACCAATTATCTTGCCTACAAATATGAAATGACACAGGCTCTTTCCAGCTGGCTGGTCGGTCATTTTTCCACCGTCATTCGTGGGCGGTATGAGCTTGTCTGGCTGACGGTACCGCTGGTGATTCTGGCATTTGTATTTGCCAACCACTTCAATATCGTGGGCATGGGAAAAGATTTTTCTCAGAACCTCGGCGTTCCGTATGATCTGGTGTTGTTTATGGGTCTGACCATTGCTGCCATGATCACGGCATCCGTTGTTGTCGTGGTCGGCTCGATCTCCTACATCGGCCTCATCGTGCCCAATATCGTAGCAATGTTCAAGGGGGACCAAATTCGAGGAACGCTGGTGGATACCGCTCTGTTTGGCGCAGTGTTCGTGCTGGTCTGCGATATGATCGGGCGCGTTGTGATCTATCCCTATGAACTGCCCATTGAGCTGATCGTTGGCATCATCGGCAGTATTCTGTTTGTTGGTCTGCTGCTGTATCGGCTTCGGCATGGGCGCAAGGCAGTCCGGCTGGGCGGGGCCGCTAAGAAAACCGGAGGTGCAGCATGAAAATACACAAAAATCATCTGCGCCTGCTGATCCTTCTGCTTCTTGTTCTGCTGGCCTGCGCGGGCTATATGACAGTGGGGGTCCGCTTTGAAAACCCCAAATTATTTGCCTACGCCATGCGCATCCGCACGCCCAAGCTGATTGCCATGCTCATTACGGCCTTCGCCATCGGAAGCGCATCCATCGTGTTCCAGTCCATCATCAACAACACCATCGTCACGCCCTGCCTGCTGGGGATGGATCAGCTTTATTCGCTGATCCACACAGCGGTATTCTTTGTGGCGGGGTCGGGCAGCTTTCTGGCAGTCAACGCCAATGCGGCCTTTGCGGTAGACCTCACCATCATGGGCGCTGTCGCCACCGTGATCTACAGCGATCTGTTCCGGAAAACGAACCACAATGTTCTGTACGTCCTGCTCATCGGCACGGTGCTGACCTCGTTCTTTTCCAGCATCCAGACGACCTTGACCCGTGTAATGGACCCCAACGAGTACGATACGCTGCTGACCGATCTGGTCGCCAGCTTTTCCAATGTCAATTCGGCGATTCTGGTGCTGTCCGTTGCGGTTCTGGCGCTGGTTGCCTTTGCCTTCCGGAAAGAGCTTGCTCTGCTGGACGTTCTGACACTGGGCAAGGATCAGGCGATCAATCTGGGCGTGGACTATGACCGCTGCATCCGCCGCCTGCTGCTGGGGGTCACACTGTACATTGCAACAGCCACCGCTATGGTTGGGCCGCTGGCATTTCTGGGGCTTATCATTGCCAACCTTTCCCGGCAATTCCTGCGCACCTACCGGCACAGCCAGCTCATCACCGGCTCTGTTTTGTTCGGCATGGCCGTTCTGATCGGCGGACAGCTTCTGGTGGAACGGGTGTTCGTTTACTCGGTTCCGGTCAGTGTGTTCATCACTGTGGGCGGCGGCGTGTATTTCCTGTATCTGCTGCTCACCCAGAGAAAGGCATAACACCATGTTTGTAAAAGAGATCACCAAACGCTACGATGGAAAAGCCGTTGTCGATGGCGTGAGTTTTGAGATTCCGAAAGGTAAAGTCCTTTCCCTCATCGGTCCGAACGGCGCAGGAAAATCCACCGTGATGGGAATGCTGTCCCGCCTGATCGCACGGGACAGCGGAATTGTGGATTTTGAGGGGACGGAGATCACGCGCTGGAAAAGCCGGGAGCTGAGCAAGCGGCTCGCCATCCTGACCCAATCCAACAATGTCCAGATGAAGCTGACCGTCCGGGAGCTGGTTGCATTTGGCCGCTTTCCGTACTCCGGCGGGCGGCTGACCCAAGAGGACAACGAGATCATCGACCGTGCCATCGCCTACATGGAACTGGGCGATTTTGAGGAGCAGTTCATCGATGAACTGTCCGGCGGTCAGCGGCAGCGCGCCTATATTGCCATGGTCATTGCGCAGGATACCGAGTATATCCTGCTGGATGAACCGACCAACAATCTGGATATTTACCACGCAACCAACCTCATGCGCATCGTCCGCCGCCTGTGCGATGAGCTGGGCAAAACGGTGATCCTTGTTCTGCACGAGATCAACTATGCTGCGTTTTATTCCGACTACATCTGCGCCTTCGTGGATGGAAAAATCGCAAAGTTTGGCACCGTGCAGGAAGTGATCACCAAAGAAAACCTGTCCGATATCTACAAGGTAGACTTTGAGATCATGCAGATCGAAGGCAAGCCTTTGTCGATATATTATTGATTTCAGTACTTTTTAAAAAGGAGCATTTTTATGAAGAAAATTTCTCGTCGTTCGTTTTTGACCGCCATGGCTGTTGTGAGTGCAGCGGGTGTTCTTACCGCCTGCGGCGCTTCCTCCTCCACGGCAAGCTCCGTGGCATCCTCTGTGGCTGCATCCAGCGAAGCTGCCACTTCCTCGGAAGCGGTGCCGGAGTCGGTGACCATCAAGGCGTTCAACGGTGCAAAGGAACTGGTAGATGTGGAAGTGCCCTTTGACCCGCAGCGCATTGCGATCCTCGACCTTGCTTCTCTGGACATTCTGGATGAACTGGGCGTTGGCGACCGTGTGGTCGGCACGGCATCTACCTCTCTGGATTATCTTCAGAGCTATGTCACCAATGACAGCATTGTGAATCTTGGCAACATCAAGGAAGCCGATATGGAAGCAGTCATGGCCTGTGAACCGGACATCATCTTTATCGGCGGACGCCTGTCCAAATCCTATGATGCTCTGTGCGAGATTGCACCCGTTGTTTTCCTTTCGACCGACGCCGAAAAGGGCGTTGTGGAAAGCACCCGTGAAAACGCCATGACCATTGCGTCCATCTTTGGTCTGGAAGATCAGGTGGAAAGCCTGATGGCGGATTTTGACAGCCGCATCGACGCCCTGAAAGCCTTTGCGGAGGGAAAGACTGCCATCGTTGGCATGACCACCAGCGGCAGCTTCAATGTTCTGGGCAACGATGGCCGCTGCTCTATCATCGGCAAGGAGATCGGCTTTGAGAACATCGGCGTGGATGCCAATATTGACACTTCGACCCACGGCAACGAGGCTTCCTTCGAGTTCATTGTGGACAAGAACCCCGACTACATCTTTGCGATGGACCGCGATGCAGCCATTGGCACCGATGGCGCACAGCTGGCACAGGAGATTCTGGAAAACGAGCTGGTCAAGAGCACGGATGCTTACAAGAACGGCCACGTCGTTTATCTGGCACACCCGAATGTCTGGTACACCGCAGAGGGCGGCATTCAGGCACTGAACGAAATGCTGAGCGATCTGGAAAACGCACTGCTGTGATTTTTTCAAAACTCTTCTTGCAATTTTGAAAAAACTTCGGTATAATACCTTCCGTTAAGAATACAAAAAGCCGGCTTACAAAGCGTGAAATCCTGAGGGAAAGCTAACCCTCAACGATTTCGCGCTTTTTTGTTTGCCCGAAAAAGGAGGATCTATGAACCCGAAAAACAAACTGGCGGAAATGCCCGTCCGCCCCCTGCTGTACACTATGGCGGTACCGCTGATGCTATCGCTGCTCATCCAATCGCTGTACAACATCGTGGATAGCATTTTTGTGGCGCGGCTGTCGGAAACGGCCTTGACTGCCGCCTCTCTTGTATATGCCATCCAGTTTTTGATGATCGCCATCGGTGTGGGCACCGCCGTTGGTCTGAACGCCCTGCTCTCCCGCAAGCTGGGGCAGAAAAAGCCGGAGGAAGCCTGCCGTGCCGCCACCACCGGGCTGTTTCTGATGCTGGGCACTTCGCTGGTGTTTACGCTGGTGGGACTGCTGTTCTCGAACCAAATTGCCGCTGCTCTGACGGGTGACCCTGAATTGCAGCAGCTCTGCCGGGAATATCTGTCGGTGAACCTGGTGTTCTGCTGGGGCATCTTTCTGCAGACCTATGGGCAGCGGCTTTTGCAGGCTGTGGGGGACACGGTGTTGTCCATGGTTTCCCTCATCATCGGTGCCGTGGTGAACATCATCCTTGACCCCATCATGATTTTCGGTCTGCTGGGCAGCCCGGCCATGGGCATCCGGGGCGCGGCCATTGCCACCGTCATCGGGCAGCTCATCGGTGCGGTGGCGGCGCTGTGGTTCAACCGGGTCAAAAATCCGGTCATTCACGTCCGGCTGAAGGGCTACCGCTTTCTGTGGCAGGATGTGGCCGATATCTACCGGGTGGGTCTGCCCACCATCGTGATGCAGGCCATCGGCAGCGTCATGACCTTTGCAGTCAACAGCATTCTGCTGGGGGTGTCCTCTACGGCGGTGGCCTTCTTTGGCATTTACTATAAGCTGCAAAACTTCCTGATGATGCCGGTGAACGGCTTAGGACAGGCAGCCATCCCGGTGGTGGGCTTCAACTATGGCAGTGGGCAGTCCCACCGGGTAAAACAGGCATGGAAGGTGCTGCTGCCCACCGGCGTGGTGTTTGCCCTGTGCGGCACGGCGGTGTTTCTGCTGTTCCCGGCGCAGCTGCTGGGGCTGTTCTCTGCCAGTGACGAGATGCTGGCTTTCGGTGTGCCCGCTCTGCGCATCATATCGGTGACCTTCCTGTTTGCGGTCACAACTATTCTGTGCGGCTACTTTGCCTCCGGTCTTGGCAACGGCGTGGTCAATATGATCGGCGCTGCCTTGCGGCAACTGGTGGTGCTGGTGCCCTGCCTGTGGCTGCTGATCCGCACTATGGGCATCGAAAAAGCGTGGTTTGCGTTCTGGGTGTCCGAGGTGATCGCCTGCGCTTACAGCCTGTGGGCAACGAAAAAAGAACTGCGAAACAAAGTGAAGTAAAGCCATAGATATAGTGCCTTAGGACTGCCGTTAAAATAGAAGATCCGAACCTTTTCTCGCTGGGAGAAGGGTTCGGATTTTTTGTTTTATTCTCGCAGGGCTTGCACCGGATACAGCTTATGCAAGGCTTTCAATGATCTCCGCGCATTTTTCAATGCCGATGACTCCGCTGTCCAGCGCGATATGATAGTTGGAGGCATCGCCCCATTTCATATCGGTGTAGAAGCGGTAATAGGCGGCACGGCGCTTGTCCTTCTCCTTCAGTCGGGCTTCGGGAGATTTCTCCCGCTCCCCGTAGACCCGCACGATGCGGTCTGCCCGGAACTTTATGTCCGCGTGGATAAAGACCTTCAGACAGTCGGTGCGGTCCTGCAGGATGAAGTCGGCGCAGCGTCCCACAATGACGCAGGGCTCTTTTTCCGCAAGTCCCCGGATGATCCGGTATTGCAGCTTCCAGAGCAGGTCCTCGTTGGTGGGGCCAAAGCTGCGGTCGGTGAAGGCAGAGGCGAGAAAGCTGCCGGGGGTGTACTCTCCGGCTTCCTTGATGTAGTTTTCGTCAAAGCCGCTTTCAGCAGCCAGCTTCTGGATCAGTTCGGAGTCGTAGCACCGGATGCCCAGATGCTCGGCCACCAGCTTGCCGATGGTCCTGCCGCCGCTGCCAAATTCGCGGCTGATGGTGATGATACGTTTTTCCATTAGACTTCTCCTTTCGTGCTCAGTTCACGGTAGGTCTTGAGGATGAGATAGCCAGCGATGAGGAAGGTCAGAATATCCGACAGGGGCATGGAGTATAGCACGCCGTCCAGCCCGAAGAACCGGGGCAGCAGCAGGGCAAAGCCTACGCCGAACACCACCTCACGCACCATGGACAGGGCGGTGGATTCTGCCGCCTTGCCCATGGCCTGCAAAAAGATGAAGCAGGCCTTGTTGACACAGGCCAGAATGATCATGCACAGGTAGATGCGGAAGGACTTTACAGCAAAATCGGTGTAGTAAACGCTCTCGTTGGCGGCACCAAACAGGGCGATGAGCTGCCGGGGAAGCAGCTCCACCAGCACCAGTGCAACGGCACCCACGGTGGCTTCTGCCAGCAGCAGCTTCGTGAACAGCTCCTTGACGCGGGCGGGCTTTTTGGCACCCATGTTGAAGCCTACCACAGGGATGCAGCCGGCCGCCATGCCCACCACGATGGAGATGACGATCTGGAAGAACTTCATCACGATGCCAACAACGGCCATGGGGATCTGGGCGTACTGCTCCTGCCCGAACACCGCATCCAGTGCGCCGTATTTGCGGATCATGTTGTTGATGGCTGCCATTGCCGCCACAAGGCTGATCTGGGACAGAAAGCTGGTCATGCCCAAGGTCAGGGTGCGGCCACAGATGGAGCCTTTCAGCCGGTAGTCGCCCTTTGCAGGGCGAATGATCTTCATGTGGAGCAGATACCACACCGCCAGCGCTGCCGTGACCAGCTGGCCCATGACGGTAGCCACGGCGGCGCCCATCATGCCCCAGCGGAAGCCGAAGATAAAGATGGGGTCCAGAATGATGTTCAGCACCGCACCTGCAAGGGTGGATACCATGGCAAATCGGGGGCTGCCGTCGGCGCGGATGATGGGGTTCATGGCCTGACCGAACATATAAAAGGGCACGCCCAGTGTGATATAGAAGAAATATTCCTGCGAGTGGTGGTAGGTCTCGGCGTTGACCGTTCCACCGAACATGGCGAGAATGGTATTTGCAAAGATCAGATACACAGCAGTCAGAACGATGCTGCTGACCAGACACATCACCACCGCATTCCCGACGCTCCGCTTTGCCTTGGGGACTTCGTTCTGCCCAAGGCTGATGCTGACGAAGGCGCAGCAGCCGTCACCGATCATCACCGCGATCGCCAGCGCCACCACTGTCAGGGGGAACACCACCGTGTTGGCGGCATTGCCGTAGGAGCCCAGATAGCTGGCGTTGGCAATAAAGATCTGGTCCACGATGTTGTACAGCGCACCCACCAGCAGCGAAATAATGCACGGGATCGCATACTTTTGCATCAGCTTGCCGATGCGTTCCGTGCCAAGAAATTGATTGGAACTTTCCATGGGATTCACCTTACCTTTCCATTTTGGGGCAAAAAAAAACAACGGGCAGCCCTCATGCAACCGGTTTTACGCATGAGTGCTACTCGTTGTACGAAATTATTATAGCCTGCCTGCCGGGAATTTGCAAAGGCAGTTTTGCACAAGAATTACACTGGGCATTCTGCGCAGATTGCACGAGGCAAACTTTGTGGAAGATGCCCTTTGAAGCCCGCCAACCTACCGTGGTACAATAAAGTAAAGAGTAAAATTACGCTGGAAAGTCTGTTTTTGCAGCCTTTCCATACAAGGGAAAGAGGCAATGCCATGTCACGGTTTCAAGCGGGAGCGCTGGTGGTCTACGGAAATCTGGGAGTGCACGAGGTGGAAGGTGTCGGGCTGCGGCGTTTTTGTGATGAGCCCGCCAGAGAGTACTACACTCTCCGGCCTTATTTTTCGGATTCCCACGACCGCAGCTATATTCCGATTGCGAAAGAAGATGCCCTGCGCCCGGTGACCCCTGCACAGCAGGCAGCAGCCGACCTTGCACGCATCAAAGCGGAGAAGCTGCCTGTCCCGGCGGGGGTGCAGGCAGCGCTGGCAGAACACTATCAGGCGCTGCTCCACACCAATGATTTTTACCAGTACCTGACCCTGTTCAAGGAGCTGGGACAAAAGCAGAACCAGCAGCAGAGCCGCGGCCGGAAGATCAACGCCATGGACGCCTACTTTTACCAGATGGTGGAGCGTGTCCTGCGGGAGGAACTGGCGGTATCCTTCGGGGAATCGCAGCAGGAGGCAGGCAAACGGCTGCTGGAGGTTTTGCGTTAAAACCGCATGGTGATTTTCACCAATAAATGCAAGGGCCCTTTTTGTGAAGGATCGCCTTTGCATTTGTTTTTTGCGTCCGACAGATTTACCACTGGTTAAAATGTACCCGGTCAGCCTCGTAGCGGCTCGCACGCGGGGCGGTAATGTCCGCTTCCGGGTAGCTGAGGGCGATGGTGGAGCGGGACACGATGGTCTCTGGCAGACTGAACTGGATTACCTCATCTACAATGACCCACTGGGCTATGCGGATTTGATTCTGAACGGCAATCCGAAGGAATATCTGAGGAATGTGGCTGGGAGTCATGGGTTAGAAAATTAAAGGCAAAACAAAAGCAGGGTGCGTCCACCCGGACGCACCCTGAAAAATCCACATACGATAACGATATGTACAACAGGGCGTTCCCCGTCGGGAACGCTCTGTTTTTCTTTGCCGGAGAGATGAACTTGTTCCGCCTGCCACGCGGCAAACTCCCGCTGGCCTTCCTCACTGTTCCAGCAGGCAAGGATGGCCGGGTAGAATGCCCGTGCCAGACGTTCGATGGCTTCATCGGGATAAGGGGAAGTGTTTGTGAACTTTTTCTTTTTGTTCAAACGCACGCTCCTTTGATCGTCCCACCGCAGCAAAGCCGGGCAAGAAAATCAAAGTTTCAATTTTTATCAGGCGCAAGGGCGCGGATGCTTTCCGCCCTGCACTTGCGGCTGGTGGATCGTTGATGGCTTACAAGTGCCTGTCGTTATGCGATTTTTTCGTCGTTCAGCAGTTCTTCAAACTGTGCCATATATGCCTTATGCTGTTTGAGAATCTTCGTGGTCTCCACTTTCACATAGGCATCATCAGGCACCTTGGGGAGATACTTCATCAGGAAATCAACATCCTGCTGGATTCGCCGGACGGCAGCTTCCAGCGCAGAATAGTTGATTCCGTAGATGCGTTTCTGCGGAGCAGAGCGGTCCTCCGGGTGCAGAATCTCGTGCACGATCTGCTTGCGGTTCGGAAAATCGGCTCTGGCGAGGCGGTGCATATCGGCATCACGGACTTTGAACTGCCCGGACAGGATTTTCTCCTGCATACCGGGTATCATCTGATCCATGATCTGAACGCCTCGCATGAACTTTTCAGAACGGGCAACATAGGATTCGCTGACATTGTGTTGCTCCGCAATCTGCTTACGGACGCTGTTTTCCGTAGCAGTGGGAGGAATTGTGTCATTTTGACACAATTCCTCCTGAACAGGTTCTTCGGTAGTAACCGTATACTGGTTGTTGCCGTTTCCACCGGGCTTTCGATGCTCCACACTGTACTGCTTTCCAATGAGGAACTTTTTCTGTTCCGGCGTGAGGTTGCGCCGCCCTAACTGGTTCTTACAGATCCAAGCAAGGACTTCTTCTCTGCTCTCAAACGGGAGCGGCATTGTGGAGAAAGAGATTTCGGGATGCTCCTGAACGATTTCATAACGATTATGGCCATCAACAAGTGTGTTGTTCCACACGATCAAAGGAGAAATCAGCTTGCCTTCCTTGAGGATATTTTCTTCAAGCTGCTTAAATTCATCATCGGTCAGAGGAGGAATCTGGGACTGGAACTCCGGGTCAATTTTCAGATTGATCATACGCACACTCCTTTATCTCTCCTGCTGCGCCGGTTCTTCCTCCCGGAAAAAGGACGCAACATTCTGCTTTGCGGTTTTCAGTTTGAGCAGTTCTTCCTTGGTTTCCTTGTACTGCTCGTAGAACTTCGCCTTTTCGGATGCCAGCTGCGCATACTCGGCTTCCAGCTTTTTCGGGCTGGGCAGCTTTGTGATGTTGTTTGCCTTGAAATAGGCTGCTGCCGCCCGGTACGCTGTCGGCTCTGCACGGTGCTGCTCCTCAAAAGTTGCGGGTTGCTTGGCAGTCTTGAGCTGCTGTGCGACGCTCATGGTGCTGGTATAGGCTGCGACATGATAGCGCAGTTCTTTGTTGGCTTTCATGCGACCTTCGAGGTCTTTCACCACTGCCAGTGCGTCGTGATACTTTGTTTCCAGTTCGGTGATGCGCTGGTTCAGGGCGTCCTCGTCGGTTAAGCCCTTTTCCTGCAGAAGATTCACGGTCTGTGCCATAACTTTGAGATTGTGTTTCGTGAGCCAACGCTTATACCCGATGCCCTTGCCCTCGGTCATCCTCGACTGGATGTCGATCAGTTTCCCGATGGTATCCTGCTTGAACTGCGCCTTGGGTTTGCGTTCGGCGTTTGCCTGCAACGTGGCAAGCACTGCTGCCTTATCGAACTTATCACCGAGATGTTTCGCTCGGATAAACTTCGTTCTGCCAGCGGGCAGATAGCTGAGCTGCCCACGGCTTTCCTTGACGGCAATGCCGTACTGCTGCATGAGCCTATCGGAAAACTCCTCAAAACTCACAGCGCGATACAGCACCGAAGAAATCTGTTTCCGTAAAGTGTCTTTCACGGTTTCAAACTTCTTCTGCCGGGGCTGCTGTCCATCTGCGGTGAGGGCTGCGTTTTCACGGTCAAGTTTCAATTGGCCGCGTCTGCGCACCCAATACTCAGCTTCGCTCACGCGCTCTTTCGAGCCGTTGAGCAGGTCAATCTGGTACAGTCCAGCACTCTCGCACAGTTCCATGACCTCGACACGCAAGTGCCGCATGGTCTGGGCCGTGCTGGAGTGCTTCATGCCTTCTAGCCAGTCGCGGGGCTTTTGCATATAGGGCTTGCGTTCCACTTCTCGCGTTCGGATGCTGCCAATCACGATGTGGACATGGATGTTTCCCGAACGGTTATGCCCATCCGGGTGAGTGCAGACGATGGCAGGATGACCGGGGAAGTTTTCTTCGCAGAATTTCAGGCCAAGTGCCTGTGCCTTTTCCATGGTCAAGCCGTTGTCGGCTGCATCTCTGGGGTCGAAGCTGATGATATACTGGTGGCTTTTGATATCACCATGCTGGGTGTTCTTACCATACTTGCGGTTTGCTAGCAGACAGGCCGTTGCAAACGAGAAATCGCCGCACTCAAGTGTATCGAGCAGGTACGAATCCCGCAGCTTCGGCTTGCCCTGTTCATCCAGAAGTTGCTTTCCGGTGAACGCATCGTGCTGGTAGATCAGGTACGCTTCAATGGCGGTGTAGTCCGAGTTCTTAGAGGCGATATGCTTGAGCGTTGCCATACAGTTCACCCAGAACTTTCTCGGCGTGCAGCCGGAATGCAGTCAGGTCTGCAAGTTCGTCAAGGATTTTCGCCCGGATCTGCTCGGTGTCCGCACCGCCGGAATTGAAGTGCCTTGCAAGCTGGTTGAGGTTGGTGCCCACCTTGCTGCACTGGGCAAGCAGAGTGGAAACGGCGGTCAGGGTTTCTTCGCCGCCGCCTGCAACGATGATTGTTTTCTCGATCTTGACGTTGTGGATGGCGCGGCGGATAAAAGTGGAGAGGGAGAGATTCAGGAGTTTGCAAGTGAGTTCCAGTGACGCTTTTTCCTCCGCTGTCACACGGAACTTGATGACGTGCGTTTTGTTGTTCGGCGTGTCGTGGTGCTGGGAATTGCTAGGGGTCGATTGAACATTCGTTTTGGTCATTGTACCTCCTGTCTATTCGATAACTCCTCGGTGAAGTTATGTAAGCACGACACGCCGTTCTTTCGCACCGCAAGGTGCGAATATGAGCAGGGTTTGGGGCAGGCACGCCCCAACAAGATCACTTCGGAAATGCAGACGCATTGCAGAAGTGAAGTCCCAGTGGAGCACAACATTTTCAAGAATTGAAAATTTGTGGCCACGGGACGGTTCTTGCCCTCTACCG
>OGIM01000468.1_pt1 | contig 13454 bp, 13 predicted proteins | sample 1571801 | NCBI WGS metagenome assembly OGIM01 (sample SAMEA2582106, study PRJEB24529) | metagenome | biome: Human gut stool | place: China | collected 2011
GCAAGTACAAGATAAACTTGGAATTTGAGGAGATGAAACCTTACATGTATCTTACGAGCACGAAGATAGATGATTGGACTGAGAAATGGATATATCGTGGTGAAATCCTGAATCCTGAAGATTAAGCGGCTCTATCATTCAAGTGAGAATCAAAACAAGAATATAAACATAAAAGTAAAAGACAATGAAAACAAAGACTTATCTCTTTGCCCTGATGACAATGGCTTTGACATTGGGCAGTTGTTCAGACAACGAGAACGGTATCGGAGGCGAGACCTCCAAGTATATCACCGTTTCTACCAGCATCGGCAATATGACCCGTGTTGCCACAGATGAGAAGGGCGGTCAAACCTTTGAGGAGGGTGATGAAATCAGCGTGTATGCCTGGACAGGAGATGCAACCACTGTTCCGGCAGCAACCGGACGTGTGGTGGATAATGCCAAAAACAAACTGACCAAAGGTGTATGGATATCTACTCCGCAGATGCTGTGGAAGAACAACCGCGACAAGCATTATTTCATCGGTGTATATCCTACAAAAGCCATTTCCGACCTTACTGCCGGAGAATATGCATTTGATGAGACAAAGCAAGTGGAAAGCGACCTTTTGGTGGCAGTCAACAAAGATGGCTTATCCTATAATGTCGATGAACCGCAAACAGTACCTCTTACCTTTACCCATGTAATGGCAAAACTTGTGGTGAACCTTACCTATAAGAATCAATGGGGAACAGAGGGACCTACCGTAGATAAGGTAGCTGTAGGCAATGCCGCAAAAAAAGCAACCGTCAATTATCTGACCAAGGTTGTCACCCCATCTGCTGTAGCAGAAGATAAAGCCGACTTCGACATGCCAGCTTTAACTGCCAACAAGAAATATGCTTCCATCATCATCCCGCAGGATGGTGTTCAGAAGATTACTATCACCATTGGCGGCAAGGACTTCATCTACGACAACGGCACTCCTTTTAAGTTTGAGAGTGGCAAGATTACTACAGTCAACCTAGAGGTTGGACGTGACGTCATAAAACTTGGCGATGTAAACATCTCTGGCTGGGGTTCTACAGGCGACCCTATCAAGGGCGAGGCTCACGAGTAACTTTCTTAAAATTAAAACATAAAATTCGACAATATGAAAGCAATTAAAATATTAACAATGGCAGCTTTGGCAACGGCAGTTTTTGCCAGCTGCTCCAACGATGAGGATTTGGCACAGAGCAATTATCCAATGGATAATGTGGTTAGAATCATGACAAGCGTAGATGGCATGAATACCCGTGCCTCTTACGGAAACAGCACCGATAAGCTTAATTCGTTTGGCTTCTGCATCAACAATGCAGGTAGTGACAAGTATACCTATGATAATGTCAAGGTAACAAAGGAAGGCAGCAATTGGATTCCTGCTACCCAGATGTTTTGGCAGAATTCAACTACCGCTGTTGATATTCTGGCTTATGCGCCATATCAGGAGACTACCGAAGATGCAAATGGCAAAGTTAAAGTCTTCGGAAAGACTGATTATGCCTTTTCTGTAAAAGAAGACCAAAGCAAAGCTGAAGACTATTCTTCCGACCTTATTGTATATAAGCAAACGGGATTCAAACCTGAGTCGGATTTGAATACCAACCAGGCAGTTAATGTCGCATTCACCCATCTCCTTAGTCAGCTGAATCTCACTATCGAGTTAAGAGACCAGTTTAATCAGGATGAAGAAAAGCCTGTTACGTCAGCAACCGTAACTGATGTCAAGGTGGATGGCACCCTCATCCGCAGTAAGGTGAATTTTGCAGCAGACCCTATAAGTGTTCAATTTGACGGCATGGCATCAAAAGCCATTACTCCTGAAACTGTAGCATTCACGAAGGCTGATAAAACAACCGACCATGCCACCTTCAAATATTCTGCCATTGTGATTCCGCAGAGAGTTTACGCAGGATCATTCTGTATCTCGTTTAAGGTGGATGGCACTGATTACATCTGGACAGCCACTGACAATGCGCTATTTGAATCTGGTAAAAAATATGAGTTGCATCTGTTGGTTGGTAAGGATGTAGTGCAAGGGGGTGCCATAAGTGCGAAACCTTGGGGAGAAGAAACCATTACCGAAAAAGAGACTGATTAAAAATTTGTTTGACATTTAAAATAGACAAGATATGAAGATTACAAGATATATGGGAGCATTTGCAGTTATAGCAATGCTTGCCGCTTGCTCTACAGATGACGAGCAGGGCACTAACACTGCTGCCAATGAGGTGAAGATTACTGCCAACGTTGGTGGAAACAGCATTTTTACCCGTAGTAATCCATTGGGTACAGAAGAGGAACAACAGAATTTTAATGAGAACGATGTAATCAGTGTAACGACTGAGGGTAAAACCGTGATTTATAAGAAGACGGGCGAGGTATGGGCACCTGCGAATGCTGGTGACTATCTGGTCTGGACGGGTAATGCCCAGGCTTTCGAGGCTTGTTATCCTGAGAAGGCGGATGAAAGTACCACCAATTCTTTCTCTGTAGGTTATGTCTCAGCAGACCAATCTACAGTTGACAAAATAGAGAAGTCAGATTATATGATAAGCAGAGAAGCTATAGAAAAGGCATATATACCTTCCGACAGACAGTTGACATTGAACTTTGAACGTCAGACGGCTCGCGTCATTGTCAAAGTAAGCGGGTTTGGAGATGAGTTCAAAGATCTTAACCCTACGCTTTCTGCCGTAGAAGTTTATTCTAAGCTGAAAGTTCCTGCAGGAGAAAGTGACAGCTACGCAGCCATCAAAACTTATAAAAAAGAAGAAAGTGGCAACAATGTGTTCTATGCTTTGGTATCTCCTGGAGATGCCAATTCTACAGAGAAATTCCTCAAACTCACAGTGACATACAATGATGGTGAGGTGGTCAACCCTACTCAGACTAAAGAACTGTATGTAACGGGAATTCCTGCTCTAGAAAAAGCCAAGAGCTATACCTATGATGTAAAAATAGGTAAGGACAAAGCTACAATCGGAAGTGTAAGTGTTACGGATTGGGGTAAAGGAGATGCAATTACCGGTGGCGATGCTGTAACAACTACAGAAAATGCCGTACTAATTATAAAAAATGCTTTGGCTGCGGGCAATACGAACATTGAAATCAAGAATTTGCCTGCAAATGCAGATAATAGTGTGTTTGATGCTATAAGAGAAGCTCTAAAAAGTGCAAGTGAAGGCAGTATAGAATTAACTGTTTACGGAGTTGAGACTTTGCCGTCTAATGCATTTTCGAATTGTCAACCGCTGAAATCAATTTACTTGCAAGATGTAAAGAGTATAGAGTCGTTTGCTTTTCATGGGTGTAATGGTCTTGAAACAATCTATGCTCCGAGAGTTTCATCTATAAGTGACCTTGCCTTTGCCGATTGTCCACAACTAAAATCGGTGACATTAGGTAATATTTCCGCTGCAGGTTTCAGTATCTTTGATAATGTATCTACTGATGGTGTAGATTTAACTTTGTCAAAAGATCAAAAGGTTATGACAAAAAAAGATATTGATGCGTGGAAATCTGATGAATCTGAGAAGTATGCAAATTCTCCGGATCATAAACAACGACAATTTCTTGGAAAAAGATTCCACTCCATAAAATGTGGACGTTATACATATCCTCAATAACAATTTAGAAATTAATAACATTAGATAAACTCCTAAGCTGGGCAGGAGTATTAGGTGCTCAGCAATTATATTTACCCGCACCTCACGGGAAACGACAAGGGTCTATATGCCACGAAGAACAGGTGGCGTATAGACCCTTGATTATATGGTGATATTTTACCTTTTATTTATAGCACCCACTCCAACCAATTCTCTGGTGTTACGATGGCTTTTTCCTTCACATCGTATGCAGTAAGAAAGGTATTTGGAAATTGAGTGTTGGCTCTCTTGGGATTCCACTTCATCTCAAACAAAGAGAATTGTCCGTCACACTCCTCTATATAATCTATTTCCTGCTGCTGGTTGGTTCGCCAGAAATAACTGTTCACATATCTACCGGCATACTGATTTGCCTTTAACCGCTCACTAATGAAGAAGTTCTCCCACAAGGCACCAACATCCTGGCGAAGCGAAAGTGGAGCAAAATTCTGCAAAATGGCATTGCGGATACCATTGTCATAGAAATAAAACTTCTTAGCCTTCTTTAATTCTGTGCGAAGATTGCGACTGAACCCACTCAACTTAAAGATGATATAACATTTCTCCAGCAAATCAATGTATTTCTCCACCGTCTTGTTATCTGTTCCCACCGTTTGTGCCAACTCATTATAAGAAACCTCGCTCGTTACCTGTAAAGCCAAAGCTGTAAGCAACTTGCCCAGCAAAGCTGGACGACGAACGCTTTCTAAATTGAGTAAGTCTTTATAAAGATAACTGTTGGCGAGATTATAAAGCAGCTCCTTCGCATCTGCTGCATGATTAATGACATCAGGATAAGACCCATAAATAAGTCGATTTTCCAACGTCTGCTTAACACCCAACAGTCCCTGGGATTTGAGCAACTCTCCTGTAGAAACGGGGAAGAGATGGTACTCAAACTTACGTCCGGTCAACGGCTCGTTTAGTTTGTTCTGTAAATCAAACGAGGAAGAACCGGTTACCAGTAGCTGTACATCAGAAAAATTATCTGTGATTCTTTTCAACACCATTCCGATGTTCTCTACCCGTTGTGCTTCATCAATGACTACAATCCGATGATGCCCGATGAGCAGTTTGAGTTCAGCAGAGTTAATCTGCGACAGCATCTGTATCACCTCCGGCTCATCGCAATTCAAAGACAGGGTTGGTTCGTCATGCTTTTCAAGAATCATTTTGAAAAGCGTACTCTTTCCCACCTGTCTCGCTCCAATCAGGATGATAGCCTTTCCGGCAAACATCCGTGACTCTATCACATCTTGCAGTTGACGTTGTATCATATCATTAACCCCTTTCCATTATTAATAAAGTTCTTTGTTCCAATTTCGGCACAAAGATACGAAAAAAAATCCTAATCCCAAAATTTATACTGATTTTTGGGATTGTAATCCCAAAATTCTATATGATTTTTGGGATTAGGGACCCAAAAAGCTCCAGAAGCAGCACGCCCTTTACCTTTGCTTTATTCTTCGGTCAGCGATTTTCAATTCCGCTACGCGCCGGTGACCGTTATATTGGGGTACAAGAACCAGCGTGATGCCATTCAGCGACATGTTGAAAAGTTTGATGTTGACTTTTATCCTGAGAACCGCCACCACCACATGACTCAGACATGGAAGTGGCTGCGTCAATATACCCTGCAAACAACAGCATCGCTACATGAGCGACATTCTCTGTTGTCGCTATATCATTATCCTCTGGAATCTGAACCTCATTAGTAAAGACATCTTTGACTGAGTTCGGAATCCACACCTTTTTGACTCCATCGCCAATACTGATTGTGAATGCCGTTTTTGTAGGTTGAGGTTGCGCCTTTGGTTGTGATGCTGTTGTATCAGTTCATCTTCATTGAGTGACTGAAGGGTATTCAGAAGGTTTTTCAATCGATCGGGATGATTGCCGAATATCTTCTTGAACGTAAGGTCTGCCTTGGGATCTAAGTACTTCATAACCATCAGTTTTAAAAATCCATGCCGCAAAGTTACGGTTTTATTTTCATATCTGCAAGAGATTTCTAGGAAAAGTTTCGGAAAAAGTTAGAGAATACAAAGAAAAAGGGCGCTTCCGGATTGGATGCGCCCTAACTTGTTAAATAAAATCGGAGTATGCAGCAGAATATTCAAGTGGTTCAGTCAGCTACTCCAGATGGTTCTGTCAGCGAGTCAAGACGTCTCGATAAATCGACGGATACGACTCCGTTAGCCTACGTTGTCGAATCCTTAACCCGATGCAGTCGAATCCTTAACCTTGTCCAGCCGTCTGCGTAACCCAGTGCAGCCATATCCTTAACCCAGCTCAGCCACATCAGTTGGTAAACGGAAGAACATCGTTTGTTTACCTCATTTGAGTGCTCAATAACTACCAGGGCGAATTAACCTTTTTTGATGACTACCAGAGCCAATAATAGGTACCATCAGGGCGAATAATATGCCTTCAGAGATGCCCGAATGACTACTAGAGCGAATCTTGAAAATATAAGATATTGAATATCAGACAGTTAGGTGCGGATTTTTCTTCCCTACACTATACCAAGTATATTATATATATACATTTACATCAATTACACTATACGTAATACGGGAGGAAAGAACTTTTTTTTTCAACAAATCAGCTATTAAAATGCATTTTTTCTCTTCAAAAAATTGCATAAGTCTGAAATAAACATTACTTTTGCATCATAAAAAATATAAAGCTTATGAATTATCCCCAACGTATGTACAGCAAGACCGAGCTGGGTCTGCTCTACTTTCCCGACACAACCGACGGGGCGACAGCGCGCCGTCATATCATGGTATGGATTAAGCTGACGAGCCGGGGGCATAAAGAAAAACCGCCAGGCGTTTCTTTCTACGCCTGGCGGTCTAGATATTTCACAGAATAAGTACTTAGTTTTTCTTCCAAAGCTTGGTCATATCCTCCAGCGTCTTACCCTTGGTCTCAGGAACGAGCTTCCATACAAAGATGGCAGCGAGGATACAGATAACACCATACAGACCATAGGTGAACCAATAGCCCAGGCTGTTAGCCATCGGAACGAAAGAGGTAGAAACAATCCAGTTGAAAATCCACTGGAAGGCTACGGCAATCGCTACGGCAGCACCACGAATCGTATTAGGGAATACCTCGGCGATAAGTACCCAGCAGATTGGGCCCCAAGAGAACATGAATGATGCTGAATAAACCATGATGGATACCATGCACAGCAACTGCAGATTAGGATTACCGAAGGTGATGGCTACACCGATGGCACCCAATGCCATGCCCAGAGAACCGGTAATGAGCAAAGGCTTACGTCCCAACTTCTCAACCGTAAAGATAGCTACACAGGTGAAACCGAGGTTCACGATACCATTGAATACGGTCAATACCATCGGATTGTCAAAGCCCATAGCCTCATAGATGCGAGGAGCATAATAGAGCACGGCATTGATACCTACAGCCTGCTGGAATACAGAGAGCATCACACCTACGAAGATACAGAGCACACCATAAGTAAGCAGTTTCTCCTTCTTCTCAGTAACCGTATTCTTGATGTCATCCAAAATCTTCTTAGCCTCCTCAGCACCATTGATGCGAGCCAGAATACGCTCAGCCTTCGCATCCTGACCAACCATGGCAAGATAACGGGGAGTCTCAGGTACGAAGCAGATAAGCAGAGCAAACAAACCCGCAGGAACCATCTCAGAACCAAACATATAGCGCCATCCGGTTTCGATAGCCCAGGCAGCCTCGCCACCATTCAGAATCTGGTTCATACCGTTGCCCACACTCTGGATAGCAGGAGCAATATGATCGCCAAGAATGAAGAAGTTGACGAAATAAACCACCAGCTGACCGAAGATGATGGCAAACTGGTTCCAGCTGACCAACATACCACGGATGTTGCTAGGCGCAATCTCACCGATATACATCGGGCACACAGCAGATGCCAGACCCACACCGATACCGCCAATCACACGGTAGAGGTTGAACACGATGAGAAGCGTAAGATTAGGTTCGCCCTTTGGCAGCACCAAAGACTCAGGACACATAGATCCCCATGCAGAGATGAAGAACATCACACCCGCAAAGATCAGCGAACGCTTACGGCCCCAGTTAGAAGCCAGCACACCCGAAAGCGCCGAACCGATGATACAACCAATCAGGGCACTGGAAGAAGTGAATCCATGCCAGAAATCGGTATAGGTGAAATCCTCAGCACCCATGAAGAATGCCTGCAAACCCTTCTCGGCTCCCGAGATTACCGCGGTATCATAACCGAAAAGCAAGCCGCCCAAAACGGCTACCATCACAATTGAAATAAGATAGGCTCTAGAGCCTGTTTGTTTTTGTTCCATTATTTTTTAGGTTTAAATTTTAATCAATTTTCTGTAGAATAGCGTAGCATTTACCGGCAGGAAATCTTCTTTTTTCATGCCAAAAATCAATCTCCACCTAATAATATACGTTTTTTCTTTATAAATATTACGTTCAACATGCGGTTTTCCCCTATTTTTTTTGTAAATTTGCACCAAAATAAGAAGAAACATAGAATTTAGGTAATATGAACATAGCAGATTTTCTACATCAGCAGGGCGATAAGCGAGGCTTTTCGTTCGAGGTTTTACCTCCGCTGAAAGGTAACGGAACAGCAGCACTCTTCCGTACCATCGATGCGCTGAGCGAGTTTGGTCCTCGCTTTATCAACATCACTACGCACCATAGCGAGTATGTATACAAGGAACTGGAAAACGGTCTCCTCACTCGCCAGCGTGTACGCCGCCGCCCGGGCACCGTTGCCATCGCAGGCGCTATACAGAACAAGTACGACATACCTGTCATCCCTCATATTATCTGCAGCGGTGCTACGAAGGAAGACATCGAGTACGAACTGCTCGACCTCCAGTTTCTGGGCATCAGCAACATTCTCGTTCTGCGAGGAGACAAGGCGAAAGAAGACCGGCAGTTTACACCAACCGAGAACGGTCATGCCCATGCCACCGACCTCCTGAAGCAGGTGAATCAGTTTAATGACGGTTTCTTCTTTGACGGCACACCCATCAAGCACCCGGGCGACAAGTTCTGCTGCGGTGTAGCCTGCTATCCGGAGAAACATGAAGAGGCGCCAAACCTCGAAATGGATATGCAGCATCTCCTGGAGAAACAACAGTTGGGCGCAGCGTATGCCGTAACGCAGCTCTTCTACGACAACGAGAAGTTCTATGCTTTCGTTGAAAAGGCTCGGCAGATAGGCGTAACCATCCCTATCATTCCTGCCATCAAGCCTTTCGCCAAGTTGAGCCAGCTCACTGTAGTGCCGAAAACCTTCCACTGCGATATTCCTGAAGAACTCGCACAGGAGGTATTGAAATGTAAAACTGACGATGATGCCAAGCAGCTCGGTATCGAGTGGACTACCGCTCAGGTGCAAGATCTCTTCGAACATGGTTACAACAATGTTCACTTCTTCACCGTATCGGCTGTAGACAGCGTCAAGCAAATAGCAAAAATTCTGTTTTAAATGCAAAGAAATGAAGTTATAGGTCAGCAAGAAGTATGGAACCGTCTCATGGAGATGGTTCAGGAGAACCGTTTGCCCCATGCGCTGATGTTCTGCGGCCCGCAGGGTTGCGGCAAACTGGCGATGGCACTGGCTTTTGCCAGCTATCTTCTGGGCGATTCACCGATGCTCAGGAAATGGGAACATCCGGACCTCCACTTCACCTTTCCTACCATCAAGACCGCCAATATGGGCAGCGACCATAAACCGGTGAGCCTCGACTTCATCAAGGAATGGAGAGAGCTGCTGCTTTCTAAAGGTCCCTACATCCAGATTAGCGACTGGATGCTGAAGATGGGCAAGACGGATGCCGACTATAACAAACAGGCTATCATCACTGCCGAAGAAACCGATGCCATCTCTCACGAACTGATGATGATGTCGAGTCAGGGCGGATATAAGATAAGTCTGATATGGCTCCCGGAACGTATGAACATCCAGAGTGCCAACAAGATACTGAAACTGCTGGAGGAGCCGCCACGCCAGACGGTATTCCTGCTGGTAAGCGAGAATCCGGAACTGCTGCTCGAAACCATCAGAAGCCGTACACAGCGTATCGACTTCAAGAAGATAGAAACCGCTGAGATGGAAAAAGCGCTGATAGAACGGAGGGCGCTGGAGCCAGACATGGCACACCGCATAGCCCGTATCGCCAACGGCAACTGGAACCTCGCACTCGAAGAACTGGATGCAGGAAATGAAAACCGGCAGCATCTCGACATGTTCATCATGCTGATGCGACTGGCTTACATGCGCAAGATAGGTGACCTCAAGAAGTGGACCGATGTGATTGCAACCTTCGGAAGAGAAAAGCAGAAACGCATGCTCGACTACTTCATGCACATGCTCAGAGAAAGTTTCATGTACAACTTCCGGAATCCGGAACTGAGCTACATGACGCAGGATGAGGAGAACTTTGCCAAGAACTTTGCCCGCTTCATCAACGAGGCAAACATCATTGACATCTCCAACCTCTTCGAAGACAGCAAGCGCATGATTTCGCAAAATGCCAATACCAAAATCGTTTTCTTCGATATGGCGCTCAAAATCATCGTCCTCCTGCTGAGGAAGTGAAGACAGGAAGCAGCACGCCCTGAAAGGGCAGAAGCTCCTAGCCCAGGGCATCGCCCTGGGTATGATAGCAAACAGCAAGGCGCCCTGTAAGGGCAAAAGCCTTACAACACCAATCTTCCTTAATCCCGGAACACGAATTTTTCATTATATTCCACATTATATAATTCCAAGAATGCTCTATATTCCTCTGCAAACGAATGCTTGCTGTGATGCTCTTTCTGATTGTCAATATATTGCAATGTTTTGTCCACAACGGATTGACTGATGGAATATGCGGCATAACCACCCTGCCATGCGAAAAAATGATAATAACCCGGATCAAGGTCCTTTATCCATCTACTGCTGTTTCGCTTGATTTCCTCAACTATTTCGGAAATCGTGACATCTTTTGATAATATGAACAATACATGAACATGATCGCCTATACCACCAGCCTTTATCTCGGTACATCCCGCTGTCTTTACAAGTTTGCCGATATAACAATGGAGTCGTTCCAAATCATTTTCACGGATTTGGGGGCTCGTTGATTTGATGTGGAAAATCAAATGGATGTAAATCTTTGATAAGGATTGCGCCATATTATTAAAGCTTTTGCCCTTACAGGGCGTTGGTTTGTATATCATAATACCCAGGGCGTTGCCCTGGGCTAGGAGCTTCTGCCCTTTCAGGGCGTGTGGGGCTTACATGATAGCTACTGCCCTTTACCTTTGCTTTACCCTTCGGCCAGCGATTTTCAATTCCCTTCGGCCGGTGACCGTTGGTTCAGGGCGTGTGGAGCTTACATGCGAAACTTGAGTTTTGAGTCCACTTTAAAAAGTCATTTTTGATAATTTCTTCAAATGTAATCATCTGATAGTTAAATGGCGTTTTGTAGGATAAAGAACCAAAAACTACTTTTTAAAGTGGGCTCAGTTTTTTTATTCATCCTACAGCCACGCTCCGAATCTTGCGCTTGGCAATGGAGCGGCAAAGTAATAGTTCTGGTCGTTATTCTTATCCAGGAAATTCACCTGCTTCATACCGAAGAATGGCAGACCCTCTGGGAAGAGCGGAGTAAAATCGGTTACACCACCAGAAAGAGCAGGACTGCCTGCCTGATAATCGAAATTCCAACTCTTGTCAAATGCTAATGGAGCACCATTCTCCACTTTATCAATTTCGCAGTTGATATTCATCTTCCCGCTCTGCTTGAAGTTTTTGAAGAGTGGATTGAGCTAACCAGCCACGCTACTCTTAATGTCGGTATCAAACCGAAGTACCTCTCCACCATCAGCAAGAAAGTCAGCGGCAAATCGCCCTTGGAGTGGATATCGGAATATGTTATGGAGGATATCCGTTATTATCTTGCCAACACGAATCTGACCATTAATGAGATTTCCGATACGCTGGGCTTCCCCAACGCATCGTTCTTCGGTAAATATTTCAAGCAGCAGCTCGGCTGCACACCACTGGAATACAGAAACCGGATAAAAAGAGGGTAAAATCAATATAAAGCAGCACGTTAAGAGTAACTGCTGCTCTCACCTGCGGACGGTTGTCCTCATCGACCGTAGCCCCATGCTTTTGCATATTTTCCACAAACCACCGAGCAAGAATTCTACAAATCACCGAATAAAAGTTCTACAAATCACCGAATGAAAGTTCTACAAATCACCGAATGAAAGTTCTATAAATCACCGATTTCTTTAAAAAGATTCCTGATTTTCAGTTTTTTTTTTGTATTTTTGCAGCAGATTTAAATTCAAAGATTATGAACGGATATAGACAGCGCATTGCAGACTCATTATTGAAGGACAAATTAGATGCCTTTGGAGCAGTTTTGATAGAAGGGCCAAAATGGTGTGGTAAGACTACAACGGCCGAACAAAAAACTAAGAGTATTCTTTATATGGCAGACCCTTCTCGCCTGAACCAGAACAAGGAATTAGCTCGCATCAATCCTCAATTTTTGTTGGAAGGTTCCACACCACGCCTAATAGATGAATGGCAGGAAGCACCTCAATTGTGGGATGCTGCACGTTTTGAGATAGACCATCGTAGTGAAATTGGGCAATTTATTTTTACGGGGTCTGCAGTTCCTGCCGATTCCTCACTATTAAGTCATACGGGTACTGGGCGGTTCTCATGGCTGAGAATGCGTCCGATGAGCTTGTTTGAGTCAGGTGAGTCAACTGGTGAAATTAGTTTATCTGCCATTATCAAGGGAGATAAAAAGCAATTTGGTACAAGTCGATTAAGTTTGGAAGATGTTGCTTTTTTGCTTTGTCGTGGTGGTTGGCCTCAAGCTGTAGGCATGAAAAACAAGCCAGCATTAGCTCAAGCTTACGCTTATCTGGATGCGGTGGTAAAGAGTGACATTTCTCGTGCAGACAATGTACAACGCAACGAACTTAGAGCTCGTCGCTTGATGCGTTCTTATGCTCGCCACCAAGGTACATCTGTTTCTATGGCAGCTCTGAGAGCAGATTTGGCTAACAATGAGGAACAATCGTTTGATGAAACCTCTATCGTTTCTTATCTAGATGCCCTTCGAAAGATTTTCGTGATAGAAGACGTGCAGGCATGGAATCCCAACTTGCGTTCGAAAACTGCTATTCGCACTACTGACACACGTTATTTCGTAGATTCTTCGATTGGTGCTGCTGCACTAGAGTTAGGACCAGATGATTTGATGAATGACCTCAACACTTTTGGTTTACTGTTTGAAACGCTTTGTATGCGAGACTTGAGAGTTTATGCTGATGCTTTAGAAGGCAAGATATACCATTTCCGTGATAGTAGTGGTTTGGAATGTGATGCTGTTTTGCATCTTAGAGCAGGAGTGTATGGGCTTATAGAAATCAAGTTAGGTGGCGACAGATTAATCAACGAAGGTGCAGCCAATCTCTTGAAACTTCAGTCCAAGATAGATACCGACAAGATGAAGAAACCTGCCTTTTTGATGGTACTCACAGCCGTAGGTGATTATGCCTTCCAGCGTGAGGATGGGGTATATATAGTACCAATTGGTAGTTTAAAGCCATAGTGATGTGGCGAAAGGGCAAAAGCTTTGTTTATTGCTTGGTTCTTTGAAAGTTTTTGCCCTTACTATTATATTTGCACTTGGAAAAATAAAGAGGTAAAAATCTTTATATCTGCAAACTTTTGTTAACTTTGCAGAAAATTAGATAAGTACA